>Ga0209337_1002489_pt1 | contig 13309 bp, 9 predicted proteins | sample LinPmetageLP53_FD_184044 | JGI IMG/M metagenome (GOLD analysis project Ga0209337, IMG submission 184044) | Marine viral communities from the Pacific Ocean - LP-53 (SPAdes) (version 2) | ecosystem: Environmental > Aquatic > Marine > Oceanic | place: Pacific Ocean | collected 2010-02-08
CTATATCTTTTTCTACATCTTCAAAGTGTTGTAAAAGTAACTTGTTATTCATTTCAATCTCTAACCTAGTTATTTCTACTTGTTCAGCTACAGGTAATCTTTTAGCTTCTTCTATATCAGATTGCAAAACAATATATTCTCCTACAAGAAGAATTAGTCCTGCTCCTACTGCAAAAAAAGTCTTTACGCTGATAACAAACGTTTGATCTTGTATTTCTTTTTCATTTTTTACTGGCGCCATTTTTTAACTTCTTTAACTATTTTTAAAACAGTGAAAACAAAAGCTGCTGCCATAGACAATACTTGTAAGGCTTCATGTACATCAGTTAACGAAAGTGACATAGCTCCTACGTTAGCTAGTATTATTTCGGTAGTGTCTTTATCTATGACCATTACTTTTTCTTTTTACGTCTAACCACTTTCTTTTTTACAGCCCCTCCATATGTTTTTTTCTTAGCAGTCTTTGCAGCACGCTTAAAATTAGCAGCTGTAGGAGCACCTTTGCTTCCTGGTTTTCTCATTTTTTCTCCGCTTCCTGCAGCTATTCTTTTTTTCTTAGCATGTATGTTTGCGTATAATCCTCTTTTTGCAGCCATTATTTCTTCTTTTTTTTAGATTTAGATTTAGGTTTAGGTTTAGTGTGTCCATAGCCTTTAGCTTTTAAAGCTAAATGTTCTTTATTAGTTTTAGCCATTACACTCTTAGACCCCTTGTACATTAAATGTTTTTTAAAAGCCATAATTTATTTTTTAGCAAATTTCTCAACGCCTGATATACCAAAGCAGCCAAGTACAACCCAAACAAACGAATTGTAAACATACTCGTTTATTATTAAATCATTACCTACCCAACCTGTTGCAAGATCTGCTACCATTATAAGGCACATTATAGCAAAGGCTATAAAACCTACAATAGCTTTCTCATTCCAAGCGTTATCATTTTTAAATATTTCCATTATTTCTTTTTCATTCCACCATTCATCATTTTTTCTAAGTTAGCCATTGCTTTCTTAAGACCGCCCATAGCTGCTACCATTTTTTTAGGATTATATCCCATCTTAGAAACTACTCCTGGTTTTTTCTTAGCTAAACTAGCTAAACCTTTTTGTTTAGATTTAGATATAGCTTTACCACCAGCCATCATTTTCTTTTTACCGCCGTATGACATTTTCTTTTTCATCATCTTGTTTTAATTTTTTTCGATTATACTTCTTTTTATTTTTTTCAACTTTAGGAGATGTTTGTTCCCAAATCTCATCAGGCGTCAAATTAACCCACTTATAATTTTTACTCATTGTTAACAAGTTTCACAATTACACAGATCTACTAATTTATTTCTGTACATTTCAATTTTAATATTATTCTTTTCTTTCAAAGATTCTTTATATGATTGGTATACAGCATAAATTTGAAGATTTCTATTTGATTCTCTACTGTCACATTCTAGAGTATCTATTTCAAACAGTGCTTCTTTTACACAGTTATAAATAGAAGTCTCTATACAAGACCCATCATCTATAATTGCTAAACTATCATAATTAGCTGCATCTACATCTGTACAACCTGGTACACTAAGCTCAAGAGTAAATGGTTCAAAGTAAGACTCATTGTATACAGTCTTTTGTTTGATTACCGTTCCTTGCTCATCAAGTATTCTGTACACAACCATGTTTGGTGAAGTTACTGTAAGTCCTAGAGTAGATGTATCTCTCAATCTAAACTCTTCTATTCTAACTTCATTTGCAGCTATACCACTCTCAATGTTTATAAGCTTTTCTCCTGTAACTACATCTTGTAATATAAAAGATGTTTCTGCATAACTTTGTAAAGGACTTTGCTCTGTCATTATTTCTATAGTAAAGTCTGTAAACTCTTTAACATCTTTAGGTACTATTCTAGTACATCCTGTGTTAGATATTGTTGAGTCATTACATCCAGCTACACAATCTACTGGTCCCATTTTAATAATAGTAGATCCGTCTAAACTAGAATTGTAAGCAGCGCCTATTTCTCCAAATGACAATTCAAATAATACAGCTCCATTCTTTTCAATTCTAAAGTTACCTCTTAGCCATTCTTCATTATTTCTAAATGCTATAGGTAAGAACCCTGCGCAGGAGTCTGCACTTCGTATAGTCTGTATAAGTCTAGTAACATTACCTTTAGATAAAGTTCTAACCTCTACAGCCCCATCTTGATTTTGGAGTACTTTACCTGCTTTAGTGTAAACTATATACTCAACATCTGGAGGAGTTTCTCCTACAAACTCAGTAATAATATTATAAGTTCCTTGAATAGTTTCTTCTTCTGTTTCTTCTACTTCTATAGGAGTAATACACATATTTATATCATCTGCTATAACGTTAGCTTCAGGATCAACTTCTGTATATTCTACATAAGTAGGATCTGAACAGTAAGGCGTTGGAGGTATTGGTGCTGGATACTCGCAAATAGAATTATTTGCTACCTGACATTCTCCAACTTCTTGATAATTAATAGCTTCAGTATTTGTACATACAGATTGATACTCATTGCCATCTAATAAACAATCATCTACACAAACGTTATCTTGTAAAGAATATGTTTCAGTTACTGACATAACAGTGCTTGTAGCTGCTGATATTACTTTAACGTAAGTTCCATTAGCTAATAAGGATGCTATAGCGTCAGCATCTAATCCAGCATCTGTATAAGAAAGGAAAACGTTAGTATTTGTAAATCCTGTATCGCAAGGTGCAGTAACATAAATGTCTGTATTATCAGCTCCTGCTAATGGTGCAAAGATTCCACTAAAGTCTATACCGTTAGATAGTTCAGAAATAGTGCCATCATCATCTAACTGCATAACTACTCTATAGACATGGTAATTTACTACATTATGTGTTTTTATATTCTCACCATTTAGACCTGATATAGATATAGATACATCTGCATATCCATTTACACCTATAGTTAATCCTTCGCTGCCTGATTGAAAGTTTGTTACAAAAGGGTTATCTTGTTTATCTACAGATATTATATTATTTGAATAATCTGCAATCCAATCTGATATTAAAATATTAGAATTAAGTGTTCCTTCAAATCTAAAGTAAAATACAACTTGTTTACCAGATAAAGTAGAAACATCAATACTTCCTAACGTATTTGAATTTCCTGAGTTAGGCAAACCTTCTATAGAAGACAAACCTGTTAACTCTCCTGCAAATTGTAAATTATAGTTATATGTAATTTCTGCATTTTCAAGTGCATTATCTAAAATTAATATTGGATTAACTGCACTTATTACTTGACACTTTTCAGTCCATAAAGGATTATCAATATATACTGCATATATATTATCAGGTGCTATATACTGAGCAATCGTTGGAGTTGTTGCATTAACACTATTATTTATAATAATAGAACTTAATTCTGTATCTGAGTGAAGAGGTGATACACCTTCTACATTAGCAGTATCTCCTTCGCCATTTACTGTATTGTATAAATTACCATTTACAAGTTCAAAGAATTCACAACAGTTATCATCTTCGCAAGGTATTGTTGCAGTGTCATCAAAGTTATAAGCATCTGTGTTCATACATCCTGTACATGAAGAGTTATCTCCCCCACAAACTGAACAGTCATCATCCACTAATGTGCCTCCACAGTTTCCAGCGCAATCTGCTAGAATCGGAGTGTGTGTTGAATATATATTTCCACTATACTGAACAGCAGTCGGAGGCGGACAACTACATTCTTCACCTTCAGTAGATGACTCTGGATCTGGAATTGTTTCAAATGGCCCATCACAAATACCGCACGCATCTTCCCCTCCAGTTCCAGGGCCTGTATAAGCTCCTAAATAACCTTCATCAGAAGGGCATTGTCCTGCACAATCTTTAACTGATATAAGCTCTGCTTCAACACATTGCCCTAAACAACCATCAAATAGAAAACCAGGACAACATGGCGATGGTACTACATCATCGTCACAGTTACATTTTATCTCGTTTGTTAAAGTATTTGTTATAAATCCTGTACTAGCATTATACTCGTGTGATCCATTGCAAATCTTACAGTAATCATATGTAGGAGGTTGTTGCCCTTCGGGCGAACATTCTTGACAAATATTACCTTCTTGCGGCGGAGTTACTACAACATTATACTGGTCACCGCATACACAATTACCTCCTGGTTCTGGTTGAGTTCCATCACAATCACAGTAACCTTCAGGTTTCTCGCCGCACTGGCACTCACCATAATCTGTTGGCCCTGCAGACGGAAAGTAACAACCTCCGCATGGGTCTGAAATTCTTAGTTCTTGGTATACTGCATACAATCCTCCAACTGAATCCCAATTTATACTTCCATCTAAATTGTAACTAAAACATAGATCTTGGTTACATGTAGCGTCCTCTCCTGTAGGCTGATAGCCGTCACATCCATCTACACCTGCAGCATTTGCTATTGTTATCCACATAGGAGTCGTAGTACCAGATACAAACGGCCCATTAGCTGCTACATCTGCAGGACACTTTAACTCTGATATAGTAGGATCATAATAACCATCTCCGTCTCCGTCCCAATAATGAGTTATTTGTTGTTCAAAACAACTGTAATCTGCAGTAAGACCAGCATCAATGTCTGCTTGAGTTGGAGGACATTGTGCGTCTTCATCATACACAAAACCATTACAATCACAAAGAGGTAAAGAAGTTGTGTTATCAGGAATACCACAATCGCAGTATCCAGGTAAAGGTGTTCCATTACAGTCACATCCTATACCAGATAAATTACCATTGCAGTCACATGCACCTTGCATTGTGTTAGGATTAAATGAAGCAGTATATATATTGTGTTTGTTGTCAAAACTTAAACCAGTATCACTATTATGTTCATCCCACTGCGCACAAGTAGTGCAATATGTATTTGAAAATACAACAGACTCATAAGGATAGGTATTGCAGTTTGTACAATTTATATAACCTTCTTCTACATCTGAAGGTACTAATCCTGGCCCAGGATCGGCACACACGCACCCTCCGTTAGGTTCAGGAAAAATACATAAAGAATCTAAGTTAGTGTTAGGATCTGTGTCACCTCCTGCTGAAAGATCTACTGTGTTACAAGCTGACTCATCTAGACATCCATGTATTTCACAAGCACTAAAATCCTCAAAACAATACTGAGGCATTTTTCTTTCTTCTCCTTCAAACCCTGGACTCTCATCTAGGTCTGGACAACCTTCAGCAAATGTACCATCTCCTAAGTCAGTTCCCGCAGGACATTTATAACAGGTTGTATTTATCTCAAAGTCATTTTCTATGTGGCAGGTACCACAAATATCTATTGAAGAATAAGGAATACTATTATCAAAACATCCTCCATTTGGACAAACATCAATTAACGTAGGATCAGGAAGTATACATGAGTTATCATCTATAGTTGCATTTGAATTATAATTACATGCTGCAACATTTGTACAACCCAGTATCTCTACTGGTGGCTCTGGATCTACAACAGGATCTGGATCTGGCTCAACGGGATCTACAACTACTACAGGGTTTATAGGATCTTCCTGTATAGATGTTGGAACTACCCCTATTTCTTTAAGCCCTATATACTGCATAGGACCTTCAGTAGAAGAATCTACATTTAGATCATTTGCAATATTGATTGCATAGTATTTAGTACTACTTGTAGGATTAATTATTCTAGATAAATAACCTCCGTTCTTTGCTGTTAAATAAAAATTACCGTTTGGTAATGAAACTATTTTATCAACATTTGTAGAATCTAGATTTGCTTTATATACACCATCTTCAAAATCATCAGGATAATTTTGTAACTCAGGTAACATTTGTATTTGTGTAAAAACTTTATCAGTACCTAAACTATAAAGACCTATAGTTTCACCTTTTTGTGCAAGACTTAAAAGTACTTCTCCTGTATAAACTGGAGCTATTGAAGATACAGTAATAGGATCCGATATTTGCGCTGCAAGAATCTCTGAAATAAAAATTTCAGATGTTTCAAACACACCTTGTCTTTTTGCAACTTTAAAAATAGCTTCTAATTGAGTTTTTTCAAGACCATTAAAATAAAATTCACCTAATGAAGTAGTGCTATTAAATAAATATTTAAATTCTGTATTATTAAAATTCCATTTAGTTCCCAGATCAAAAGTATGAGTCATTACTGACCCTATTTCAGTACTAGAATTTTCTATTAGTAGTCTAATAATTTCTACACCCGTAATTAACTTAGTAAGTAAATACACAGTAGTTTGTACTAGTGTACTTCCGTCGTTTACTACAGTATAATTTATTATTTGATTAAGACATGTATATATTGTTTCTGGATTCTCTATAGAGCCCATGGAAACATCATGAGGAAGATAATCTTCTTGGCCATCCTCTGCAATAAATCTTAATTTTCGTTTAATAATATTTAATCCTTCTCTATAAATAATATTATAATAAGACTCTGTAGCATCTGAATATAACTCTATAGAAATTAAGTCATCCGCAATAATAGATATTCTTTCACTACTTTCATCTCTTTTTGTTACATACAAATTAGAACCTTGTAAATATACAATAGCTAATAAATTATTAGTTGCACTAATTATTCTAGCTGTTTTAGATAATCCTATGTCTATAATATCTATATTATTTACAGAGGACAAATCCTCTTGAGGAAGGCTTGAAAGAATAGCATAGTTGTTATAAACATTTTCGTTTTCTTTAGACTGTGTAGTTCCTAATATAACAGTTTCTTCAACAAACTCATGTGTAGTAGGGGTTACTGGATCTGGTTCAACTGGAGGTTCTGTTCCTCCGCCTTCACCTTCACCTACACCTACATCTGGATCTATAACTTCTTCAGTTACTGCGGGTATAGCAGGTAACACATTTAATTGTCGTGCTACACTTAAGTCATCCCATTCAGCATTAAAAAACTCCATAGAGTCAGTTATACCAGAAGCATTTTCAAATGAAATTAAATTTCCATTAGAATCTCTTTTTAAAATATTATGTATTTCTTTGCTAGGTGTTGTTGTTATAGTGTTATCAGCTAATGTACTTATAAAAAGATTTGGATTAAGAATTAAAGCATCTACAGAAGATTGTAGATCTGGCGCATCTACTCTTAAATACTCAGAAGAATTAAAAGAATAAAAATATATTCTGTCATCTGCTCCTAAAGAAACTGAAGATAACTCTCCAGTAAATGGATTAGATGCACTTACAGCATTATTTAAAATACTATCTTGATCTAATATAGTTATATCATAAACTACAATATGTCTGTCTGCAGTTTCTGGATTTTCTACAATTGCATAAATAAAATTATCCATTGGAGAAAATGCAACATCAATCATTTTAAATCCACCTTCATCAAAAGATCCATCATTGTACTCTAATAAATTGTTATCCCCTGCAGGAAGTTGTATTTCTAAACCTAGCGTGTTAGGTGTATTTGGTCCTAAAAGTTTACCATTTAAATTATCTATATAAGTTAATATCATTCCGTATTCTACAGAAATTAACATCAACTTATAACCAACGCCGCTATTAGTTTTTTCAGTTGCTTGTAAATTTACAGGCAAATCAAACTGAGTAAAAGTATTGCTAAGTTCTCCTGGGGTAAAACCAATTCCTGAAGTATTACCTACAGAGGTAATACCTTGTCTAAGTCTTTTAGATATAAGAGTTTTGTACTTTGCTAATTTATGAAAAGAATCGTCAAGTGTTATATCTGAATTCTTAAGAGAATCATCTAGTCCTCCAGCAATAATATTAGTAGGGGTAGTAAAGTAAGTATATCTAAATACAGATGTTTCAAGGGGAGCAGGATTACCGCTTCCAGCAACATGTATAGGCCTTGTTATTGAATAAAAAGTAGTGTTATCATTTTCACCTGTAAATGCTTTACTAGATAGTTTCCATTTTTTAGCACTTAATCTATATAAACCAGAAGATTCTGTTTTATCCTCTCCTGAAAAACTAAACCCTTCAAAAGGATAAACAATAGAAGCTACTAAAGTACCATTGTCATTATTAACAAAAAATTTATTGACAGAATCATTATAGCTTCCAGAAGAATCTCCTAAAACTCCATGCATTAAATTAGAAAAAGTGCTATTAGGAATTTCTCTAGTAACTATATAACTATCTTGAAAAGGAGAAATAGTTATTGTTTTAACTTCAGGATAAAATTCAAAGTCAGTTAAAGAGTTTGCAATAAGTTCAGGGCTTGAAGAATCGAATACACCTGAACTAATAAAAGAAGATGTTCCGCCAAAAGATTGACTATTTACATAGGTGTTATTACTATTAATACCTGCTTGAAAAAAGTCAGATGAAGAAGTTCGTAAAGAATCTACTCCTGCGCTAAAATTAAATACTTTGTCGCAATAAAGTGCTAAATCACTAGATTGAGGAGTCGAGTAATTAAATACACTTCCTAAAAAATTTTCATTATTAGATAAATTTTGTATAGCTCCAAACTCACTATCTACATTTGCACAGTCTATACCAATTGTACTTACCGCGTCTGTAGCATCTAAGTTAAGCTCAAAGTACGAACTAGTTTTACCATAAAGGTATACACATAATATTAAATCATCTCCTCTTTTTGTTAACTTATAAGAATCAATATTAAAACTTAGTTCATGATCTTTTATTAAATAAGGCATGCCATCGCCAAAAGATAATAAATTACCAATTCTATCATATACAGCTATATAACTCCAAGGCTGATCAGATGCAATATTATCTACATTACCATATATAGTTATGGTATTTCTAATTTCTCCCTCAAGATATACTACAATATTTTTTGTAACATCTCCTTCGTCTGTAAGAGAGTCTGGAGAAGTATACGTAGAATCAAATGTTTCAATTGAAAGAGAACCATAAGTTTGGTAGTCTGAATTATGTGATAAAGATATTATACTATTATTCGCTGTTGTATTTTTTATTTTCCTACTTATAAATCTAGAATAAGAAGGTGAGGGTACAACTATATTAGGAACATTAATGCATGAACCATCGTTTGTATTAGCTTTAGGATTATAGTTAGAGGCATTAGGATTTGTACAACCATACACTCTAGCTATAGAATTATTAACTCCCCCGTATACTTGTTTAAATTGTTTAGTAAGTGATTTAGAATTATGTAAAACTGCTTTAGTTGTAAGTCCATTCTCATCTACAACTAACCCATTTATTAAAGTAAAACTATCTTTAAGTTTTAAATGATTCATAGGTGTTCTACCAGTCTTACTATTAAGACCTAAAAATAATCCTATAATATAAATACAATTAGTGGTGACGTAATATTTTCCTGGTACAAGAGAAGATCCCCAATCTAAATTAGAATTAAATAATATAGTCTTACCACTAATACTAGTGTTAGAGGATATACTAGAAAATGCAAACACTATATCAGCATCAACTTCCGTAGTGTTTTCAAATTTTAAATTAAGGTTACCTTTAAAGTTTCTTTTATTACTGTATATATCAGATATAAAAGACTGCCATTGGAAAAGAGAGTTTTCAATATCAACTTTAAAATGGGCTGCAGATAAACTTTTTGACTTAATGTCTGTCAAACTAGCCTCATCATACGAATATTTTAAAGTTAAATTTATATCACTACCTAACTTAACACTATTTACTGCATCTAATAATGGTTGAAAAACCTTAGAAAAATCTATATTATATCCCACTATTTATTATTTTAAAGGTTTAAATACTGCTGATTGAATAATTACATTATTAGCAGTTGTTTCCGCAAAGGCTGTAACAGCTACAGTTATAGTAGTGCTCCAATCTAAATTTAACTGGTATGATGAGTATGTGTCTGGAGCAACTCCGTCTACATAAATTGCACCATAAGCAGATGCATATTTTCTAGGTCTAAGTACAGTTACTTTTGAAAAGAAAGATACGTTTGCTGAATGAGGTGTAGCAGAGTTAGTTACTGTTGTAATTCCTCCTACAAGTAATTCAACTATCTTATCTTTAGTACTTCCTGTGTTTCCAAAAGTACCAGCCACTTCAAATTCAAATCCTTCATTATAATCAAATTGACTTAGATCTACAGAAACACTGTACATAGTTTCAGTGGCATCTGCTGCTGAAGGAAAAACTGCGCCTGACTGTATAATATTACCACTGCTCACTGATCCTTGACCTAAAACATTACTATTACTTTCAGTGTAATATTGTTTACCGTCAGTATATAAAGTAACTGCTTGAAAATTATTACTAAGTATAATATTAGCAGAAGCATCAATTGTACTACCAGTAGCATTTACTGTAATATTTTTTAAAGCAGAAGACCCAAATTCATCTTTTACAGTAATCTTAAACATTTCAGGAAACTCTAAAGATTGTGGGCTAGGTAAAGTTATTGTTGCAGCAGCTCTTCTAGAGTCTACAGCTAATATTCCTTTATCAGATTCTGTTACTTTGTAATTAGCAGAATCTACAAGTGTTCTATTATATAAACTACTTGTGAGTAAATTATTTTTTAATTTTAAAGGAGTGATTGCTGAATCATCGGAACTATAAGTGTTTACCTCATCAGTGCTGGCAATCTTAATAATGCCAGATTCTAACTCAGTTGCTAAAACTACATTTGTATTTATTATAGCAAATTGAGAACTTGCTTCTCCATGTGTTCCTCCAGCACTTTCTTCTAAACAAATTAAAATATCTCCTTGCTGTAAAGCAGGTCCATCCCCACCTATTGAGGCATACTCTTTATCAGATATAAATAAATCTCCTTTAGCTGCTTTAGGGTATCTGCCAGTAGGCAAAGTAGACACAGTTTTTAAAGTAGCATCTAAAAGTTTGTCTGCATATTCTTTAGTTACTAAATCTTTAGCCTTAAAACTAAAAGCACCGCTATATGTTAAAGGCGCTGCTATCTTAGATGTTCCGTCAATTTTTACTCTATGCGAAGTATTTACATCTACATAAGATTTAGTTGCAGCGTCGTTAGAGCTTTTAGGATTAGGTATCTTTAAATTTTTTGATAATGTAGGATTATTTTTATTTAAAGTTTTCTTAACAACATCAGTTTTTAAAGAATTAACATCTGAAGTAAGTTTAGATAAATTTTTTATTAAGTCGTTCTTAAAGTCTTTTACACTAATTACTTTAGTAGTGTTGCCCTGCACTATTGTTATTAGATCAGAGCCTTTAGATTTAGCAGCTTTAGGTAGGTTAGATATTTTCATTTTATATATAAATTATACTTCTAATGGGCTACCATTTTCAGCAGTTAATGTTAAATTGTTTGTTGTTTTTAGAACAGTAAGTTCTTTTATTTGTCTTCTTAGCATAGAAAGCTCTTCGTATTTTTTATCCGAGTATATTGTATCAAGCTCTATAGCCACCCTATCTAATAATTTATCTATATTATCTAACTCTGAATCTGATAAATTTATAGTGGTAACAATTGAGTCAGCCCCTCCACGTATTCTAAGACTAGAATCATTACTGTTTAAAGAAGCTTCAAGACTTGCAGTGTTTGAAATTATAATTTTTCCATTATTATATTTACTTCCTATACCAAAAGATATAGTAATTTCAGAGTTCTCGCTATTATAGGTTGCAGAAATGTCAGGATGTGTATTAATCAAACCTGTTAATCCTGATAGATTAAGTGCATTTCCTTGTTCAGGATATATAGCAGTGCCTAATAAAGTTCGCAGTCCTGAAGCACTCTGTAAAAAGATATGCACAGGAGGAGTGGGATTAGACAAGCCAGATAAAACTATGGGCTCTATTCTAAATGTTACTGGAGAAGGCGCTAACCCATCTCTAAATATAGGGTTAGGAACTTCTTGTCCTATAAAATCTAGCCATGCAGCTATAGTATTATATAATCTAATTTTTCTTTTAGAATTTGAACTTGTCGAAGTATTATTTAAAAAAGACATGGTATAAGAATTGAACTTATCCCTAGCCTGTATATACTTTTTATATATTTTTATATGTTTCACTGCCATTACTTAACTAAAATGTTACGAATTTACAAATATTTTCTATACTTTTTTTAACTTTATTAAAGTTTTTTGCTTCTACTTCTAGATTACTTGTAGATATAGTAAAGCCTTCCAGCTCTTCTTTCTTATATAATCTTTCTCCTTGAGAATTTAATCCTCCTGTAAAAGCAACACCATCATCTCTAGTAGAATAATTTCCTACGTAAGATTCTGCAGGAGAGTTAGTAGTAAAATATATGTTACCTGCAGTGTGCAGATTTGTTGTTATATTTCTTTTAATTAGATCAGGACATTCTAGTGTATAATTTTCTGATCCAATTTCATTTAACTCATCCTCTGTAGGTATGTATCCTTGAGGTACTTTACATTCATCAGTTTGAAAACTTTGAGGTGTACATAAACTATTATCTATTCGGTATTGAACTCCTCCCCCAAGACACCCTCCAGGATTTTGAGGAAAATTTTCTGTATACTGTATGCTACTTAAACTTCCTTCCTCTAAAGTTCCGCTAAAAGCATTTATTATATCTGATAAATTTTCAACTGCAAAACAATTATTTATACCTTCTAAAACACAAACAGGAATAACTGTAACTGGAATAGTACATGCATCATTAAAATATTGACAACTACCATCATCTTCCTGTGCTGATGAATCATAGTTTATAGCTAAAGGATCCATACATCCAACTTCAGAAGAAGTGCTTGAGTCGCTAATATGTGTTTCAACTGCTGTTAATATATTTTGAAAAACAGGTGTAAGAGAATAAGAATTTCTTAAATCAATAGCTTTACCGTATCTTGTTATTCTACCCCATTTACCTCTTTGAGCGTCTATAACAGCTTCAACTCTAAATATACCATCTACACTAAATAATGTTCTATTAGGAACTTTTGTAAAAGTATTTGTTACATTTTGATTAAAACCAAAAGTTCCATCTGCATTTGGAGTCACTGATGTTCGTTTATAATCCATTGCATGATTCATAATGTTTACATCCCATCTACCTACAGAAGTTTGAAGGCCATAAAAAGGATTAGAATCTGCTCCGTCATAAGGGTGTAAGTCTTTAACAAGTCTATACGGATCAGTATCGCTAAATAATCCATACTCAATTAAAGTGTTATCAAGACCTACATTAAAAGGATTATACAAATCATCTTCTGAATCTGTAGTTCCTATCATAGCTCGTATAGTTACTTCACTGTAAAAATAATCATTACCTGGACAATACCTTGGAGTATCTTCTTGTAAATCGTCGTAAACAAAAAAATCATTTATTGCATAATCTCCATTAGTATCTAT
>Ga0209337_1002490_pt1 | contig 13306 bp, 20 predicted proteins | sample LinPmetageLP53_FD_184044 | JGI IMG/M metagenome (GOLD analysis project Ga0209337, IMG submission 184044) | Marine viral communities from the Pacific Ocean - LP-53 (SPAdes) (version 2) | ecosystem: Environmental > Aquatic > Marine > Oceanic | place: Pacific Ocean | collected 2010-02-08
CAAGTAAGACTCCATCAGTTACACCGTCAGTTACTCCTACTAGCTCAGTTACACCTTCTGTTACTCCATCAGTTACGCCAAGTATTACTCCTACTAGCTCAGTTACTCCTTCTGTTACTCCATCAGTTACGCCAAGTATTACTCCCACATCATCTGTAACTCCAAGTGCTACTCCTTCTGTAACTCCAAGTAAGACTCCATCAGTTACACCAAGTAAGACTCCATCAGTTACACCAAGTAAGACTCCATCAGTTACACCAAGTAAGACTCCATCAGTTACACCAAGTAAGGCTCCATCAGTTAGTCCGACACCGACAGCGACACCGGCCTCGAGTTAAATACGGCCAATAGTAGCTTCCACAATGACATCTGCTCTCATTGCGTGGAAGCGCTCTCTAATGTATTTTTCGAATGCTAGCGGCTTTACCCATGAGCCGTTATCTGCTGGTACACCAGCCTCGTCTAACTTTTCACCTACTGTGCTTATTGCTTCAACTAAACATGCCCAACGAGCGAACTCATCAATTTCCATATATTCTGTTGAACCGTCTTTTTTATTAAGTTTAATACTATTCATATACTAATTATATGATTGTTCCGTTTCCTCTTTTTCTTTTATAAGACTATCAAAAGAAACGCCTTTTATATCAACTGGTGTAGTTTGAAGCACAGGATCTATCTTAGTATCGACCTTAATATCGTTACCACACTTTTCACATTTAAAAATATTATCAACACCAACAAATATCTCTTCTGTCATGCGATTATTGTTACAAGGGCATTCAAACGTTACCCTAGACATATCTAAAAGTTCTTTTATTTGAGCATCAAACTCTTGCTCTGTATCATTATTGGTGGTTAGCTTATATGACGAATAAACAAATGCAGTTACTACCTGTAACCCATAAGCTATAGAAAAAGCTTCCCAGAAACCTGTTATATTGCGGAACCCAAAACCAAACAGAAAGGATATGGCGCTAGTTATAAATAACGACTTAACAATTATCATATACCTAGTATATCCAAATCTTCCGGTATATCAAGTATTATTTCATTAACTTTATCTATCTTATCCTTTATTTTGTTAACACCTAACTGGTCTAATTCTTTATTTTGTACCGCTAGTTCTAACATTGATCTAAGTTGCGAAAGTGAAACAAAAGTATTACCTAACAGTTCAGTAATTCTAGCCAATTCATGTGGCAGCTGCTTATCTGCTTTTTGCATTTTCTCGTCATCCTTATATTTTGCAATTTGACTATCAACTCCCAACTGTTTATCTATTGGAGAAGAAGCGATACCTATACTATATGGAGAATTTCCGTTATTCATGCTTAAAATATTTATGCTCTAGCATAAATAATTACATGACAAAGTTCGAAAAGAGATTTTTTAAAACGCTTAAGGAAGCAACAGAAGACGAAAAGGCTTTTGAAGCAGAACTTGATGTAGACACAGATACCGGTGATTTTGATGTTGATTTGGAAGTTGATGCGGTTGAAGTTGACTCAGACCCCGCCGTTCAAGCGGCAAAAGCGCAATCTGAACATGCAGCAAAAATGAGAACAGAACTTACCGGTTGGGTAGGTGAAATGGATAAGTTCTTACAGTACTTAAACGGTGAGAATGACTCTATACAGTCTGCTTTAGGTCAAGCAGAAGCAGATACTATCTTTGATAGAATGAAGCAGTCTGAACAGCGTAAAATTGCTCGAGTTGCTACTGAATTAGCTTCTTTAGCAGAGTCCTTCAGAGGTTATTTAGCTCAGACTGACAATCCAACGTTTAAGCACGTTTAAGATTAACTGATTTTTTAATCTCACTCAATCTTACAATACCTTCGAGTCCATCGAAGGTATTTTTTTCTATAAATTCCCAGCCTATCTCATCTACCTTACATTCAATAGCGATATCGTTAAAGTCTTTAAAGCGTTTACCGAACTTTTCGGGCCATATAAACACGCTCTCCCCTTGTTTAAGTAATACTTCTGACTTTATCAATGATGCAGTGTCAACCCACTGAGAATCGAGGATCCACACCTTATCATAGAATTTTAACACACCATCTAACTGCTGTTGCTGTCTAACTGTAAACGATTTGCCTCGCTCTGTAATACCTGCGACAGCCACAGAGTTCTTAGTAAAAAACGCATTTAGCGGACCCTCAAATATATAAACTTTACTGTGATTACTATCAACTTTGTTAATGTTAAACAAGGTCTTTTCTGATCCTACCCTACCTAAATACTTCGGCTTTGTTTTATTATCACGGTTTAATACAGTTCTAGTTTGATAGAATTCTATATCATGATTTTCATTTACAAACGGTATAACTAACCTATTTTTATGAACGACATCACTTAACGATAAGTATAATTTATCTGGTTTATTGACTGCAGTATCAAGTCTTCGTTGTTTTATGAGGTGTAGTGTAGCTCTATAGATATCATTAGTACGGTAAAAGTCACACTGTAGCTGATCTGATAGATTTATACTATCTTTCGGAAGTGTCTCTGTTACAATCTTTGGTGCCTCATCTTGTGTATTAGTGAATGAGTCAATATCTGGTGTAAACTCCTTAAGTTCGCCAATAATTTCAGCATCACTAGCACCTGTAACCTCTTTTATCCATTTTAACGGTTTTGACGACCACCCGCAGTTGTGACAAAATATGTTATCATTTTTAGGTATATAATAACACCTTCTTTTCGTATTAAGAGACTTACCCTCACGACATATCGGGCATGCACATTGGTAAATGCTGTTAAATTTATTATAAATAGGTCTATACCCTATCTCGTAGAACTTAACTACAACAAAGTCTTCAGGTAACGTCATCCTAATAACGATTCTAACCTACTAGATAGAATAAACGACGTGTGCCATACCTCTTTTTTCTTGAGAATATTGGTAAAGTTCCTTTGATTACACATATCTATAAAATAACTCCAATCTGTAGTAGTATCTTCCTGTAACTGGTTACTATAGTACAAACATTCCGACTCGTGCGACATAACCTCATTAAGATCAAACACTTTCATATTTTTTTCGTAAAGTTCTTGCTGTTCTTGAGTTAACTCTATCTCACCATCTAGCCACTTTTGTACTCTAGCTTTACCAAATCTAGGTATACCTGGCACGTTATCAGATTTATCACCTAATAAGCACTTCGCCTTTAACCATACACTCATATCATACCCGGTATCCTCTTTAAAAGTATCAATAACAAATTCTCGTTTACGTATCGGATCAAACAGTATAGTATTTTTATCTACTAATTGAAGAAAGTCACGGTCGACTGAAACAATAACTTTTTTACCCTCTGTGGTCTTGCAAATGTATGCTACTATATCATCTGCTTCACGTTCCCGGGGAAATATTGACGGTATACCTAAGCCGCTTAGCATAGCCTTAATAGTTTCGTTTTGTTCATGCGGAGTACTATCTTTAGAACGGTTACCTTTATACCCCTCCATCTCCTCTTTACGTATATTAGGTTTATAGTCTACCTTCTCATCCCACACAACAATCGTCTTAGTAGGTTTATACTTAGTTACATAAGAGTGAATAGCATTAAGGGTAAAGTAAATATGAAAATTAGCAATTTCCTCCTTTGTATCGGAACCATTACGTTTAGATTGCGTTTTTGCAGTCCAAAAGGTACGATGTATAAGGTTGTTACCGTCAATTATTAGTGTTTTCATTTTTCTTATATTGCTTCTTAACTACATCATAGACATCTCTAGAAAGTCTCTCTACATATTTTATTATATCAGTGTTCCTTCCCCGTTCAAACGACTCGAAAGGAACTTTGATATTTTCCATGTCTGGAATTGTTAAGCAGTTTATAGTATCTACCTCTGTACCTACAACAATAAACATTTTACCAGCGTAATCACCATGATGGATGGCGTATGCTTCGCGTTCTTTATAATGGGCCTTTCGTTGGGTCATATCCTGTTCTCATACAAAAGTATTTTACGAGTAAAGTGTCTAATGCGTCTTGCTGTTGACTAGAAGGTGCTCCTTCTAACTGTACAACCTTACCGTCGAAGTCGTATCCAATAACTATAAAGCTATCTAAGTACTCGAAGACTATTGCTTTAATAGCTTCGATTAACTGACCTCTACTTTTAAATTCCTTTTGATTATCTAAATTAGATTTAAGAGCTGCTTCTATAAGTTCACGTATTTCATCGTCAGGCTCTTGCTCTTCGCTCATAAATTTATTTATCCTTTAACTGCGACACTCCGTTGTCAAGTAGCTTATTAACTACAACTTCAATAGAATAGGTCTTTAAACTATAACCATTTTTAAAAATACGGTTACCATCATCAAACGCAAATAAAAACTCATTTATAAACGGTCTATTTTCGAAGCATGTTATAAACAGTGAAGTATTACCAGGATCAACTAACACAGTCCACTTACGCGAGTCAGCATCACCGTACCCGTTAAAGATACGTACAGTCTCAAAACCACTATCACGTAATCTTTTAATAAAGTAACCAGCTGTTTTAAGTTTATTTTTTGTATGTTTATTAATCATTGTGTTAAGGAGGATATAATATACTTTAATTTAGTATGATCACTGCAATTATCAATAACTACTACGCCATAGTCTGTGTTTATATTGAAACCATACGTATCATTTACGTTTGATAGTAATCTAATATTATCGAAGTTAACTGGTAGCGGCTTCAAACTATAATCTGCCTTTCCAATAGTAATAGCAAAGTTATCTGTATTATGTCGAGCTCTATCTGTTAACTCTGCTTTTAACTCACCGTCTTCTGTATAAAGATATACCTTATTAGTCTCTGATGCGAATGTACTACCTTTCAATAGCTGTTGTATAGTATTTCTAGCTACCTCAAAAGTAATATCAAACTTAAAGCTTCGGATTTTATCTAAGTTTAAGTTAGGTTTAGATAAAAAGCCTTCCTCAAATAAATGATATTTAAATTTAATACCTTTACCTTTATACTCTATATTATTACCATTAATATTAAGATTTACAACATCTTCATTAATTGTCTCAACAACACGAAATAACTTCTTAATATCTGGAACGTTAATTGTAGTTGTAAATTCAGAAGCTAAGGCATACTCTGAAAATAGCACAAGAGTACTATCTGCCGATGAAACTAAGCAGCTAATACCCTCGGGCTTTATTTCAAAAATAGCACTATCGTTAATCTTAGATACCGAATCTAGGTATCTTAAGAACTCACTACGATTTGTTATTTTTAGGACGCGATCCATTACTTGTTAATTTTACCTTATTAGACTTAATTAGCCATTGTTGAAGTTTAATTAATTCCTTAAGATTATTATTTACATTATCAATACCCTTTGCTTGTTTTTCTGCTAATTCAATAAGCTTATCTAACTTAGCAGGTTCAGAAAAATCGAACTCAAATTGGTTAGGATCAATATCAACAACTTCTTGCGTTACTGGTTGCTGAATTACTTCTTCTTGTATAGGGGTAGCTATTTCTGCTAACTCACGTGTTGCTTGTTCTACTGATACCGGTTCCGGGGCTACAGCCGGCCCCTCGGAAGGAGCCGGTGTAGTTTGCTGAGGGTTTTGGACAGGAGCTTGTTGAATTTGTCTTGAAGGTTCATTTACTGTTGGTGCTTTTAAAGTCCTATCAAATGTTTCTTTAACACCATCTGAAGTAGGTCTTAGATTAGTTGATTGGCCAACTAACATCGTATCTTGTTTTTTTTGCTCACCGTATACAGTTCCCATAAACTGTAATAACGCTGACTTTTCGTTTGGAGTCATTATTACAGATCCTTAAGTAGCTCATCAATATCATCTTCTACACTAACACTACTAGTTGCTTCAACAACAGGAGCAGTTTCTGTAGCTGGTGCAGACCATGGTGGAGCAGCTTCAGTAGCGACGGGAGCTGGAGCTTGTACTTCTTCTTCTACTTTCATAAAGTAATGCTCATTAAGCATATCTTTAAGTTCATCATACGAACGTAGCGGGAAGACGTCAGTCAGAGTAAATACATTTTCGTATACTTCTTTCTGCTGATCTTCTGATAAGTCAATCTTACCAGCTGTAGTAAAGCGAGAAGAAACATACGTCGGATAATCACCTTGCTGCTCTACCTTAACTTTAAAGTTAACACCTTCAGCACCTAGATCGAAGATACGAGGACCAAACTCTTCAGCATCTTCACCTTCAATAGCCTCAGTAATGATCTTATGAAGCTGCTTACCGTACCGGAGCATCTTCACTTTACCGTTATTATCAGGGTTAGTAGGATCATCGATTACGTAGCAGTTAACAAGCCATTTTTCAATACGACGAATAGCTTGAGCCTTTTCTTTTTCTTCTTCCGTACCCATTCGAGATGATCGGAATCGTTCTTCTGCAATAGGATCACGCTCTCCAAAAGTCTGAGGACTTAGAGCCTGAACATATTGCCCAGTAGCAAAAGATACCCAACCATGATTATAATAATGGAAGAATGTATCTTTTGGAGACTTCGCGAAAGGCAGAAGTCTTATTGTATAGGTATTACCTGGCTTGCAGGTAAGGATTTCGTTATAGTTACTTTGGTTTTTACTCTCACTTGAAGCAAGAGCTCCTTTGATGCTTTCGAACATTGACATATTAAATGCACTCATACATGTATTATACGCTAGTTCCTTTCACAGTCAAGCGTATCACTAATAATTTTTACACCATTTTTTGCTTTAACCTTAAGAACAGTAGAACTATAAAATTTGGTTCTTGTCTGTGAGAATATATTAAAAAAGTCTTGAACAAGAAAATTTAACACACTTGATTCTACTGTCTTTACTACAGAATCTACATTTAATGCATGTAGTAGGTAGAAGTTAAGTTTATGTTCCTGAAGGTGTAATAAAAAGGTTGGCATATTACCTGTAATATGTGTTATATATTGAGGTAACGTTAATTTATGAGTATTGCAAAATCCTACTACAAACTTTAGACCACCTTTAAGAGCCTCAATACTATCATTACTATCCGGATCAGTGACTTCTTTCTCTTTCATATACACAGTATAGCATTTTAGAGCTTTACGAGTGTTATAGAATCTTAAATCATAAAAATCATCTTTAGAGTATACTTTAAACGGTGCTATAAACCAATCATGGTAGTTTATGTTACTATGCTTGTTAAAAAATAACGATAATTTCTTAACAGCCACGAAATCTTCATCTTTAAGTTTACTAAAGTCTTTCCTAAACCGTGTTGGCTTGTTTTTAGCGGATCTAGAAGCATACAAATAACTATTGTAAATTGCTTCTTCCTTTTTGCTTATCATATATCAATATTCTTAGTATTATTTAAGTACTTTGTAATGTACTTAGATTGTGAGATCGTAGGATCAAACTCTAAGAATATTTTAACTAATTCGAAGCTAGTATCAACTGTTAATAATTGCTTTAGTAGGTCTCGCAGCCGTTTTTCTTTAAGAAACAACACAAACACATTTTGAAGTGATAGCTTTTTACCTTTTAACAAACTACAGTATGTACAAAAACAAAGTAATAAGTGTTCAGTTTCATAATTTATGAGTGAGCTTGAAGGTAGATTATTGGACATGTTTAAAATTTTTAATTAAGTTTGCGAATTCCATTGTTAACTTACCACCTGCTAGTTTATGCGAGCCACCACCGGCGCAGAAAGTCTTAGCTAATATACTAAGATCGATATCACAATGCATACACCGCCTAAATGATACTGTATTAGTTTTTATATTAACGACTATACCTATTTGCGCATCGTGTTTAGTCACCATATAGTTAGCGACCTCACTAATTGCATAATCAGCAAAAATCGCCACTGTTTTGTAGTTTTTAATCATACCGATATGGATACCGTCGTTAAACTGATCTCTAAACTTCCGTATAAACAGCTTTATAGCATTTTTTTCCTGTACTGTGTATGGCTTAAAACCATCTTTATAGGCTTCAATAAACTTATCAACTTTTGGTCTATTGTATGTTGTATGAATAGCGTTAAGTTTAAACGAATCTTTGTATTTAAGACCATAACTATCATAGTCATCAATATAATCGATAAGGTTGTCTTGCGCTTCGGTTAACTCTATATGAGATTTAAATTTATCTCTTAACAATCCTATACATGATGGAGCACTCTCTACAATAGCTTTACTTTTTACATATCTGCCTTTTATTTGAGCGTGTGATAAGTGGTGATCGATAACTACAACATTTGATCTGTCTATACTCGTTGCTTGGTCTGCATTTAAACATAGATCTAGGACAAATATTTTATCATAGTGATCAAGTGAATGTTGTCGATTGTTGAATTCATTAACAATCATCGATTCTGTCGTTTCTATAACAACAAACTCGTTTAACTTGGCCCCATATAACCATTTAATAAATAGAGCTGAACCAGATCCATCTAAATCAGTATCTGTAAATACTAATACATTCACTAAGTCTATTTATATAGACTTTTCTATCTTGCAAGCGCTGCTAAAGCGTTAAGTGTATCGTCTTCAGCTTCTTCAAGATCCACATCATCAGCCTGCTCAATAGTTAAGGTAGAGTAGTCAATTCTCATAGCTTGGGTATTACCTCTCATACCATATCGATTCTTCATCATACCTAAACGAATAATACCTAACTCACGATCTTCGTCATTCTGGTAAATTGACGCAATAACATCAGCAGTAGCAGCAAGCCCTATAGATTCTGAGATAGTAGCTAGCTCAGGATTATCTTGATCAAAGCCGCTGCGGTTAAGCTGAGTAGCACTAATTATAGGACACTCAAACATATACGACATAGCCCTTACTTGTTCGGTTACGTTCTTTATTCGTTCGTAAGAATTATTACCAACAGTAGAATGTAGCAAGTTGAGATAATCTAAAACAATAGCGTCTAGTTTAATGCCCTTTTCGCTAAACTTTTTGATAAACGCTTTAAGTTGGTTAGGGGTAATAGTAGCGGGGGGGAATTCCTTGATAAATACTTTACCATTTTCACGTGCTATAGCATTCTTAATTGACGGCCCATTCTGGCGCAATTCTTTCATCGGAATCTTAGTTGCGTTAGAACATATACGTTGAGCATATAAGAGCTCAGACATCTCTAACGTTACTAAAAGTACGTTCTTACCTTGTGAGGCTATGTTGTGAGCAATGTTGCCTAAGAAGATAGATTTACCGATGTTAGTTTCACCAGCAAATACATATAACGCTTTTCCGGATTCAAGGAATCCCCCACCTAAAGTATCATCGAGCCATTCCCACTTAGAGGGTATAAATGATTGCTCGGTATTTAAATCATCGATTAATATATCGATATCATCGTACATGTTAAAGCCTAGATCAGTTACTAAGCTTATACTACATGACGATTCAAATTTTTGGAGTACATCTGACGTATCAACTAAACCTTTTGATACATCTTCCGCAACATTGAGCATCGTATGGTAGACAGCCTTCTCTTTAAGAAACTGTTCTGTATTTTCATACAGCTCATCTTTATCTAAGTTTTTATCTAACTCACTAAATGATTGTGCTAACTGTTTAAACGCTTCTTTCTGTTCATCAGTTACGAGGTACGTTTTAATCTCAGTTACTGTTGGTAACTTATTACGCTTCTCGTTAAAGTCTTTAACGATCTCAAAGATACTAGCTATAGCCTTATTTTTAAAATACTCTGGCTTGACTATATCAGCGATCGACGCTAGATACCCACTATCAGTTAAAGATTTATAGATGATGATATTTTCATACTCATCTAGATTTAATTTGCTCACATTGGTAGTATAGCTAACTTTGCCATTTATTCAAGAACCATTTTTGACCTTTATTGAATTCTTCTGTAAAGTTTTGCAACCCCGGGGAAGCATGTGTAATGTGTATATCACCAACACCTATTTTAACCTTATGCTTATTTGCAGCTAAGCAAAAATCTAAATCGTAAAAATGGAACTTTGCTGGGCATTCTTCATCAAAACGTATCTTTTCAAAGACACTTCGTTTCATGGCCATAAATACCCCATCAATGAGGGCTACTCGTTTAGGATACGTACCGAATCCTGTCATAGATTTTTCCTTTTCATTACCATGCGCAACTGCACCATGCAAATTACCGCTACCAAACCCCCCACACATAAGATGCCATAAAGCTGGTTCTTGTAACTGACAATTATTACCACCTGCAACCCCGACCATATCATAGGTCTCAAATAATTCAGCTAATTTGTCTTCAATTTCACTTTCAATAATAATATCATCATGGGCTAGAACCATATATTCAAAATTATTATCTATAGCAAAGTCTATAGCCTTGTTATACACCTTTGCAATTGCTTGTGTATTATTCTCTTTAAAGAAAAAACGAATAGGGTCAGTTTTGTAGAGTAAAGTGTCTTTTTTTGACCCTTTGGTCGCTGAAAAATAAAATGTCTTCATAAAAATAAAAATGGTGAACTAGCGTCAAACACACCTACTTTGTTCCACTTCTTAGTTCGTTTGTTAAGTCTCATTATAACACCTTCTGGTAATTCTTTATAACCTGTCCCCGGGTTAGTTGAGTAGTTTCCCTTATTATCGTAATGTAATATTGATCCGCAGCGAGCGATGTATAATTCACCAGTATCAGTATCAATAATAGACAACGCGTATGTGCCTTCCAGCTGGTTTAACGTATCCTTAATAATATTAGCAGGGTTCGGTTTAGTACCATCTTGAAGCTCAGTAAATAATTGTAACATATTAACGATTACTGCTGTATCAACCTCATTTTCAATAAAATCGACATACCGTTCCCGCATTTCATGGGTATTAGTAAGTACACCATTATGACTAACTGACCAAGATAACGATTCAAACGGGTGGGATGTATCATAAGACCAATCACGCTTTGCTGAAGTAGGTGCTTGCACGTGACCTGTAATATAAACACAATCGTCACTATAATTGATACTATCCATGTTTGGACTACCCTCAAATTTAGCTACATATACATCATCTTCACCTATAGATACTATACTACTTGCGAAATTACCTCGTTCCTTATTAGCCTCATGCAAGACTTCGAACATAGTCTTGTTAAAAGATCCAAATATAGCGCACATATACTAATTTACTCTATAATAAGCCTTTTGCAATTTTATCTGCTGATATCTCACGTAATCTTACAGTTAATTTTTTACTTTCCTCAATCTTACCATAATATAGTCTATATTCCCGAGGTATACGCCAGAAAAAGTCCATAATATTTGGATTTCTCTCGTCATACGCAAAGCAATAATGTGGATAATCAACACCATCAACCGTAAACCACGTTTTACGAGGCTTTTTCGCCTTTTCAATACCTAACTTCTTTAAGATACCTCGACCTAGACCTTTTACCTTAAATAAATCGTTATTACCTTTATATGGCCGCATAGAAACTATGTTCTTAGCAGTTTTTTTACCTATACCAGGGATCTTACAGATCTCGTTATACGTTTTTTCATTAAAATCTTTATAATTTAGCTTCATTTTCGTACGTTTCTATATAAATATATTATATGAGTTCCTTTGATAAATTCAACAGTCTTTATGACAGAATATACAAGTTAGATGAAATGGCAGATAGCTTTAAGCGTACCGTTAAAGGTGCTGCTGGTGGTGAAGATGGTTTAAACATAATGCTTAAAGCTTATCGCAATGAGCGAACTGGAAAACCTGTAGGAGCTGTTTCAAGAGTTAAAAATCTAATAGTACTTAGAGCTCTATATGATAAAGACTACATTAATGATGAACAATTTCAAGCTTTAGCTAAAAAAGCTACATCATCTAACTATATTTCAAACACTTTAAAGGAAATTAACCCTGAAGCTCATCGCAGACTGTTTGGTAGTAAGCAAGAAAGTGATGAAATTATTAATCACATTAAGTTAAATGCTAAGGATATGCTTAACTTCGGTCTTACTAACTTACAAGGCAAAAACTACGTCGAAGCTCCAGTAGAGGATACACCAGATGATCCAGATGCTGAAGAATTAGAAGACGAAGTAACAGGAGAAGTGGTTGCTCTTGCCAAAGGTCTGACTTCAACAGATTTAGAAGGAACTATATTAGACTTTGATGATGTAGATGTCACTCTACAAGGTTTAGATAATCAAGATGATATTACACGAAAGCTGCTTAGTGTTTTAAATGGTGCTGGTTATACAGCAGAAGCAACACCAGCCGGCTTTAATGTAGAAGCACCAATTGGATCGTTTGGTACTGACGAGGATGTTCAGGACTTAATGACTGGTTTAATTTTAAAGTACTTTCCAGGTGTATCAGAAAGCGGTATTGGCGTTTTATTAAACACAACAGTTGAAGATGCGGAGAGCTTTAATGAGAAGCCTGATTTACCAGGTGAAATCGACCCAACACTTGATCCGCGAACTGCAAGAGAAGAGATGAATAGAGATAGGAAAGAACAAGAATTAAAAGACGAAATGGATGATAGACTTCATACACCAGCAAGTGATGAAGAAGACAGTTTAGAGGCAAGGGTTCAAGCTGCTCTTAAAGAAGGTGGCATTGATAAATCAGATGCTGCACAGATAAGAAGAAATTCTGATAATGAAGAAGCTAATGAAGTTAGTGTTAAGCAAGAAGTTCTAAATGCTTGTAAAGAGCATGCGGGGGAGTTTGCCCATAAAGCTGCTGGAATGGCTAAAGCATGTGAAGATATGTATAACCAGTACGGTAAAGACGGTGATCAAGAAAGAGCAGAAATTGCCTACTCTTTGCAAAAATATTATGAGACACAATCCAAGTTTGATGCACGTGAAGATTCAGAACATATAGAAGATTACGAGACAACGAATGTAACTGAAGGTTATCAAAACCAACAGTTCCGTTCTCAACATCTAGATGTAAATACTCATTCTACTAGTATGTACTTAACTGAGCAAACTAGTAAAGATAAGCGTAATAAAAAGCAATCTGTAAATACTGTTAGCTTTAAAGAGCGTTATAAACCAAAGACAAGCTACCAACTTGATGAGTTAAGACACTACGGACTTTAATATACATAGGACAACATACATAAAAAAAGAGGCATCGTACGATGCCTCTTTTTATTGTTACTAGTAATTAGATCTTCTTACAGCCTTTAGCCATATAGACTTCATTTAGTTTAGACTGCTGAACGTATTGGATTGGATCTTGATAACCTGCATCAATAAAGCCTTTTACCCTCATACTAGATGAAGGTGTAGTAGCATCAGCTAGACCATCCTTACGGTTAGAGTAACAAGTCCATGTCTTACTAAAGTCTACACCT
>Ga0209337_1002492_pt1 | contig 13303 bp, 14 predicted proteins | sample LinPmetageLP53_FD_184044 | JGI IMG/M metagenome (GOLD analysis project Ga0209337, IMG submission 184044) | Marine viral communities from the Pacific Ocean - LP-53 (SPAdes) (version 2) | ecosystem: Environmental > Aquatic > Marine > Oceanic | place: Pacific Ocean | collected 2010-02-08
AGTAACGAAGTACTGGTTGATATAATCAATAAGAAGTGGAATATAGACTTTAATGTACCACTATTATTAGAAGCAAAAATAGGTAACAATTGGCTTGACACAATAGACGTGGCATGATATACCTACAGTTCTAACAAAGGAGAATATATAAATGAATCAGATAACAAATTTAGATACATCAAACTATGAAGCTATGGCTAAAGCAATGGGCATGAGTTCAATGGCTCTACCAACTAAAGAGAAGACTAATTCTCTTGCAAGACTACGCATCCATCACACACCATTAATGGGTCAGACTGAAGTTAAAGGAAAGATGACCAACATTGAGGTTGTCAGTGGCGGTGTATATAAACTGGAGATACCAGACGGTGAGACATACTACGCAGAGAGCGTAGCAATGCGACCTTTCTTACAGAGATTTATGTACAAGCGTTTCATTAAAGGTACTGACAGTACACCTAACAGGTTTGTAAAAACTGTAATGTCTGACAATCTTAACATGGATCTGAAGGACAACGATGGTCAGTTTAACTGTGGTAAACCTGCTGGTTATATTGCAGACTTCAAGGCTCTACCTGAAAAGATGCAGGATTTAATCAGACAGATCAAACGTACACGAGTAATATTTGGTACAGTTCACATGGTCAATCCCGTGGATGCTAACGGTAACTCAGTAGACGTAGAATCTACACCATTCATATGGGAAGTAGAGAACCGTGATGCCTTCAAGACTATGGGTGATGTGTTCAATAAGTTAAACAAGATGCAACGTCTGCCTGTACAGCATTACGTTACGGCAACTACAGAAAGAAGAGAGTTACCCAACGGCAGTGCGTTCTATCTTCCTAATGCTGAGTTAAATCTTTCGGAAACGTTAGACATGGACAATGATACTCAGGAAAACTTAGCTAATTTCTTAGCTTGGGTAGCCAACTATAATGAGTATATTATGGGTGCTTGGAATGAGAATGTGCAAAAGCATCAGTCAGTAGACGTGGAAACTGTTGAAGACTTTATTGACATCAACGCTGAAGAGTTCGTATAATGAACCATCCTGCTGAACTGCCTATTCATCAGTACCTTGAGAACGCTACCAAGGGTACGTCGGTTATGTCTGACGAAACCATTGAGCAAGTAGCAAAAGACATCAAGGATGCTATGAAGAGACAGTTCGGTGGGGGCAACAAGAGAGATGAGTTTCGTCTACGTATGTCCAATATAGGTAGACCTACTTGCCAACTCTGGTGGCAGAAGAACCATCCAGAGAAGGCACTCCCTAAGCCTACCACCTTCATAATGAACATGCTACTAGGAGATATAGTTGAAGCTGCGTTTAAAGGAATACTTAAAGAAGCAGGGGTTAAATACGAAGATAAAAACAACACCGTATCTTTGGATCTTGATAACACTACAGTAAAGGGAAGCTATGATCTTGTTGTTGATGGTGCATTGGATGACGTAAAGTCTGCATCCCATTGGTCATACACTAACAAGTTTGAATCCTATGACACACTGGCTAAGGGAGACTCCTTTGGCTATGTAGGTCAACTTGCAGGATACATCAAGGCATCAGGTAAAAAGGTTGGTGGCTGGTGGGTAGTAAACAAAGCCAATGGACACATCAAGTACGTGCCTGCCACAGGACTAGATGTAGATGTAGAGGTGGCTAAGTTAAACGAGACTGCCAAGACAGTTGAGGCCAATGTGTTTAAACGTTGCTTTGAGCCTGTACGTGAATCCTACAGAGGTAATCTGTCAGGCAATAAGATACTACCAGAGGGTTGTAAATTCTGTGACTTCAGGTACTCATGTTGGGAACTTAAAGATAGACCGTCCAGAGTTTACCAAGGAAAAAAGACACCACCTACTGTGTCTTACATTGAGGAAGCAGTAGGGTGAACGGCAAACGTTTTCAGTCTGCCATAAAACATGGATATAGGAGTGGTCTAGAGATGAAGATCTCTGACTATTTAAAAGAACAGGGTGTGCCTGTGGTATATGAGGCTGTTAAGATTGAGTGGGAAGACCTTATGTATCGCACGTATACTCCTGATTTTATACTTCCTAATGGTATTATAATAGAAAGCAAGGGAAGATTTGTTGCAGCGGACAGAAGAAAACATATTGCGATAAAAAAGCAACACCCCAAGCTGGATATAAGATTTGTATTTTATAATAGTAAAAATAAATTAAACAAGGGTGCTAAGAGCACATACCAAAATTGGTGTGACAAGTATAAATTTAAATACTATGACCGTATAGTGCCCCTTGACTGGCTAGAAGAAAAGGGAAAGAACAAACATAAAGAGTTAATACACTTACCCTATAAAAAAATAATAAGGAGTTAACCCATGACAATAGAAGTAGAAGACTTTGATGTTAACGATATTATAATACGAATGAAGCCTAACTTTACAGACGAGGGTAGATGGAATGGGTTCATAGACATGGATATAATTACAGACAATAAAAAAACTACGGAACCGTCTGACTTTATACAACTTATGCAAGTAGCTTCTCTGATATGTTCTGCTCTACCTGTAATGGAAATAGATGAAGAATTTAGAAATACCCTTTGCGATTATGCAGAAAGTATGTTAAAAGAAGATGAACAAAAGTATAAAGAAAAACAAATAAAAGAATCTGTTGCTAACACCACAGGTAATGTAATTAAAGTAAAATTTTAGATTAGGAGAGCCACATGAGCAATAAACCAAAGTATGACGTAGTAGATAAACCAGAACACTACAACCAAGACCACGACATAGAATGTATTGATGCTATACGTGCTGCTTTAGGTTCAGGGTTCAAGGAATACCTACAGGGTAACATATTAAAATACATATGGAGACACAAGTACAAGAATGGTGTAGAAGATTTAAAAAAAGCATCGTGGTATCTTGATAGATTAATAGAGGCAGAGATAACAGATGGTGATTAAAGTATTATTAACCCTTGACATAGATGAAGATGAGTATAGAATGCCAGCAGACGGCAACATAGAAACGGAAATAAATGAAGCCATACATGAGTTTATATATGACATTGATGGAATGGAAATTAAAACAATCAGATTAGTATCGGAGTAATTAAATGAGCAACAACTATTTACCAACAGACTACCAAGCATTTATTCATACCTCAAGGTATGCTCGTTGGCTTGAGAAAGAAAACAGAAGAGAGACATGGCCTGAAACTGTATGTAGATACATGGATAACGTTGTAAAGCCTATTGTGATAATGAAATCTGAGTTTAAAAAGATAGAAGATATGATACTTAATCTAAGTGTTATGCCAAGTATGAGAGCTATGATGACTGCTGGCCCAGCATTAGATCGTGACAACACAGCAGGATACAACTGTAGTTACTTACCAGTAGATGATCCTAAAGCATTTGATGAGGCTATGTATATACTGTTATGTGGCACGGGTGTAGGCTTCAGTGTTGAGCGTCAGTACATACAAGACTTACCTGAAGTACCAGAGCTATCAGACAGTGATACTACCATAGTAGTTAAGGATAGTAAGGAAGGTTGGGCAAAAGGATTGAGACAGGTGCTTGCTTTATTGTGGGCAGGAGAGATACCTAAGTGGGATGTCAGTCAGATCAGACCATCAGGAGCTAGGTTAAAAACATTTGGTGGTAGAGCATCTGGCCCTGCACCACTGATAGATCTGTTTAACTTTGCTGTAAATACATTTAAGACTGCCGCAGGTAGAAGACTATCCTCACTGGAATGCCATGACTTGATGTGTTACATAGGTCAGATTGTTGTTGTAGGTGGTGTGCGTAGGTCAGCCATGATCTCACTGTCCAATCTATCAGATGGTAGAATGCGACACGCTAAGTCAGGCAATTGGTGGGAGACAGCAGGACATAGAGCACTGGCTAATAACTCTGTCTGTTATACAGAGAAACCAGACTCAGAGACATTCATTCGTGAGTGGTTGTCATTAGTTGAAAGTAAATCAGGTGAGCGTGGTGTCTTTAATAGACAGGCATGTAAGGCGTTAGCTATACGTAACGATAGACGTGATCCAAACCACGAGTTTGGCACGAACCCCTGCTCAGAGATAAGCCTGCGACCATACCAGTTCTGTAATCTGACAGAGGTAGTGGTACGTGCGACTGACACACTGAAGGACATCAAGGACAAGGTAGAGACAGCTACCATACTAGGCACAATACAGTCTAAGTATACTAAGTTTCCCTATCTACGTAAGATATGGCAACGTAATACTGAAGAAGAAAGACTACTGGGTGTAAGTTTAACAGGAGTAATGGACAATCCTATTACGACATCCTTCAATAAGAACCTAGCCAGAGACTTGGAAAGCCTGAGACAACATGCAGTATACGTAAACTCTGTATGGGCTAAGAGGTTAGGCATAGAACAGAGTACTGCAGTCACATGCTGTAAGCCTAGTGGAACTGTCTCACAGTTAGTAGACAGTGCGTCAGGTATACACGCAAGACATTCACCCTACTACATACGTACTGTACGAGGTGACAACAAAGATCCTTTGACACAGTTTATGAAGAGTCAGGGTGTACCATCCGAAGCATGTGTAATGAAACCTGACACAACTACAGTGTTCAGCTTTCCTATTGCTGCACCACCTAAGTCAGTAACTAGAGATGAGATGACAGCCATACAGCAGTTAGAGATGTGGTTAATCTATCAAAGGCACTGGACAGAACACAAACCTTCTGTTACAATAACCGTCAAGGATAATGAGTGGATGGAGGTAGGTGCATTTGTGTACAGAAACTTTGATGAGATGAGTGGTGTGTCATTTTTACCACACTCTGATCATATATATCAACAAGCACCCTATCAGGATTGCAATAAGAATGATTATAAGATATTAAAGAGTATTATGCCTAAGAAAATTGACTGGTCTAAGTTGTCAGACTTTGAATACGAAGACACAACCAAGTCATCACAGACATTCGCATGCACTGGCGAAGTTTGTGAAATGGTAGACATCAGTGCTTAAAGGAGAGACAGTATGAATATTAATGTAGATGGTAAAGATTATGATATTGATGAGACAGACGAAAAGAACGCTGAACTTATGGGCATTCTTGGAGTTGTAAGAACAGGAGAAAATGCACTGCCTTTGTTACAACATATACAGCAGTGTGTACAGGCAATACACTCAGGTAAGTTAAAAGAATTACGTGATGCGTTACCTAAAGAAGAAAAAGTCAAAGAAACTAAACCTAAAAAATAAGGAGACATGACATGAAAAAGAATTTAACCAGAGAAGATCGTGGCCTTGGAAAGTATGATGCCCCACTGAAGGTTCAATTTCAGCGAGGCTATGAAGACTTTAAACGTGGTCGTGTAAGCAGTCCATTTCATAGAGACACCATGCAGTATAGGGAATGGTTTAGAGGGTTCAGTAAAGCATGGTTTGAGAATCTAAAGCGAGTAACTAACTATGAACAAACTAAAAAAAGAAGTAGCACAATGGCTCAAGGAGAAGTACAGCATGTCTGACTTTAATTCATATCAAAGATCAGCAACTAAAACTGCTGTGTATCCACCTGAACATAAAATACTTTACCCTGCACTAGGACTAGCAGGAGAAGCAGGTGAGGTAGCTAATAAAGTTAAGAAGGTTATGCGTGATGGCGTGGAGAACCAACCAGATAATTGGAAGGAACAGATAGCCAGTGAGATAGGAGATGTGTTGTGGTACTGTGCAGCACTAGCTACAGATCTTAATATGCAACTAGGTATGATAGCAAGTCTTAATGAAAAGAAGTTACATGATAGGATGGACAGAGGAAAGATAAATGGTAGTGGAGACAATAGGTAGAAACATTTAGGGGGCTTACGCCCCCTTTTGTTTATCTATTTTTTGTGACTATCTTGTCAATCTTAAATACTTTAGGGTAGTGTTCTTTTAACCACAGCATAGCTTCTAATGATATTCTTGTATAACCTTCCTCTTCTGGAGTTCCACCTAATATACCAGCACTATAAGGCTTAGGTATATCTTTAAAGAAAGGAGATTTGTAATACTCTTTTAATTCCTCTCCCATTTTTATATTCCAGCGTTGATTTATCTCTCGTTTTTTAGCATTGGAAAGATTTTCAAAAATAGTAGCATTAGTAGTATTTAAGTATTCCATATAATCTTTGACGTAATCGTCACTCGATTGTTCTGTTGGAGCGTCCATTTGGGTAAATCCTAGTACTAGTTTTCGTACAATACCTTTAAGTGTTCCTAAACGTGTTTTTAAATACTTTTCTTTCATTTCATTTGTAGCTAAATTTAAATACATTTCGTCGTTAATTTCCTTTTTTAACGATATATCTATTTGATTAGCCATTATTTTTTTAGAAATATTGTTTAAGTAGTCACCACCTTTAAGCTTTCTAGGTGCGTAATCTCTCCATTTTATCTTTAAACGACTAAACTCTCTATTTACTTCAGGTTGTTTAGGCTGGTCTGTAAGACCTGTAAACTGTTTCATTATTGGATTTATTCTATACACTTTTCTGGGGTTTATAGGATCATTTAAATCTTCTCTCAATGGATGGTCTTTACCCCGTATCCAATCCCCTAAATCATACTTTTCTCCTCCTATGTCAAATCTAGTTGGTAAAGATCTAGTCGCACTAAGGAAAAATACTTTCATCGCATCTACGTCTGAGTTATCTGGTAAAGTAGTATAATCTTCTGTGCTGGTAACTGGGGTATTTATTGATGCTGCTAAATCTTTAAGCATTCCTGCTCCTACAATCACCCTGTTAGGAATACTTCCTAATATTTTAGCTAGATTTCTTGCTAAATTTTCAGGGTTATCACTTGATCCTTGGGCAGCCTTTACGATTTCATCAATCATCCATATCCCTGTACCACCTCTTCCTAATTGACCTATAGCAGCTTCTATCAGTTCTTTAGTTTCAAAAGGACTATCTGCTAAAGATCTTACAATGTTATTATACGGATTCCAATCTTTTTCTTCTCTTCCTGTCGCTATTCCGTACAGGTTTGATCTGTAAATTACGTCAACCGCAAAAGCAAACATAGAGTATGGCCCTAATAAAGCTCTTGCATCTACACGTTCTCCAGAAATAGGATTTATAAAAGTAAATGCCCCAGTTGTTTCATCTCCAAAGTTAGCTCTAATGCCAAGAAAAGCACCAAGGGTGGTTAGTCCAGCTAATTGCTTTCCTATAGTTTCTCCATCAATAGCAATCTTAGATTTTGTACCTGTAAGACCCCCTTTTGTTTTAGGTTTATTTAGTATTCCTCCTATGTTCATTGATCCCAGTAGAGGAGCATGCGAGTACCAAAATCTAAATTGATTTATTAGGTATCTTGGGAATGGCGTAAATAATGCACCAAAAGGATTAGCCCCTACTTTTAATATTAAATTTGCAAATTTGTTAGCACCGCCTTCCATCTCTCCAAACCTAGAAAACTGATAGGTAAATTCAAATGCTTCTTCCATAGCTTTTGCAATGTATTCACTTGGAACTTGACTGAACTGACCTTCTCTCATAACTTTATCTATACTATTTAGTTCAGTAAATTTTTCGCCTGTATTTTTTAGCATATTAGCAGGTGAGTATATACCCTTTACATCTTCCGCACCATTAAAATACTTAACCTCTACTTTTACAGAAGGTACATTCATTTTTTTGGCAATTGCAGCTCTATTGTTTCCTTCTAATATATACGCCTCGCCTTTATGATTTACGCCTATCATTATTTTATTTCCATCTTGATTGGCGTCCCAACCTGTTTTTTTAACCCTAGCTAATAGCTCATCGTATTTACTGCCTCCAGAGATAGGTATTTCATCATTTGCACCCTTTAGTTTAGCAACAAAGTCTGTTTTTAAAAATAAAGGTTTTGTGTTGTCTGTACCCATGTAAGCAGTAGTAGGGCCATTAAAGAATTTTTTAACTGCTGGAGCGTCCGTGTTTAGGGCTTCTTCTTCTACGCGTATTCTTTTTTGCGCTATGTAAGTAGGATTTACCCCTTTAGTAGTAGGGTTGTCAACTCTATATCCAACATCATCTAGCGTAGTTACAACATCATTTTTTATTTTTATAGGATTAATTCTAACAAGTTCGTTTAACTCCCTATGATATATTGCTTTTTTAAAGGCATTATCAGACAGGGTGTTTAAACCGTTAGCCCATCTCGTAGCACCTAAAAGACCCTTTTCCGTACCTGTAACATCCGCAAGATCTCCTAAACCTCGTATAAGTCTTAACACTTCATCCTTTTGCCCAAAAGCAGGATCTTGCAGTATCTTAAATAAAGCCTGACTTTCTGGGCTGGTAATTCCAAATAACAAATCTTTAAAAGTTGCAGCGGAAGCTCCTTTTGCTACTTGTGCTTGTCCTTGAAGTACCAATTTTTTTGCTATTTCAGCAGCCTCTTTTTCCGTCATACCTTCTTTTAATAACTTTTCGTAGTTCCAAGGCTTTCCTGTTTTACCCTGTAGCTCATTTAGCTTTCCTGTATACAAATTATCTAATGCGTAAGTAGTATTACGCATAAAACCATTAGTAGTATTTCTAACAGTAGTAGCTATTTGTATAGTCATCATACCCACGGAAGTTCTACTTAACACTTTAGTACCATTCCAAATCATTCTAGATAATGGAGGAGCCACATCCATTAATTCTTCTCTGGCTTTTTTGGTTATACTAGAAAATCCTTGCCCCAACAATAAATCGTCTAAATGATTTAATGCCACAAAATTTCTTTTATACATATTAGTTTGTTTTTTAGTTGCATTACCCACAACTCCCAGCAAAGTACCTGCATGAGATAATTCTTCTGCAACTAAAGGCCCAAGTTGATGTAGCTGAACATTATGCCGTTTTAATATAGGATTAATAGTTCTACCATCTACTAAACCCATGCCTATAGCCTGACTTAGCTTAGAGCCAAATCTTTCAACGCCTTCTCCTAAATCTTTACTACCAACAGCCATTAGTTTTTCGTCAATTAAATCTACTATTTTAGCACCTGCAGCAGAAAGATTATCTAATTCTTGTACAGCTATTGAATAAGGTCTACCGTCTTTAAACTCATCTATTTTTTGTAGTTTAGAAGGTACCTTTTGTAGTATTTTACCTTCAGCTAAAATCTCAGGTATAGTTTCTGAAAATGGAAGAAGTAATTTCTGTCTAATCTTTTTTGCATGTTTAGCTGTGCGTTCAGCGTTAGCTGATTTAGTAGTCCCATTAAATACTGGAACAGTATATTTACTATGAACCTTAGCTACTGTTTCTTCTAATACTTTTTTATTTTTTATGTGTATAAATCCTGCTTTATTACTACTGATTAGTTTTTGTGCAGTTGTAAGTTGAGATAAAGCACCACCTGCAAGACTACTTATACCAGTAGCTACGCTTACATTTTTCCAATTAATTTCTTCTTGATCAGTAGAAAGTACTCTTGCTTGTTCCTGCGCGGCAACTGTACTAAATGCACCTACTCCTTCTACCGCAGAAGATGCTATAAAACTTTTTTTCATTGCGTTACGAGCAAGTTGATCCTTTAAAACTTTTCTTAACGTGTATTGTACACCTTTTTTTGCAGCTATGCCTCCTATTTTAGCTGCTCCAAAAGTAGCCATACCCCCATAGGTAGTTGGCGAAGTAAATATACCACCTACGTAATCTCCTACAGCTTTTAGATCCCATTCGCTATCAACACTGTCGTATGTATCCATTAGTCTGCCAAAAGCACTTAATTCTTCTGTGTTTCCGCTTTTTGATAGTCTGTTAGCATGCCCTAGATCTTTAATTGCTGTTACTTCATTTACATTTTGAATGCGAAAGTGTTCCATATAAGCATCAAATAAATCTTGAGGATCACTTAAAGATTCATCGGAATAGTTTTCACGATTTTTTAAAAATGTTCTTGCATCATTCAAAAAATCTTGATCTTGGACGAGCGTTTCCCTGTTAATATTACTTGGATCATACATATGATACATAGCTACCATTATAAAATTCCTACTTGTTTAAAGTCATACTCTTATCAAACATACGAATAATTTGATCTATTGTCACAGTCTCACCATTCATCGTCATAGTTTTACCCATTTTCATTTCGTCTATAATTTTTTGCACATACTTTTGTTTTTCAACCCTATTACCTGCAAGTTTGTTTGCTTGTGTATTAAAGTCAAAAAATGTTAAGGAATCTGCAGAAAGGTCATCTTTAACTATATTTTCTGGAGGAGGAACTATATTTTCTGGAGGAGGAACTATTTTTTCCTTTAGTTTGGGCGATAACTTTTCATAAAAAACTGTAAAAATTTCTTTAGCAGCAGGGTACACTTCTACTAATGGCTTAGTAATAAATCCTGTAATCATAGGAGGCCTATTAAAATCACCAGAGTCTATTTCCAGTGTTGTCACCATTCCATTTTCTAAATTTTCCATAATTACATTTCTTATTTCAGAAAGCGAAGTGCTTACGGTTGCACCTTGATCATTTTTAGTATTTGATGCTCTGTATAACTCGCTACTAATATGTCGGGATAATTGATTTACTACGTTGGCTTGGCCTGAATCAGTTATTTTAACCACTGGTCTTCCCGACGGATCATAGGATGACTCACCTTCCGCGTATAAACTTACACCAATATCCCCAACTAATTTTCTTTCCAAGGTTAACACTTGTGGGTTAGTCATACTAGCAGGTTGAGAATCTACGGATTGTAAATTACTTTCAACGTCCCAAGAATTTCTAACTTCCCTTGCTAACTCTAAAGCTTTTACTGCTTCTGGTGATGACTTATCGGTAAAGGAACTATACTTTTTTAAAAAAGCTGTTGTAACACGTTCAAAGTAATCTAGTCTTTTTGCAGGGTCAACAGGAGCATTTATTAACCACGTTTTTTCTCCAGTAGAAGATATTGGACTTAGACTGCTTATGTTATCTGTATTTACAAAATTTGTATCTAAATTGGTTGCAGCTACTAACTCATTTGAATACTTATTTATATTGTCAGAATAATCATCATCAAAAAAACCCATGAAACCTACAGATTTAGTTTGTTCGCTAGGCGTTAATGCTTTTATAGTAGGCGTTTTTCCAACTACTAGTTTAGTTATTTGGTTTGCAGAAATGTCTGCTTTAGGATCTCTATCTATGTTTACCATGTCAGAAACTGAAAGTGTTCCTCCACTATTTTGAGAGGCGGTATTTAGTTTCTCTAAAAAAGAACCTGCTTCTTCCAGTCCATATTTTTCAACAGCGTATTGAACTAACTCCATATCGTTATCTACAAGTCCTGCGTACTTTCTTATGGCACTTTTTGTATCTTTAAACTGTGTTGCATGTTTTCCACTTTCTTCTATAATAGAAGACGCACGTAGCTTTGCAATCTCATCAATTTTCTTTTCTCTTCTATCCATATCCCTTCTGATACCAGTATTAAGACTGTTAGCTCCCCCAGTTATTAAACCTTCTAAAAAGCTCATGCTGTTCTCCTCGCCATTAATCCTGATGGTTCATTATCAGATGTTTCAGGCATAGGTTCTTGAGAAATTTCTTCCATCATAGGCTCTACTATATCTTGTTCTGACATGTTATCTTTTTCTTTTAATTCGTTTTTAAATTCTTTAATGGCTTTTGCAGTTAAACGTTTTTTAGTTACCTCATCTACATCATCTAAACCAGATCTATAATCTACGTTATTGCTGTCCCCTATAAGGCGTATAAATTCTATTATTGCAGGGCTAACAAGCATTCCCACATCTATCGTGTGTAAACCTTCCATAACGCTACTTAATTGTATAATATTAGCTAGTTTAGTTACAGGAACTCCTGTTTCAAGTACTTCAACTATTTGTGCGGAAGCTTCATCAGAAGATAACCTATCTATGTAATATTCAATAGCGTCATCTACCTTACTGTATGTAGGAGGTTGCTGCCAAGGTCGTGAGCCTAATTCTGAAGTAAGTGACATTCCGGGAATTGGAGCACCTATATTTTTACTCTGTTCTTCCATTTAATCTTTCCTTATTAATTATACTGAAAAATTTAAAAGCAATATCTGTAGGAGATAACTCTTCTTTTTCTTCCGTTGGTTTCTTTGTTTGTTTAGAGAATAACGAGTTAGTTAAATTTTGTGTTTTCTTCTCTGCTTTACCAGATTCTTCTTTACTCATCATTTCAAATTTTTTATACGTAGTTAAACTATTATTATTTCCAAACATTTTTTATTCTCCTAATCATCCAAATATACCATTAGTATTACGCAAAAGTGCTAATCCAAGCACTACCTAGAGTTCCAAGTAAACTTCCTATTGCCGTTCCCATAGCAGTAGTACTTTCGTTTCCTGCCAAAAGTAATGCGGTTTCTGAATCTAACTCTGCTATTGCTAGATCTGTCAATCTTGCTTGCGTGTTGTCTGCTGCAGTCCACGCATATTCCATACTATCTGAATAGTATTGCCACAAATCTTTATATGCAGTATTAGATATATCTAGTAATGAATTTGCATTAAGTTCATTTGCTCTATTTATTGCCACTGTATCTGCTGTAGCGACAGTTCTTCTCCACGTAGCATTATTTTGATCTATTACCATACGATTGCTAGCGTTAAACTGCTCTCTTTGATTCTTTAAATCTGCGTTAAATCTAAGAGCAGTACCTTCTTCCCCTGCGTTAAATTCGGCAGTAGCATTTTTTTGAGTAGCATTAAACTGCTCAGTCACACTTTTTAAATTTGCAAAAAACTGATTAGTTTGATTTTCGCTTGTGGCGTTAAATTGTTTAGCTGCGTTTTTTGCAGCCTGATCTGTAAACATAGCTTTTATATTTTGTTGGGATTTAAATATAGAAGTTGCTTGCGCTCTATCTAAGTTAGCCATGTCCATGTCCATAAAGTTTTTGGCGTTCTGTACAGCCGCTTGTTGTCTATTACTTAAATTAGCCATATCTAAGTTAGCTAAAGATGCAGCTTCTGCCATAATGACAGCTTGCTTATTACTTAGATTTTGTAAGTTCATTGTATTAGCAATTTTGCTATTCTCTAACATGACTTGTTGTTGTGCTGTGAAGTTCATGTTAGCTATGTCACTAACCTTACTTGCGTTCATTACTTTAGCTTTAAAGTCTTGATCAAACTTTTGACCCATAAACTTAGCTCTTTGTTCAGCAGCTAACATAGCACGAGCCTGTCTATTACTTAGATTTTTAGATTCAAACTGAGCAAAAGTAGAGGCATCTGCTGAAGCTATAGGTAGCGCAGACTCCATAGCAGCCTGTACCATAGCCTGTCCAGCCAAGCTAGATGCA
>Ga0209337_1002493_pt1 | contig 13301 bp, 2 predicted proteins | sample LinPmetageLP53_FD_184044 | JGI IMG/M metagenome (GOLD analysis project Ga0209337, IMG submission 184044) | Marine viral communities from the Pacific Ocean - LP-53 (SPAdes) (version 2) | ecosystem: Environmental > Aquatic > Marine > Oceanic | place: Pacific Ocean | collected 2010-02-08
TAGATTTTCAAAAAATTGGTGAAAAAAGTTATGATTTAGGTGCTGATGAAAGAGCTTTAGTAACACAATTAGCTAAAGAAGAAAGAGCTAATACACAAGAATCATTTATTAATGAACGTGAGCTTGGTGAAACTAAAGATTTAAAAACCCTTGACGCAAGTATTCAAAGAAGTGTTGCAAATCAAGCATTTTCAGATAACTTAGCGCTTGAAAATGTACAAAAAATAAATGCTCTTGACCTTGCTGAAGTACAGTACGGTTACAATGTAGATGTTGCAAAAGAAGAAGCTAAACTTTTAGAAACTAAACTAAACGCTGCTTTTGAAAGAGATCAAAAAGATCTTATAGAAAAAGCAAAAATAGCAACGGAAAAAGCTTTAGCTGAATCAGAAGATGAACAAGAAAAATTAAAGATTAAATTAGCTGAAGAAGGTAAATTAAAAGAAGCTTTAAAAATTTTAGAATTAGCTCATAAAGAAAATAAACAAAAACAAAGTGATTTAACTAAAGCTAACGAAAACTATCTTAAAAATGTTGCTAGTATACCTAGTGGATTAAGTGGAATTTTTAGTAAAGCTAGTGGTGGTTTAGAAAATGCTACTGGAAATGATGTAGGAGCTACACAAACTGATATAGCTGCTTATGCTAGTTTTAGAACTGCAACATTAAAATCTTTAGGATTTAAACCACGAGATAAAAGAAATAGAGACATGTTTGATAGATGGGCAGCAGATAACATTACATTTAATGATAATAGCTTGTTTGGTGGTCTTAATGACTTTACATTTATTAATTCTAATGGTCAACAGAATGATTTTGGTAAAGGCGGTCAAACTCTTATTGGTGATACAATAGCAGAAGCTAAAAGAGCATTTTTAGATTCTAAAGTAGAAATTGATTTAAAAAATGAATTATTTAATGATTTTTATGTTGATTTTGAAGGTGGTAGTGCTAATATAGAATCATATGATATAGATTTTGGTAACTATGCTTCAAGTAGATCAGAAGGTGAAGCTTTATCTGCTCAAGGTTTTAAAACATACATGTATACTTTACTGAATAAAGAACCAGGTAAATAAAAATTAATTATGGCAACAGATTTTGAAAAAAGTGTAAGCTCTTTTCAGGCTAAAATTGATGCTAAACGAGAAGCTCTTGATTTAAAAGCGTTTGAAATAAAAAACTATCTTAGCAGTGAAGCAAACATTTATGCAAAAAAAGCTAAGTTAGCTTCAGCTTCTACAACTCTTGAAAATAGATATCTAAATAATCCTGCAAGTAAAGATTTTGAGACTATATTTAACAGAATAGAGTCTGATACTCTTGATGGTGATACTATCGAAATTACACCAGCGTATGAAAATTTTTACGGAAGAGGATTTGGAAAAGAACCAAAAAAAGAAACAATTAGATTAGGTTCTAATGATCCAGGTCAAAGCTTAGATACATACGAAACAGCAAAATATGAAACAGATGCATTAGGAGAATATGTTCTTGATGCAGCAGGTAATAAAAAACTATTGCCTTATAACGAAAATAAATATGATTACCATAGAATTCATTATGCAAAAGTAAATGGATTGCCTAATAAAGATTATGTAACTCAAGAAATGCTTAATAAAGAAGCTAAAGTACAAACTAATCGTTTAGTACAAGCTATTTATAAAGGTGAAACTTGGGATGACTATGGTGTTACGCCTAATAGAGGTGAAGCTGTACCTTATCCAAAAGAATATCAAGACCAAATAGATACTCTAAGTCAGGAATTCTATAAAGAAGCTAATGTATTAGCTGGAGAACAAAAAATAACTGAATTAAGTAGAGAACGTAGAACAGAAGAGACTGCTAATCTTATTAAAAAAGTTAATGAAGATGAACTTGATAAATTACCTAAAAGTTTTATTTTAGGTATTGATAGTCAAATAAACGATATTTACACATGGTTTGAAAATAGACAAGATAAAAGTAGTTTACAAAAATTAAAAGCTATTGAACGCAAAATAAATAAAGTTAAATTCATGGCTAATGACTTGCGTCCACCTATTGATGCGTCTATTCTTACAGGAGATGTTAATATAGACATTCGTAAAGATGGTGTAGGAATATATAACAGAACTCTTGGCACAGTAACTAACCCATTAACGGGTGAAGTTTTAAATGATAGTTTAAATAACATTACTAATAACGCAGCGTATTTTAGTAAATATAACAAAGCATACGTAGACGAAATTTTAGCTAATGTAAATGAAATAGCTAGACAACCTAATCCTGATGGTGAAGGATTTTTAGCTGAAATTTATAATGGATTAATGGGTGGCTATGACAATATACAAGCTGTAGTTTATGGTACAGGCATGCTTATTGCTGATTGGCGTGGAGACGTTGAAAAAGCTAATGAATGGATGCAAAAAGCTCATAGAGAACTTGAAAGTGCAAAAAGTCGAGGTGTTCAGTTACCAACAGTAGAAGAATTAGATTGGAGAAATCCAAGAGCAGTACTATCTAAAGTTGGTAAAACATTTGGTGAAGGCATTCCTTCAATAGCTACTATGTATGGCACAGGTAGTATATTTGGATGGTTAGGCAAAAAAGGAGCTACTAAATTTGTTAGTAAAAAAATTAGTCAAGCAGCTAGAAATAAATCTATAGCTACTATAACAACAGTAAGCCAATACAGTGGTGCGTTTACAGCAGCTAACGTTATGGAAACAGGTGGAATTTATCTTGATGTAGCAGAAGCTGGTGAAAGAGATAGAAGAGCTCAAATAATGTCAATTATAGGCGGTTCAACAGCTGCTAGTTTAGAAGCTATTTTTCCAGCTAGTTTATTTGCAACTAAAGGTGCATCTAAAGCAGCTATTGACGGTATTAAAAAGAAATTTATTAAGCGTCTTATACCAGCTTTAGCTACTATAAGTAAATCTACTGCATCAGGTGCTAGTATAGAGTCTGTAACTGAAGGTTTACAGTTTGTAGTATCTGAAATTACACAAGAATTAATTAAAGAAGGTAATTTAGAACAAATTGAAAGAAAAGAATTTGTATCTGGAATTATAAATTCTATGTTTGCAGGAGCTATACCTGGAGGAGGTATACGTTTAACTACAAGTAGTATTGCAGGAGCACGAGATCTTCTTATAGATTCTGATAAGTCACAAACTAGAAGATTGCAACGTGAAGTAGAACAAGAAGCTCGAACAGCTAGTGAAGAAACTATTCTTAGTAAAAATGAAACTAGAACTTTAGATGAAATAGTAATAGATTCTGATACAGAACTTTCAACTGTAGTTAAGCAAATATTAAAAGATAACAAAGCTTTAAAACTTAATAAAGGTAAAGACCCTACGCAAATTTCTGTTGCATTAAAAATATTAGATGAATTAAATTTAGCTAAAAATAACGCAACAACAAAAAAAGAAACAGAAAAAATAAATTTAGCTATTACAAAATTAGAAACAGCTATTAATAGTTTTGAGTCTGGTAGCCCTAAACAACAAGTAGCTATTCAAAAAGCATTAATTCAAAGTAAATATAACAGAGAAATAGCTGTACTTAAAAAAGAATATGCAATCAAAGAATCTGAAGCTGTAACTGATAAAGAACTTAAAGCACTTAATAAAGAACAAAAAGAAAAAACAGAAAAGTTATTAAAAACAAGAGATTTTAATCTTAAAAAAGCTGAAAGAAGTGCAGAAATTAATAAAGCAAATAGAGCTGAAAGAACTGTTATTAATAAAAAAGTTGAAGATGCCCTTACAACAATTAACAAAATTAATAAAAAACTTGAGAGTTCAAAAATTTCTAAATCAGAACGTAAACGTTTAGAAAGACAACGTCAAGCACAAGCTAGGCTTATAAATTCTTTTTCTTTAAAATTTGAATTAATGCCAGATACTAAAGCAAAAGTTGAAAAAGCTTTAAATTCGTATGATTGGTTTAATGACAGAATAGTATCAAGAACATCTAATCAAACAATTGAAAAAGTAAAAGCAAGAAGTGATGATGTTCAAGAAGATTTATTAGAAGCAAACTCAGCAACAATTATTGATGAAGAAAGAATTAATACTTTACTTCAAAAGTTGCAAACGTCTTATGAAGAAATTACTGTTATTAAAGATGAATTATTAAAAGCTGCTTTAGATACTACTAATTCTAGAGAAAAGAAAGAATTAGGAGCTTTAATAAGAGGATTAGAGCAATATAGACAAAGAATTGATAATGCAACAAGACTTGTGCAAGAAAGAGAAGAAAGTGTTGATTCAAAAGAAAAACAAGAAACAGTTAAAAAACAAACAAAAGCAAGTGACATATTAAACTCTTTAAAAATTAATGTTATTAACAAAGAGTTAAAGCTACCTAAAAGCGTTATAAAAAATTTAACTAATGCTGAACAAAATTTATATTCTTTAAGAACTAAAATAGCTAACTTACATGTACAACTTACTCCTTCTCAAAGCTTTGCTAAAAGTGAAGGTGTAAATTACACTATGATTAGGCAAGTACATAAACAAGTACTTGAAGGTGATATTAAACAAGGTGGTAGATTTACAGGATTAAAAGACTATTTAAGTAAAGCTGAAAATGGTAAACCATTTTTGTCAGCGTTTGCATCTTTTAAAGAACATCATAATAAAAAGTTAAAAGCATTTGAAGAAGCAGAAAATATAGTTTTTAATGCTGGTAAAGATGCAAATGTAATAGTCTATGTTGATAAAACTACTTTTAAAATATTACAAAATGACAATGGTAATAGTTGGTGGGTTAATTATCAAACTGGAGGATTAACTGCTCATATAAAGAAAGAAGTTGAATACATCAATATACTCTCCGAGTATATTGATGCTGTTATTGACAATAGGTCTGTTAAAAACGAAGTTAAAAAAGCTAAAGCTAGAAATAAAAAAATAATTGAAAATATTCAAAGCCAAACTGTATTAGAAGATACAGTAATAGATAGCGATTTAAACAGCCCTGAGTTTGTAGATGCAGTAGAAGAAGAATCTACAGTTAATGACCCTAAACCTAAGAAAGAAGTAGTAGTACCTTCAACTGAAGAAGAAGGAATTCTTAATAACGTTTTAAATAAGTTTACAGATCAATTTTTTAATCTTGCATTAACTGCTGATAATTTATTAAAAGTTAAAGATTTATTTACAATAAAAGACATTAATAGAACTTCTTTCTTTTCAACAAATAAAGAAATTAATTTAACAACAAAGTTTATTAAAAAACAATTAATTAGCATTGGAATGGATCCAGCTAGAAGTGCTAAGCAAAATGCTGAATATATTAATGCAGTGACTAAAGTTTTTACATCTTTTAAAAATTCTTTAATTGATAATGTTTTACCTAATATAGAGGAAATTCAGAAAAAACTTGATACAAATGGCGGTGTTTATGCACTTTCAAATCCTCAATTATTATTAACATTAGAAAATGGTACTATCCCTGATGAAGTAATTTTTGCTATGATGTTATCTACAATGCATTGGGCAGGCATAAATCAGAATATATCTAGAAATACTCCAAGATATAAAATAGCCTCTATATTGTTTGATGACCCTAAGCAAACTAATAGAATATCATCTTTACAATTTGAAACTTTTAAAGACTCAGGCATAGCTATAAGAAGTGTAGTTAGTGACATAAGTACAGAAATATTAGATACTTTAAACATTAAAGGTCAAAAAGCTATTGAAGATGAATTATTTATTAAATTAGATTTAGCAAAATTAGATCCGTCTTTTAATGAGGTTTTATCTCAAGACCCTGTTATTGCTAAAAGAACTGGTGATGCTTTAGCTTTGTTATCTATTGAAGCTGCAAGATTTTTAGCTATAGATAAAACTCAGTTAAAAACGTCAAATACTATAAAACAAACTAAAAGAATAAATAATAAAGATGTAGTTAGTAATACATCAGGAACAGTTATTAAAGATGGATTTTTTAAATTTCATCACGGAAGATACCCTGAAAAATTATTTGAAAACTCTAGTAACTATGTAATAGAAAAAATAAATGGAATTAATTATGTTGTATTAAATAGTTTAGTTATTCAAGATAGTAAAACTGTAAATACTATTTTAGAGATTTTTAAAAATAATGCTAAAAACTTTGAAAAAATTAAAGGTAACGCAACAACTTTAAATGATATTTTTAATGAACCTGTAACAGAAATCCAAGAACGAACTAGAGATAGTTTTTTTGTATTAACAGAAGAACAAACAGATGTTGTTAACGCTTTACAAAACGTAATGCATAAAGCAAAAGAAGACTTATATCCAATGTTTAATGCATTAAGCAATAAAACATTACGTCTTTTAAATAATTTTAATGTTATTGAAGAACAAAATGATGAAAAAGTAGAAGGTAAAAAAGCTGCTAATAATGAAATTGACCAGGATATTAATATTTTGCGTGATTATGTTAAAAATGATGATAACTCAGGTTTTTATTATCGTTGGAACGTAATGAAGCAAGGCAGGTTTCAAATATTAAGTAATACTATTAATCAACAAGCTAGCAAGATGCATAGATCGTTTTTCTATTCTAACAATCCTTCTACAGTAAACACAGATGCTGATAGAGCTGTTTTTAAGTTAGCAGTAGCTCAAGCCTTAGGTTTTAAAGTAAGTACTCTAAATGACGCTCAAGAACAGTTTAATGATATGTACGATCAAAGCACGTCTGTTGGAGCTATAGTTGCTGAAATATTAAAAATTTTAAAAGTATTACCAAAAACAAATATTGAAAGTGTTGTTAATACTGAACTAAACAGTTTAATTGAAGAATTAATAGCAGAAGGTACTGTCAAACCAAGTATGCACGTACTTGAAGGACTAGTAGGATTAGCACAATACAATACAACTAGTTTTGTTACTACACTTGGTTTTGAAACTGACGGAACTACTAGTGGTTACGCAATTGCTTTATTACAATTTGCTATAGGTTCTCCAAAAGAATTATTAACACAATTAGCTAGAGTAGGCATTAATGCTCAAAAAGGAGAAGTTAAAGATACTTTTGAAAAGTTTATAGCAAGAGGTGAATTAGATGTTTACGAGTTCTTTTCAGATACTTTTTACACAGACTTAACTAAAGAAGACGAAACAGGACTTACACCTGAAGATTTATTAGGTATTGAAGTTCTCCATGGAGAATTTTATGTTGATACAGTAAATGAAAAATTAAGTAAATTTGCTAGAGACATGGCAAAAAGTCCAGTAATGATTAGTAATTATGGAGCTAGTATCCAAAAAGTTATTACTAATGTTGTAGAATCGATATTACCTGATTTACAAGACAAATTAGCAAAATTACAAACACAATATAATAAAGCAACACTTGAAAATGAAAAAACAGAAATTGAAAATAAAGTTAAAGTTATAGAAATACAATTAAATAAAGTATTGCAGTTTTATGCTAATAGTCGTGTTTTAAATAATAAAAAGAAAAGAATTAATTCAGTATCGTTATCTTCTAGATTAAAGAAGAAAGGTAATACTAAAAATAAATTTAATAAAAAGGTTTATCAAAATAATCTTTACGGAGTTATTTTTGATGTAAATCAAACTGAAGCTTTTAATAGATATTTTAGTAATATATATACAGAACCTTTTACTACTACTTTAGAAACAATTTTAGGACCACTTAAAGAAGCAAGTGATTTAATTGTCCAAGCTACAGAAACAATGCATTTTGCTTTTATGCAAGTCTATACAGATGCTATTACATATATAGACCCTAAAACAGGAAAAACAAAAAAGATAATAAATTTACCTGCAAAATTAGCAATAGCAAAAGAATTAAAAAGTTTATTACCACAAGTACGAGGATTTGGAACTAAAACTGATGAAGATGTTATAGATTTATCAGACACAAATCCTGATGATAGTAAAGCTATTCAGATATTTACAAAGGGTATTGCAGCACCTATTGAAATTAAAACAGATGATTGGATAGAAGTCGAAAACAGAAATTTTACAACATTGCAAACTTTAACGTTTACTCCAAATTTTGTTGCACCTGGAGTTGCAGCTATTATTAGACAAATATTAAACATTGATTCAGTAATAATAGGTGCTTTAGCAAAAGAAAATCCAAATGGAATGTCTATTCATGACGCTAAAGTTAGCTCTATTAATGATGTAATACCTGATTCTATATTTTTAAATAATAAATTTAAAGAAATTGGATTAAATTGGAACATCTTAGACGAAACATTGCAATCTTTAGATAAAGTTATAAAAGAATTAGCTAAAAGAGATCCAAGTAATACTAAAAATTATTTAAACAAAGTTAATAAAAATATTCAATTTGATAGTTTTCAAGCTGATATTCTCTCAAAAAGATTAAAAACTTTAAAACAAATTAAACTTACTAACTCTGTAGTTAAAAGAATTAAAGAAACTGAAGAAAAAATAAAAAAGATTGAAAACTCAACTGTTGATTCTATTCGAGAAGAAATTATTAAAAAGATTGCTCAAATAAATAAAGACCAATCTAAAATTGATTTAGAAAATTCAAGGTCATCTCAGTATTACATTCCTGAATCAATACTTGATTTGTCTTTAACACCAAATAAAGTAGTAGCAAATACAACAGGACAAGAAAAGAATGACGAAGACAATACTAATAAAGAAGTAAACGCTAATGAAGTTGTAACAACACCATTAAATCTTGAAGACATTACTAAAATTAATAAAGAAATAGAAGCATCCCAGGGAGATCTTGAAAATGCTAATCTAACACCAAACAATATAAATACAGTACCTTTTGTATGGGAGCCATTAACTAAAACAGCAATTAACTCTAAAAGTAGAGCAGAATTAGCAGAATTAGCTAAATCAATTAACGTAGCAATAGAAGATAGAGCTACTAAAGATAAGATAATACAAAGAATAACTGATAGTCAAAATGGTGTCCCACAAGAACCTATTGAACCAACAAAACCTAAAGTTTCTAGTACAAAACCATTTATTAATTATATTAAAAAATTAGGTGGAATTAAACCTGGGAGTAGTTTAGCTATAGAATTAGCTAGCAGAGACATTACAGCAAAATCAATGCCAGGTGTTTTTAATAAAAATAGTAAAGTTGGTGATGGTGACAACATACCTATTTCAGAATTAGCATCAGCAGGACTTTTTGCAGAAGATGACGGTAATGGCTATGCAACAATAGATTGGGTAAGTGAAAGAATAGAAGATGAGATGAGTGGCATAGTTGGATTAACTGACGATGACCAAGTTATTAAAAATGAATACGACAGAAATCTTGAAAACTATGCAGAAGACAAAGCTGAATATGATAGAGCTAAGTTATTAGATAATAATAGTGAAAATTTAGGCTCTATATTAGGTTCTTTAGAACAAGAAACTGAAGCTGATTTAAATAAAATCTATACAAGCACAGATTTAAGAGCTAATCTATTAAATATATTTAATAAGATTGGAGAAATGCATTCACAGTCTTATTTTTCTAATGAAGACCGAGATACTCAACAAACTCATTTAAAACGTGTTTTAAACGATATTATAGGTAAAGCAGGGCCTATATTAGATAAAACAGTAGTAACGCTATATAAAGGCAAAATTAGAACTACAGGACAAGCTAATATTACAAACAACTCTGTTAATGTAAATATTAATAAATTTGCTCCAAAATCTTATTCTCAACAAAATGGTCAAGAAGTATATACACATGAATTAATACATATTTTAACAAGGTTTATTTTTAAAAATAATCCTGAGTTTAGAAGAAATGTAAAACGAATTCGTGACCAAGTTAAAAAACATATAGAAAAAACAGAAAAACGCCCTTATGAAATTTTCTTGCATAGAGATGATAATGGCAAAATTATTACAAGACGAGATGAAGAATCTGAAATTGAAGCTGCTAAAGAACAATATGATTACGTATTTGTTAGACCACCAGCTGATGCTGTATTAGATGAATTCTTAGCTTACTCATTAACTAATAAATTTTTAGTAACAAAACTTAAAGAAATAAGATCAGAAGGTATACCTTTCTGGAGTAAAGATCCAAGTGATAGTGTTGTAGAAAAATTATTTACATTGTTTGCAGAAATGATGAAAAAGTTTACAAATCTTTTACAAGGAAAAACAAAATCAAATAATTTACAAGAAGAAATTTTTAATTTAACTAAAGAAGTTATTGAAGTAAATCAATCTAAACGCAATACTTTAGCTAATGCTATTTATATAGATAAAGCTGGAAGCATAGCAGACCAAGGTAATAAAATTTTATCTGATTTTATAAAACAAGCAGGTACTAAAGGCCTTAACATTACAGGTGATAAGTATAACAAGATGGTTGACTTGTTAACCAGACAAGGAAAAATTGATAATTTTGTTGCAGATGTTTTATATAACACAAAGTTAATGACTTTGTTGACTGCAAAAAATCAAGAGTTAATAGAAAACAATTCTGAAATTCAAAGAACATTGGCAAAAATATATGGAAGTTTTAAGCCAGGTTCTTTAAAAATATTAAGTTCTGTAAAAACAGACATATTAGGAAATGTTAATCAAGATTTTATTAAATTATTATATAAATCTAATAAAGTTGTTGATGCTAATCGTAGAGCACATAAAGAAATTACTAAAAAACAATTAAAAAAATTGTTTAAAGATTATAAAGCTATAACAGATGAAGATAAAAGAGCAATAACAAGAGTTGTGCTTAAAACAGATTTATCTGTATTACTAGATAAAAAAGCGTTTACTTTACCTGAAATAATGGAATTAATTAAAAATCCTGTAACGTTAGAAAATGCTATAGCTGAATATAAAAAGAATTTAACAAGCTATCAATTACTTCAAAGTGAAGGATTAGCAGATTACATGATTACTAATAAAACTGGCGTTAACAATCAATATTTAAATGCAAACAATATTTATAGCAGTAACCCTTTAAAAGGTAAAAATAAAGATAAAAAAGAAAGTATAACTAATCAAATAGATGTTTATGTAACACTATTAGCATTACAAAAAACTGGTCAAGGTTCTAAAGATTTATTTACAACAATACAAGAAAGAGAATTTGGATTAAATAATAAAAGTAATGGAATTCAAGGATTAATAAATTTACACATAGGTTTTAAACGAGATTCTTTAGAAAGAGCTTTTAAAGGAAATCCTGTTTTAATACAAAAAGGTTATATTGCTCAAATTACAGATTCAGATGTAAAACTAAGAGTTGAGTTAAGTAATATTGAAACACAAATAAAAATGAAATCTGAAGGATATCAATTTATAGGAAGTTTTCACAACATTGCAGGACTTAAAGGTGAAGATTGGGGATTGTATACTATAAAAAATGATCCAGATTTATCTCGTACTAAAGGTGTACTATCAATGACAGCAATGGCTGCAAGTGGTACTAATTACATGAGTATTAGAGCAAGAAATGGTGATGATGCAGGACAATTAAAAGCAAAATTAGGTCAATTTGCTATTCAAGAATTAGCTGCTGCACAATTACAAGAATCTAAATTTAAAACAGGAACAAGCATTAATAAAAGCTACAAAATGGTTCCTCTTCTTGACGAAGATATGAACATTTATAGTTATAGATTTAATTTGCGTCAAAATGAATTAGAAAATTACATGAAACAAAATTTATCTTTTGAAGAAGTAATGCCTACTATGTTTAGTCAAATAGAAGACAGAATTAATTCAGAACTAATTAATGAAGAAGCTATTAAATTAATGGATCAATATAGAGCAGCAACTTATAAAAAGAATCCTAAGAAGTTTATTAATATTTTAGACCCAGCATTTAAACAAGAGTATTTTGAACCTTTACCAAAACAAGCAAAATATGAAATTATGCAAAGAGCTAAATTTAATAAAAAATTAGCTAAAGAAGAATTTTTAGTTGAAAGAGGTTATTTAGATACTATCTTTGGGTATGTAAATCCTTCAATATCAAATCTTATACCAAAAGGAAGAGCACCAAAAAGCAAACGATACCTTAAAGTAGCAGAAAAGCTAGTCAAAGAGATGGTTAACATGGCTACAGTAAATATTGTAATAAAAATTCCAATTGTTCCTGCAGCAAACTTTACAAGTAATTTTATAACATCATGGTTATACGGAGTACCACCCTGGTATTTAGCTAAAAAATGGTATGAAGGTGTTAAAGAACTTAAAGATTATAGAGAGATGGCTAACGAATTAAAATTGTTAGATCTTGATATGTTAAGTAACCCTGCTTTAAAAACAAGCAGTGCTCTTAAATTAAAGAGAGCCACTTTAGTAGCTGATATGAATAAGAATAAAGTAGCTTGGTTTATTGATGAAGGCTTGTTTAACTCTATTACTGAAGATATAAATCAAAATGACTATACTTATCGTAATAAGATGTTAAACAAGCTTAAGGAAAAAGGTGGAAAACTGGTTACAGGAAGAGTATCGCAAATAGCAAATGAAGCTTATATTGGTGAACACACTGCTATATTTAAAGCATCGATGCATTTCTTACAAATAAGCGACTTTATTGCTCGTTACGCTTTATACAACTATCAAACAGAACAGAAAGGAATGAACAAGAAAGAAGCATATCAATTAATGATACAAACATTTGTAAACTATGATCAACCACTTAATAGATATTTAGGTTATACAAATGATATGGGACTTATATTATTTGTTAAATATTGGATGAGAATTCAACGTGCAGGCGTACATTTAATGATTAATAAACCATTAAATTCTGCAATATTATTCTCAGGCAATACTTTATTAGGATTAGATATTGAAACTATTTTAAATTCTAATCTTATTACAGGTAACTTTTTACCTACACCTGGTGGTATTGAAAAAATTCTAGAAGAAGTATTTATACCACCTGGAGTAGAAATTATGATGTTAGAGGGATTTTAATCTTTATCATCATCTACATCATATAACATAAGTTTTACTATGAAGTAAATTACAAACATAATAAAAATAACAGCTAATATAGGTATAGCTATTACAGACAAAGCTAAGATAGCTATAACTAACACACTAAATCCTGCTGTACCTGCTATTAACTTAAGATTCTTCGGAAACTTCAGTTTCATCATTAAATAAAGCCGTAGGTGGTTTAATACTTGGTGCTTTTTTATCAGTAGATTCTACTGAAGGCTCAGAACCATTATCAAGTATAGTAACTTCTGCAGATACTCCTGCATTTTTACCTCTACCTACTGTAATAATAGTTTCTACTTCAGTATAACTATCAATAATATTTTGATCTTGAAGTAATCCTCGAATAGCACTATGAATATCTTT
>Ga0209337_1002494_pt1 | contig 13298 bp, 13 predicted proteins | sample LinPmetageLP53_FD_184044 | JGI IMG/M metagenome (GOLD analysis project Ga0209337, IMG submission 184044) | Marine viral communities from the Pacific Ocean - LP-53 (SPAdes) (version 2) | ecosystem: Environmental > Aquatic > Marine > Oceanic | place: Pacific Ocean | collected 2010-02-08
AAGGATACGAGATAAAATTATCTGGTTATGAGTTTCTTGAAACCGCAGAACAAGAGTAAATGAAACCTATAACAAATATATAGAAGAGCAGTATTCACTCAAATACCACCTACAATATAAGAACTCATCATTATTTGCTCCTCCTTTTGCTATACCTCTCTCGTAAGCATTCCTTCCTTTAAATAAGAAATCGTATGGTTCTCCTTCTGGATTACCAGCATACTTTGAATATTTTAAATACTTTGGGTCATCTCTTATATCGTCACTCTTATTACTATCAGCACCATACTCTCTTATAAAATATGTGCTTTCTAAATCTATAAAATTTCTCAAACCCAAGAACTTATCCTTTAATAAATGGTGATATTCTTTTTGTTTAAAATAATCAAGTCTTAAATTTGTTATATAATTTTTACTGTCCCCAACCATATGGCACATAGTTCTTCTTTTATAATCCCAACATATCATATTATTAGGTTCTTCTTCAAGTCTTATGGGGAAATCGCTTTGTATTTTCATTTCATAACAATAAGCATCTACATATCCCCATTTAAAGTTTTCTAAAACTAACTTAACAAGGGGAGTAGAAAATCCTTTGTGGTCGTATATAATTTTAAAATAAAGTTCTTGAGGTAATATCTCCATCATTTCCCATACTTCATTTTGTAATCTATCCTTAAATATATTAAATTCATAATAAAATTTTGTTAATGTTTGGTATGTTTCAAACCGTTCATCTATTTCGTCATAATGATTATGCTTTATATGTTTGGTATTATACTCCATATCCATATCAAGAAAATTACTTGATATATAATTAAAACCTTTACAAGTATTTGGTTTCCATAAGTATATATCTTCTCCACAACCTAAACCAAACTCGCTAATGCTTTGTAATGAACTTTTATAGTGTTGAAATTCTGGTGATGTATGTGGTGTTTCCTCTAAATATATATCTAAAATATTATAACAATACATTAAAGTTCTTTGTATATCTTCTGTAGTTCCATTCCACTGCTCTTCTTCAAGTCCCATTAAACCAGTTCTAAAGATTTCTTTTCTTATATAATAAGGGTCTTTGAAATCTTCTAAATCTATATCAACATATTTTTCTATATAATTATAAATTTTGATATATTGTAATCCTTTAAACAATTCAAATTCACATTCATTTAAATCTAATACTGTTTTACAAAATGGTAATTTGTGTATTCTATACATTTCTATAAATAATAAAGCAGACCATTCACCGTCATAAGTTTTGTAATCTTCAAATACTTTCTTTAAATCCTCTTCTCTAAACATTTTATGACGAGGACATAGGGCAAAGAACTTTGCTATTAACAAAGTAATTTACCCTTAACCTCCAAACAATATATTAAAATCTAAATCTAATAAATACTAACGGTTTCAAATCATAATTTTTTTCTGTTATGTCTTTCTTAACTTCTAAAAATTTAATAAAGTGTGTAAGTTTCCAACGAGGTATATTCATAATCATTTTTATGACGAGGTCATAGGTCAAAGAACTTTGCTATTAACAAAGTAATTCAACCTTATAACCATATAAATAAATAATTGTTTAGTTATTTCCTAATAACCAATTTAAATCTAATGAGGTAGTTTCCCCATTACTTTCTAATATATTTAATATCATAGGTTCTTCCTCTGGTTCTGGATGATTTTGAGGATATATGAGTTGTGGTTCTAACAAACCAGTATCATAATTATCCATACAAAACATTCCAAAATTTATAGAACCTTCTATATCAGCGTGTATTTGCTTACAGAGGGGGCATTCTTGCTGTCCCTTTTCTTTAAACCATTTCTTAACACATTTCATATGAAAAATATGGTTACAATTTAATTTACATTTTGGTTTCATATCTCCGCTTTCTAAACAAATAGCACATTCGCAATCTTTTGATTTACATACATATTTAAGTAATTTCTTCTTCTTAAGTTTATTATCTGTATTTGGGGTAGTAATCATATTCCATTCTTTATTTAAATAGATAAATTTGATATTATACATTTCGCAAGTTGTTTTTAACTTACCTATATGAACGCTTGTAGTCTTTGAGTAGTAATCTCCAAACTTACTATTCTTTCCTAAAATAATAACTGTATCAACTTCAGCGTGTTCTCCATTATGATTTCGTGTAACAAAAGCAATTGGTTCTCTGTAACTATAAAATACTTGGTCTTTATAAGTAAAATGTTTAGTATAGTTTGTTTGTGTATAATAAAGTCTATTATACTTTAAGTTGGTTTCTATAACTCTTTCTATTTTATCTCTTTTTTGATAAGGAAATTTGATACTTTCCCAACTTGTTTGGTTTGTATATAATTGAGGTGGAGGGTGAGCGTTTGTAAGCAGTTTGAGAGCAGAAGGCGGAGTAACAGAAGACATTTTTATAAATACTGATGTAAATAGGTCTTTAAGTAGTTTTAATTAAATAAATATATTATATTAATTAATTTTTAATTTTTATGTAGATGGTGTTTCTTAATTTGTTTGTTAATTGTGTTATTAATGATGTAGATGAATAATTAATTAAATTTAATTAAATTTTAATTAAAAATTATAAAAAAGAAGAATTAAATGACGAGAGTTGGGGGCAAATCGGTATTTGTATCCGCATCCATCATCATCGGTTTTATTTTAGATTTGTATTGTTTATTAACATTTATAGTTCTTTCATATATCTTACTTCGTCCTATGGCGATATTACGCCAAGTTGAAAGAGAAATATGGGGATACTCTTGTTTTATATGTGATATACTATCAAAGCATTTTTCACTTAATAAGGATTTATCTATAGGATTAAAAAACTTCACATTCCAACAAATATCTTTCATTATATAATATCTGTATATATTAATTTTTACAAATATACGCATTAGGTTACATAACATTTTTTATTGTGGAGGACAAGAGTTTCTACCTTATGCTCTGCTCTTGTATTGGGCGACTGCTTGGGCGACTGCTGGTCCGCAATCTTTCATAACCGAATGTGCTTGTTTTCCAAGTTTAGCAACAGTCCTTAAATGTCCCATAACATCTCCAATACCACCTCCAACTGTAGAACCACCAATTAAACTACCACCAACAACTCCAGCACCTTGTCCGTGTTCGTGTCCCATATCCATACTGTCTAAATTATCCTTAAGGTCTAATACACCAGTAGCAACACGGCATTCGTTTGGTGAAACAATTGCGTGACCGTTCATAATAAATACTTGGTAAAGTTCGTATTCAGTAGAGAAACCATTAACAAAGAAATCAACATCGCATCTCCAATTGTAATCACCTCGTGTTCCAGCACTTTCATTATCATCTAAAGGTATATCTTTACCAAAGACTAATTTAAGCACAAGTCCAGCACCGTCACCTTCACCATAACCAATAGATTTAACTTCTTGTGGTGAATTATCTAATCCATTATCAACTGCTAATGAAATAAGTTCATCTTCAGTATAACCACTTAATATATTAGTCTGGTTTTTCCAATTAACTGCGACTTTAGTAATTCTTAAATTAGCGTCAGCAGTTGTTACTTTATCTCTATTACCACCTCGTTTTGGTTTAGCATAAAGATATACACTATCTGGGATTTGATTTAATCTAATATTATCACCAGTAATAACTGCTGTAGAATTAAAATTTAAATTACCCATTTGTTTTATATGAATTTGTGGTTGTTTATATGGTAAGATAATTTCATTAGGTATTTTAACATCATCTTGTGCTTGATAATAATTAACCAAAAGTTTTGCTTGTAATTGATTACCAAGATTGTCCTTAAAGTCAGCAGTAAGTCCAGCAGCGGTGAGATTATTGGTAGTAGTTCCATTCAATAAAAAGGCATCACCAACTGACATAGTTGAGTTTTCAACCAAGCAAAACATTTTGTTAAGCATATCACTATTCCACCTTAATACAATATCTATGTTATTAATGTTAGTAAGACCGTGACCTAAACTTGCCATAAGAGGTGAAATAAATAATGGTTCTGTAAGTTCAAAAGTTGCTGAATTTCCACCAGCACGAGTTACAGTTCCACTTGTATCAGTTTCTATAGATGGGTCAAAATAGTCATCATCTAAATATCTACCTCGTGGGGTTTCATTATATCGGCAAGTTTCACCGACTTTACCCATAGGGTTTTGTCCGCTACGAGCAATACCAATAAATGGACTTGCGAAGAGGTCTGGTGCGTGAGGACATACACTTAAATGTTTTTCTCTATATTCTGGAGTTGTATATTTCATAACAGCGTGAATATATTGATTAACTGGGACAGAAAAGTGTGTTCCATTAATAGTTAAATCAATACTATCTAAACAACTATTAAGTGGGAATTGTCGTGGTGCGAAGTTATTACCATTTTGAATTAAAGCACCTCTCGCAATATCATCTAAATCATCATTTTGTGCGTTACTTCCATTATTAAGTAATGTAATATTAGCATTTTGTGCTACTTGAATGTTAGTGTTAAGTATTGCGAGTGAAGCATCAACTGATGCCTTAATTTGTGTCGCAGATGGTGTTGCTCCACCAGCAGATATTGTGGATGGTGGGACTGCTACTAAAGCAACATTTGGTTGAAAATTCTTTTTTACTCTTGCTCGTTGGGTAGATTGATGAAAACCACAATTAGCAAGTGATTTTGTTTTATAAGTTGCTACTGGTTGGTTTCTTTCTCCACCATTAACACCTTCTCTAACAAAACCATTTAACTGATTTGTATGTTTAACTCTAACTTTCATCTTAACCAAAAATTGTCTATCAATAATTGTATTCTGCGAAGGTGGTTGAAAACTAAATGAAGTTTGATTTTCATTATGGGACTGCGAAGTAATTTCTTGATGTTGAATTTGTTTAACACCCTTTAAAACTTGCTTAACTAATGGTTTCTCATTCTGCTCTAATCCACTCAAAACTGGAATTAATACTCTACTTGTCATTTTATAATATATTAAAAGAAAATAATTTTAAGAAATTTCATAAAGTTCTTAACATTTTAAAAAAAATAATTTAAAATCAATAAAAAGAAAAAAATTATAAATCCACTATAATCTAAAATTAATTCATTCATAATTAAATAATCCTAAATATTAATATGATGCTTTTACAACGAATGTTTGTGCGGCATTATGATTATTTATAATTCTTACACGAAAATATCTAAATCCTCTACCAATAGAGGTTATTGTTCCTTTACAACTCAAAGTATTCGCAAAATTTAAATTAGTATCTTGAAAAAATAATGAATTATCAACTGAATATTCTATAAAGGCACTATAACTCGCATTTGAAGGTGCTGTAATTGCGAAACCTATATTTTCAATTTCTCTTAATTTTGTTATAGTGCTACTAACACCTTCACCACTACTTTCCGCAACTGAAGCATTCATTATTGTAGCGGTAGTCATATCACCATAACCACCATCTATAAGTTGAACTGCCGTTTTTATTGCGTTTGTATCAGCATCTATAGTTCCTAATAATACTTGATTAGCATTATTTGTTGTTTCAATTTCACCTAATTTAGTTAATTGATTATCAGCGACAGCATCTAAAGTTGTGATTAATCCCTTAATAGCATTTGTATCTTCATCTATAGTTCCTAATAATGTTTCAACTCCATCAATATGTCCTATAATTGTATCTTGTTTTGCGTGAGTTGATAAAGCACTTACATCAGTTGAACCTCCACCACTTAAAACATCAACTTGTAAATGACCTTGAGCGTCACAAAGAAGTTTAGTAGTAGTTGAAGCAGTCCCAATTGTAGTTCTCGCTGACATATCATATGCTCCAGCGGTAGAACTACGACAAGTTGCTAAAGAACTTGCGTTTGCTTTTTGTCCTAAACTTGCTGGTAATTTAGCAGACATAGCATCAACAGCAGTATCAATTTCAGTATTTTTTGTTAAAACATTATCTAAAACTCCATCTAAAGTTGTGATTAAACCTTTAATATCATTTGTATCAGCATCTATAGTTGTGAGTAAAGCATTAGAAGCAGTTATAAGTGTTTCATTATTAGTTTGCTTAACTAAAGAAGCATCTAACACTCCATCTATAGTTGTGAGTAAAGAATTAGTTGCTTCTATATCAGTTTCTATAGTTCCTAATTTTGTTTCAATATTACCTAAATGAACTTCACCAGCAGTATTCTTAACTAATATATTATCTAAAACTCCATCTATAGTTCCTAATGCTGTATTAGTTGCTTCTATATCAGTTTCAATAGTTCCTAATTTTGTATTCACACCATCTAAATCAACACTTAAATGGTCTAATTTATTTTGATTATTTGTATCCATAGAACCTATAGCAGTATCTAAAGCACTATCTATTACCTTAAGATTATCACTATTTAATGCTGAAGGTAATTTAGCAGACATAGCATCAACAGCACTATCAATTTCAGTATTTTTTGATAAGATATTTCCTAATGCTGTATTAGTTGCTTCTATATCAGTTTCTATAGTTCCTAATTTTGTTTCACAATTTCCTAAATGAACTTCTGCTTCAGTATTTTTTGATAAGATATTTCCTAATGCTGTATTAGTTGCTTCTATATCAGTTTCTATAGTTCCTAATTTTGTATTAGTTGCTTCTATATCAGTTTCTATAGTTCCTAATTTTGTATTCACACCATCTAAATCAAGAGAAAGATGGTCTAATTTTGCTGAATTAGTTGTATTTAATAATGTAACTGCGGTGGTATTTGCGACTTGTTTAACTTCCAAATCATCTACATTTAAATTAACACTATCAGCAGAAACCTTAATGTTTGCGGTATTAGTTGCGATTGTATCTAATTTAGTATTTATTGCTGTATCGTTTATATCTAATGCGACATTCCTTGAGTTACTCATTTATAATATAAATATAGATATTATTTTAATTTTGTAGCGTATAAATCCATAGCAGTTATATTATTACTTGCGTGTGGATTTTGAAATTTTACATACCTATTTATGTTATGAGTTCTGTATAAAAATTCATATTTACCAGATACAGCATTCAATACTGGTTTTACACTTCTTTCTATAAAATAATTTACACCATCACTTGATACTAATATATCAAATACATCTCCAGCAGAAACTGGTGTTGCTTTACCAAAATACATAACTGCTGTATATTGTGTAACAATACCTAAATCTAAAACTGTAGCATTTACTGCGTTTGCGGTTAGTGTAGCATTTGTAAAAACTTTTTTTGTTTGCCAATCATTTAATTGAATGTTTGGATTTAATTGTAAATTAGTTTTCAAAGACATTATAATATATATAAAGAAATTTAATAATTATTAATTTGTTCGTTTGGTCTAAATTCAAGTTTCATAGAACAGCATTGACCTTGAGGTATATTTATTTTTGTTAGATTATTATTCATATCAACATAATATACACCTACAATTATTTCTCTTAAAGCAGTTTGACTTCTTAATGGGTGAAATCTAATATTACCTTCATTATAAAATATAACATAATCTCTAAAATTTATAGAAGGGTCAGTAACAAAGTCTGTAAGTATTTTTCTTTTTTCTTTACCGTCACCAATAAATTCTCCAGCAATCGCAAGTGAAGGTGAAAGAATTGCTATACCATATAAGAAATTTCGTTTCCATATTGATGTTACTGGTTCATAAATTTTTACATAAACATTAGAACCATCAGTTTTATCTTCAACTTGGTCTCTATCATCTAATCTTAAGAAGTTTCCACTATTACTATTATCAAAAGTTATAGCAGTTCCACTTTCATTTGATGGGTCTTTACTTGGTGCGAAATACGAGCTCATTGCTCTATGACTTTTTATATTATCAAAATTTACTTGCGGATTACCAACATCAAAATTTAGTAGATTTTTTAAACCATTATTAACATATATTCCAAATCCTCTTCCATACAAATAATCTCTCTGTATGTTTAAATAAATTCTTTCAGTAACATCGTCAAAATGAAATAAAGGTATTCCTTCTATACTACCATAAGCATCATTATAAGTTCTATATCCACTTTGAAAGAATTTATCACTTGAAGTTGTTAATTCAAAAGTCATACCACTTCTTGTTTCATCACTTATGTGTGCTGGGAGACGAAATCTTGGTTCTCCAGCAGCGACGACATATTCTCCTACATATCTACAATTAACTGTAAATTTCCAGTTTCTAACATTAGCACCCATAAGATTTTCTAAATCAACTCCATTATCACAATGTATTACTTTTGGTGTTGTCCCTCCTACATTTCTTTCTATAACTGAATATTTATCATCAAATGCTCCTAATTTACTTGCCATTCTATATTCAATACCATTTGGGAATAGGTCAAAAAATTCACCAAAAGTTATATTTTTACCTACATTTGAGAAAAGAGGTATTGAAAATGCTATTGCTCCAACATCTCCAGAAGCGATTTGATTTGTAACATCTACACTAAATTGTATATCATTAAATATCATATCTGCTGTTTCAGCATTTTCTTTAAACATTTCAGTTCTACTAAATAATGGAGTTAATTGGTGTGGATTAACTTTAAATTTCATATCAACTAATGTAGCATCATAAGTATTTTGGACTGTAGTTTCCCATAATTTTACTGGGTCACCACTTTCTACTCCAGCAAAATCTATATCAAAATAAGCATAATTTGGGGTAGTGTTAGTTTTAATTGTTAAAGCACAATCTGCTGGAGTAAAAATTACAGCAACATTATCAGCACCAGAAGCATCTGCTGGGTTTGTATTAATAACAGTATTATAAAGTGAATGTGCTAATGACCTATTCAAAACTTTACAAAAATGATGCGAACTTTGTATAACATTATATCTATCTGGATTTTTAACTCCAATATTTGTATTTGTAATTATGTGACTATCTACTTCTGTATGTGGGTCACATCCATTAGCAGAAAACAAATCAACTAATTGTCGCTTACCACGAAATGCGGTTTTTGGACTTCCAGCAGAATAACAGAAAGCAATTTGATAGCGATTTGGATATATTCTAAATAAATCAACATCACCACAAGGTATTTTATATCTATTAACACCTACTTGATATTGGGTTTGGTCTGTAATTATTTCTTGGTCGCAAATAGAATAAAAATCTGCTGGTTTTACATCAACATTTTCAACATTCTCTAATTTTAGATTGTAAAAAACACTCATTATTATTATAATATAAGAAAAGAATTTAAAAATAAAAAAACACTTAACTATTTTTAGTTTTCATAGTGTATAAATAAGTTAAGGCACTTACAAAGAAATCTCCATTATAATAACGATTTTTTGTAAATAAGTGTTGAAAATCTCTTAAAACTAAATGTCTTAATCTAATTCGGCAAGAAGTCCAACGACCACAAGTATTAATATCTCTTAACATTTTTTGTAGTTTAATGGTATTATAGACGATAGGTTTTTTATATGCTTCTAATAATTTCGTTAAATAAGGCACTCCTTCTTCAGCGTTGTATGTAGCATATTTCAATTCTTGGTCTGGTCTAAATCCATAACTATCAAAAAATTCAAGTTTTCCTTGTGGGTCATATAGTAATGCGGTGTAGTGACCGAAATTTTGTCTTACTTCATAAAGTAGAATGACAGCACCATATTTTTGTAATAATTGTTCTATACTATTATATTTATTCAATTCGTGATATGGGACTATTTCAACTTTACCTTCACAAATATTTATTAAGTCTTCTCCACTTAAATCTTGTTTCTCTATATTTTCTAAGATTTTATCCATTATAATATAGTATTAGATTAATTTTTAGAGTTTCTCGTTTTAGGTTTTTCGTAGGATTTATCGCCAATTTCATTAACAACTGTTTTCTCTACATTTTCATCTGGGCGGACTAAAACTCTTTCAATTACATCTAACACTTTATCTCTTGAATAAATATTCATAATGTGTTTAATCCTTCTACATTTTTCACATACTCTTGAAGTATAACACCATTCATCTTCGCATAAAGCACAACTAAACATTTCTATATTATCTATAAAGAAAATAATTTTAAAATAGAAAAGCACCTTTTTCGTGAATAGCATATTTTGGATATTCTTTCCATAACCAAACCCAACGAGTTGGTAAATCTTCTACATATCTTATTTTTTCTTTATTAAATCCCATATATCTTTCTAAAAAATTACTTATAGAATAAAAACTTGAACCTTTTGGGAATATAACAATAGACATTGCTTCATTAATTAATGTTCTGGTTGCGAGAAAATTTGCGATTAAATGCGAAGTTGATAATGCTGTAATATTGAAATGTCTTCCAGTTTCCAAAACATCGTCACGAAATCCACGAACATATTTAACCAAAGATTTATCTAATATTGTATCTACATCATCAAATATTAATATACCATTTTTAAATTGTTCTATTTCTAAAGGATTTCTATTGAAATATTCTTGTTCTAAAGGTATTCTTGTTGTATTCTTAAATCTATCTAATGGTTTATCTTCTTTAACTCTACTAAAGATATATATAGGTCTTTTTTTATGTTTTTTTCTTAATTCTTCAATATACATACCAATAAAAGTAGATTTACCACTTCCAGAAGGTGCTGGGACATAAATTCTTTCACTTTCTTTTTGTGGTATTGGAAATAATTTTGTTTCTTTATCTTCAAATAATAATCTTGTTTTTAACATATTATCAATATGCTTTTCAGCATTTTCTAAATTTTCAGTCATTTCTCCACTCATTTGTGCTGGTTTAGCAGTTTTACCATCAATTATATCGTTAAAATAAGATTTTTTAGAAGGACTTATTTTATTTTCTTTATAGAATGTTTTAGTTAATAATTCACTTCTTTCACTTTTTGGTATTGCTATATCTGGTTTTGTGCTACTATCAAATTCATTCTCTCCATAAATATGAATAATTCTACCTTTATGTTTGCCTTCTATAATTTTAGCAATCGGTTTTCCTCTACTGAAACTTAACATTATATAATATTATTATAGATTATAAATTTGAAGAAATATCTATTGTTTTCTTTAATGTCTTATGAAATGCTCCATCTACATATCTACTTTTATTTTCGTTATGAAATGCTTTATCATTTTTCATCATTTCACCTAAATGTTTAGAATTTTTTGCTTTACAAATATCAACTAATACTCCTTTATGGAAACCATCTTTATTTACAGTCCATAAATGTGACGATAAATCTTTTATTGTATTTAATTTACCAGCACTCATATTACTTACAGATTTAACTAAATTATCAAATGCTCCTCCTTCAGCATCTTCTAATCTTTGTTCTTCTTCCATTTCTTTGTGTATTTCATCAAAAGTTTTACCACTTGATTTCATTTCAGCATAAACTTCGTCACTTTCTCTTGGATTATTTGCGGAATAATCATCTGGAGGCAAAGAACCTCCTACAGTTTTTGTTTTAGATTTCTTGTCTTTTTCTACAACTATACTTAATCCTTCTCTTGCGGTGTAATTCGGCATATATTATTAAGTAAGATTTTTTTAAAAATATTATCTATATTATATATATAAAATGAGTAAATGCGGTGAATGTTTAATGTGTTTAAAGAAAACTACAAAGAAAAATGTATGTTTATTATGTTTTAATATAAATGCTTTAGGAAAAAATCAACATTATTTTTGTGATGAATGTTTAGAAAAACATATGGAATTTCACAGAGAAAACGGAGATTTAGAAGAAACAAATATAACTGGAACTAAAACATATCCAAAAATAAATAATATGATATTTGATAAATCTGTTGAAATGACTGGTTTATTCTAATTTTATTTTCTTTAATAATATTATAAAATGTCTAATCCGTATGTTAAATTTGTGAAAGAATATAGAGAGAAAAATCCGTCATTATCCTATAAAGAAGCAATGGTTGAAGCAAGTAAAGAATATAAAAAAAGTGATAAATCCCCATCAAAATCTAAAAAAGTAAAAGAAGAAAACGAAGAAAAAGAAGAAAATATAACTATGGAAATTGAAGATAATTCTGTTGTTTCTAAAATGACTAAAGCACAAAGAACTAAATTAATTAAAGAATTTAACAAAATTAAAAAGGGTGTTATGGAAGAATTAAAAAGTGGAACTTTGGATAAATCAAGTGAATTATATATGAATTTCTTATCAATTGGTAAAACATTAAAAGGTAAATCAAAAAATAATGTTTATGCTAAAGCATTAGCAAAAGCAGAAAAAGGTATGACTACAAAAACATTTCAAAAAGCAAAAGACAGACAAGTTAAAAAAGCAGAAGGATTACTACAATTAAAAACAAATAAAAAAGGTAAAAAAAGAGGAGGAAAGACTGGAAAACAATTTGATAAAGAACAAAGTAGAGATAATAGAATTAGAGATAAAGTTGGACGAAAAATTCGTGAAGAAATTGAAAAAGGTAATAATAAAATTGATATTAAAGGTATGTATAAATCAGCAGAAGAAGATGAAAAAAAAAGAGAAGAACAATTAGCAAAAGTCAAAAATATTGATGTTAATATGAAAACTAAATTAAATAGAACTATTGAAAAATATAGTGGAGCACAAGGTAAAGCAACATTTGTTAATGATTATCGTGATGATTATAAAAGAACTACTGGTAAAGATTTATCATATAAACAAGCATCAAAACTTGTTACAAGTGGTAAAATTTATGTGAATTATATGGATAGATTAAAAAGTGTAGATGATAGTAGATTAGAAGGAAGCAAACTTGAAGCATTAGTTAAAGTTTTAGGTGAAGAAGATAAAGTATATGGTGCTACTGATGATAGTAAAAAAGATGCTTTATTAACAGCAAAACAACGAAGTGACAGATTAATGTATAAAAATACAATTATGCCTATTATTAATAAACCAAAAGAATTATTTTATGAATTGGGTGGTATGAATTTAACATATCAAAAATTACAAACTATGTTAGGACAAATTGATAGAATTTTAGGATTAACAAAAGACCAATATTTAATTGAAGTTAAACAAAGAGTTGAAGAATTACAAACAAATATAAAAGAAGTTAAAAAAAAATATGGTGCTGAAGAAAAAACACAAGGGAAAAATGTTGAAGGTTTTTTAAAAGAAATTCAAGGTGAAGCAATATCATTAACTAAAACTGGAAAACAAGTTAAAAAATTTTTAAGTGATACAAAAGATATGAAAGTTGGTGATTTGAAAGGAATTGATAATATTAAAAAATTGACTGTTAAAATGGGTGAAGCAGTAAAAAAGGTTGTTTCTTTACAAGATATATATGATAAAACATATGATTTAG
>Ga0209337_1002497_pt1 | contig 13291 bp, 8 predicted proteins | sample LinPmetageLP53_FD_184044 | JGI IMG/M metagenome (GOLD analysis project Ga0209337, IMG submission 184044) | Marine viral communities from the Pacific Ocean - LP-53 (SPAdes) (version 2) | ecosystem: Environmental > Aquatic > Marine > Oceanic | place: Pacific Ocean | collected 2010-02-08
GCCAACATGATATCAGACAAGTTGTCAGGTCCACACAAGGGTTTTACTGTGTACCTTAATTCAAATTACAATCAAGGTTATAAGATTATAGGCGGCGATGATATCTTAATTGGCAAAAGATTAATGATTCAAAAACCAATAAAAGTAAAAATAACAAAAAAAGATTCTTCATCTTTTGAAAACATTTCATTTTCAAAAGATGAAGAAAAAGCTAGCAAAAGCCGTATTTTTTACGAAGTTGAAATTGTTGATTTCTCAATCCCGGCTGAAGCCCAAAATTTAGTTTTGCGCTGTGATCCTGCAGATATATATCAAATGCCCAATAAGACACTAACTGATACACTTGAGTTTGGTTTGCTTCTTGCCGGCGCCGGAGGAGGTATCAGCCCCTTGATAGACTCAGGATTAAACAGAAATCTAATTAAAGGTTTCGCAAATGCAACAGGAACAGCACCAGCTATTGATCTAGTTAGAGCACTATATCAATCACAAGAAAGTAGTTTTATGGATGCATTTAACAATCCTTTTGTAAAAGCATACGAATCTACATCCGGTAGAGGCCTGGCCGGAACAATAGGCTCGGTTACATTTGACTGGCTTGATGAAACTTTCCCATGGGAAATAGATCACAATAGTCGCGCGCCTATTGGCTGCAAAATAAGCTTTACATTTGATGTAATTCATGATCTTCCACCAGGTCTAGATCACAGTGGTTACAATAGAGCGCCGCTTTATAACGTAGGTGATATTATGAAAAATATATCCGATGATGTATATGAAAGCTTTTTCAAAGAAGACGAGTTTGAATTTAGAAAGCAAGCAAATAAAGGCATTAAAATAACAGGTAAAAAATAATAGGAGCTCTTATGGCATCTTTTTCTAGATACTCTTTTATACCTTCGTTGAAAAACGATGAAGGTAAAGATTTTAAGTCAACAAACAAAATAAATGCAAGAATAAGATCAGCTGTCTTAAGATCTGACATAGAGTTTAAAACACACACAGTTCAAGAAGGAGAAAGGCTAGATTCTTTGGCTCAGCTTTATTTAAAATCTTCTGAATATTGGTGGATTATTGCGGCAGCTAGTGGTATCGGCTGGTCTCTTCAAATACCACCTGGAACACTTTTGCAAATTCCCTTAGGTGTCGATGATATTGTGAGGTACTTAAGATAATGCCTGACGTAAAAAGAACTAGAGATCCTAATGAATTGATGAAGACAATATTAAGTGTCATTGAAGAATATGACGGATTTATAATGGGTATGGGAACTGCTAATGATTTTTATTCATTTAGTGAATCAGGGGAAGGACTAAGATTATCAGACGAAGAGCAGCAAGCAGAACAAATTACTAGAATGAGAAGAGAGTTTTTTGCAACTTTACTAGACACTGCAGTTGGTGCATATTACACACAAAGTATAATCACAGGAAAAGGAATATTCGGAACCGGTTCAAAAACCGCAGACTTAAGTCAACTAGGTGATTACATAAAAATACTTGGTGATACTGCGATGCAAACAAATAATTCAAGTGTACCAGCTAGCGTTATTATAAAAGAATCTGAAAATAAAACACCGGATACATTTGCAAGTGTTCCAGGTTCAATGAGAAAAATGACTGCTGAGTGGAAAAACTCCAATGTAAGACTAATAGATGCCGAGTATAAAGGCGAAGGGGAAGTATCACTTTCTAATGAAGATGGAATAGTTGGTGTATATTCTGACGCTGGATTTAGAAATGTAACATATGTAAATGAGTTAACAGATGATGAGCGTGCCGACTTTCTAGAAGAGTTTAAAATACCAAAAGCAACTTCAGAAGAACTAGTAAATAAAGCTGGTAGTTTGTCTGAACCTTCTCTAACAAATAAAAAGATGGCTGCTTACGTAATTAAAGATAGCGAATTTAATTATAGCAAAAGAAGAGTTGAATTTTTATCATTGTTTTTTAACGGCATAACACCTATAGAAATGTCTAGGTGCACACCCTACATAGAGGTAACCTTCTACCATCAAAACTTTGGTACGCATGAAGAACAATTTTTAAATCCCGCCGGCTATATGAAATTTTTTAGCAATAATGAAAATGCAAACGGGCGGCAAGAGCTCCAAGGATTTGCCGGGAAGACATATCCGTACAATGAAAGAGAAAGCAATTTATATGATACAGATGTAGGTTATATGAATATTTTTACATCGCCGCAGACAATGGTAAATGCAAATATTAATAGTGAACCTGGAAAGTGGGGATTAGGAAACATTAAGACGAATTCCTATAATAGTGCTTTAGACCCTTTCGCTCCCCAAGCAACACTTAAAAATTTAGTACTTTCAACTGTATCTGGCGGGTATGGTTTCACTAGTAAGAAAAAAGGTACAATCGCAATTACTATACATGACAGAAGTCGACTTAAACACTTTGCACCACTTATTTCTATTAATCAACTAGCAAAATCAAGAGTAAAGATAACTTTTGGATGGAGTCATCCTGACGGAAATATTGATTCAGACAACCCGATTGGAAAGTTTTTAAACGCAATGAAATCAACCCAACATTATACTTTAATATCTTCAAATTTAAGGTTTCAAGGAAATGCAGTGGATGCAGATTTGGAAATAGTTTCCATGGGAAATCAGCATATTGATGATGTTTCAGCAGCAGCAGGTACACATATACCACTAAGATCGATAGCACCGGCAATTGAAAGCATTGTTAGATCTTTAATTGCGAAAGAAAAGAAAAAAATAAACAAATATTCATCAGAAGAAATAGCATATGTTCATCCTCAGCTGGAATTACTAATACAGACCGCAAACTCAGTAGAAACCATGGTTCCTGCTTCTGATTATGAAACGCTTCAACAGCTGATAAGAGGTAACGAAGGTGGCGATCTAGATCGTTGGATAATTATTGCAATAGCGTATTTGCTTGGTATAGAAACTCTTGGAGAAGATTTTGAAGTATTTAGAGTTGCTGTTAAAGAAGAAAGAGATATCTCAGGAGAAGTAAAAACAAATTCCAAAATAAGAAAAGAAGTTGCTAATATATCAAAAGAAAACACCGGTAAGATTCTTAGAGAAAAATATGATAATCTTTTTTATAGACAGTCAAAGAAGTCAAAAAATTCGCAAGATAAAACTTCTACCCCGTTGTTGTTGCAACCTGATTATTTTACATCAGGATGCTTTGTTAAAGGATATCAGACAAAAATTAGTAAAGTAATTTCTGGTTATGCATCAATTTTAAATTTAAAAGATTCTTCAGCAGAGCACGTTCCTATAGATCAGGATCCGAATCGAGAAGATATAGCCTTTAGCACAGAATATGTCTCACTAGGTAAGCTTATAGCCAACTTTGTTGCAGCACCTTTAATATCAACAGGCGAATATTCAGAAGTTCAAATGTTTTTTTATCCTTTAAATAGTGCAGCTGGTGCCGCCAGAAGATATACAACAGCTTCATTGCCTTTTAAAAAAGATGAAATAGATCTAATTTTTGAATCAAAACCCAAAGAAGACGAAGAAGTTGATGAAACTCAAGAGTCTATTAAGCTAGGTACAATTTCAGCAAAGACAATGTTTGCAAAATTAGCTGCTTTGACAAATTCAACTGATTTTGATGCATACGGTCTAACTGCTGTCGGCCCTGAACAGAGAAAAATAAAAAGTGAAGAAGTACATAAGGCAGCAAAAGAAGGAAAACTAACATCATCACAAAAAGATTTATATATAAACAGTTATTTTAGTAAGTTCAACGATAAAGGAAAAAAAGAATATGAATCTGCAACAAAAGAAAAGAAAGAAGCTATTCTTAAAGCTGCAATTGATCAATACCTTTCTGAAACTTTTAAAACCAAAAAATTAGAAATATTAAAAGAAATATACTCTAATGATAATTTAGGTGCGCAGGACATGAATACATTTAGATTTCCAGCGCTAAACATGCATTTGGAAGTTTTGTCTCCAATTAGACCAATCGGTGAAGGGGGTATTCCTTTAGATGTTAAACTGTTTGGTGCGGAAGGAGCAGTATATGACAAACAAAACCAAACAGAGTTTGGAACCGGAAGAATACTGAGAATTCATATTGTAGACGAATGTAATATTGGTGGAGCAAAAGTTGATCTAGCAAATCAAATACTGTATGGAGGCAAAAAAGACCCCTCCCTAAATAACACATCAGCAAAAATACTAACAAACGGAATTAATAATCTGTCAGACGCTGAACTTAAGGAATATATTAAAAGGCATTATGCCACTGTGATTTATGGAGCCGGCTCTTCAACAGTCAAGAGCATTAATATGTCTTCAACAACATCTGATAGAATCGCGCAAGCTAAGATGATGACTTTTGAAAAAAACAGAAGATCAAAAAGTGTAAGTAAAAATGTAAATACAGTGGCTGAAAGCATTAGAATGGTACCAGCATCAATTGATATGCAAATTCTCGGTTGCCCCCTAATTGAAAGAGGAACTATTATTTTTATAGATATGGGAACAAATACAGACTTAGATAACTGCTATGTTGTTAATTCAGTAACACATACAATAAGCAGCGGAGACTTTACAACTAGCCTAGGTTTGGTGGTGGGTAATCAAGGCACAGTTATCAATGCAAGAGGTGAGCTTCTTCAAAAACTAAGTGCACTAGCAGATGCTTCAAATTCCCTTAAAACTGAATCTACAGGAAATAAAATTAACTTAGGCGACTCACCTTTTAATCCGCTTAAAGGTATACCAAAAACTTAACAATATGAGAAATATGAACTTATTATTACCCGAACAATACAATTTTAAAAATAAAACAATTGAAATTAAAAATAACAAGTCTAAGCCTCTATCAATAAAAACAATAAATGCAGTTTTAGAAACTTTAAAACTAGATAAAATAAAATCAATCAATGAATATTTTAAAAATACCCACGATTCTTTAAATAGGCAATACATAGATTGGGCAAAGTTTTTACCCCAAACACAAAAAGCAAAGTATTCTTTATATTTAAAAAAAGAAATACTGTCTAGTGAAAAATACATCACACGATATTTTTACGATGCTTTTCCAAAAAGGCTTTCGCTTTTTAGAAATATTCATGTTTTAAATAGTGATGAAATAATGCCTGTATATAAACACAGCAATGTGACAGGAAGACTTTCCATGGAAAAAGGTGTTAACTACCTTGTAATGAAAAAAGAGTTAAAGAATCAGCTACGTACCCCCTTTAAAGACCACACATTGTTTGAATTAGACTTTAAATCTTGTGAGCCAAATTTATATGCTAAGTTTTTTAATTTAGTTCCGGAAGCAACAATAGACATATATACATACCTTGCTAAAGAAATTGGAATTAAGATAGACAGTAGATTAAAACTAAAAAGAATTGTGTTGTCTATTCTATACGGTGCTAACGAAAGATCAATTAGTAAAGTTGCAAATATTAATATTAAAAAAGTAAAAGAAGTTAAGAATATTCTTAATGTTTCTAGTTTTGAAAACATGCTTAAAACAGAGTTTAATAAACAAGGATTTATTAAAAATTTATACGGCAGACCAATACTAAGTAATACGAATCTTGTCAATTACTGGATACAATCGTCAGCTGTAGACTTCTGCTGCCTTTCTTTTTTAAGTTTTTTAAATAGTAACCCAACGTTTAAATTACATGCAGTTATACATGACGCAATTTTATTTTCTGTGCCTAATGAAAAAATTAACAGCTTAAACAAAGTTAAATTACTCGGAGATAATAATTTATTTATTCCTGTTGAGATAAATGAAATTAAAGCTAATAATTAATTATATGAAAAAGTTAAGAGAAATTAATTTAAATCCATCCACAGGAAGGGGCGATGCTCCTCACGTGAAAGGAAAACAACCTTATTACTCAGGTTACAGTGGCGGAATGATAGATTCAGCTGCTAGCTCATATAGCTCCTGGATGAATTCAAAAAAGTTTGATATTGCGCTAGAAGAAGAAGAAGAATCAGAAGAGGAGATAGATCTAATGCCAGAAAATATTTTAAAATACCGAGTTAGAAATAATAGCGGTTACTCGCTAAATGAAACACTCGATGCGATCAATGAAGATTGGGAAATGTTAGACACAGCTGCCGGCGCATTAAAGTATGGCGCCCGAGCATTGAAGGCAGCCGGAAAAAGTACTTTATTGTCAATACCTTTTGTCGATACAATAGCAGGCAGCATGATGCTCATCTCCGGCCTAGGAAGTTTTAAGCAAGTTTCAGATTTTATTATTGAAAAAATTAGAGTTCCGGAAAATACATTTGCAGAAGCAATGTCAAGTGAATCTGATGATTCTTGGCGCAATATTGTTAATGTTGTTAATAATCTTAGTGAAAAAGAACGAGCAGAGCTAGAAGAACATTTTGAAGATCTACTTCACAATATTAAAACCTTTATAACCACGGCAATTCAAGCTTATGACTCTGCAATCTTAGGGGCTGCAAGCGCACCAGGCGGACCGGTACTAATCGCTGCAGCTGAGTCCGGCGGAAATCTTACAACCGCTATAGCCGGCTTTATAGCAGACACAGTACCTTGGGAAAGATTTGCAGTAGATATAGCAGGAAAGTTGGCAGGTATTATAAAATCATTATTTGATTTCATACTTAAAGGTAAGGATGAAGATAGTAAATTAAATACTGCAATAGAAGATGCAGGCCCAATATTTCTTTCGATACTTACACACCCTGTAAGATCAATAAGTCGCCTAGGTGAATTTTACACTGCAATAGAAACAGGAAAATCACCTTTTTCAGACGTCGCCAGTGCCACAGTAGACGCCGCCAAATCCCAAATAACAACCAGTAATTTAGAATCAATGATTGATAAGGCAATAAATTCTGCACTTTCAGAGTCTAATTATTACGGAATCGATGAAGATCTAGAAGAAGACATGTATTCAGATTTAGATGAAGAAGAATTAGCAGAGGTAGAAGAACATGCAGCTGGAGGCTACGCAGCTCCTTTAAAGTCGCCAACAAAAGCTCAACAAAAAAAGCTAATGACGTTTAAAGAAGATTTACAGCGCTTACAAGATTGGAAACTAAAAACAACCGGTAGAACAAGAAATTAAAGGATTATTAACATTTTTATAATTAATTTGTATAATAAGAACTGCTTAGGTATAATGCTTAAGCAATAAAAAATAACTATTGCAAATTAAAAATTAAAAAATTGGAGATAATCATGGCGATCGATTTTGATGCTATTAAACGTAAACTAGACAGACTAAGCGGCAATAACAGCAGCAGGAACTCAATGTGGAAACCAGTAGAAGGTGAAAAACATACAGTTCGGCTTTTAAGTTTTCCTGATAATGATGGGCAACCTTTTAAAGAAATGATGTTTTATTATAATATTCCCGGTCAAAGAGGCCTCTTGGCGCCGTCTCAATTTGGCAAAAAGGATCCAATTCAGGAATTGATTAATAAGCTTCGTGATGAAGGTACAAAAGAAAGCTATGAAATGGCAAAGAAGTTGTATCCAAAAATGAGAGTTTATGCCGCATGTGTAGTAAGAGGAGAAGAAGGCGAAGGTGTCAAACTTTGGGGATTTGGTAAAACAGTTTATCAAAAGCTTTTAGCATTAATGCTTGATGAAGACTACGGAGACATTACTGATCCTACAACCGGTAGAGATATTAATGTTGTTTGCAGTAAAAATCCAGGTCAACAATGGGCAATGACAGAAGTAACTCCTCGAGGTAGAGAAACTAAGCTAGCTTCAAGTACAAAACAAGCAAAAGAGTGGATGGATAATCTTCCTGACGTAGAGAGTATTTTTCAACTTAAGTCATATGATGAGCTAAGCAAAATCATTAATGACTGGTTGGCAGGTGATGAAGAAGATGATACGGGCACTGAACGTTCATCAAATTCTGAAACCACAGAAACAAAAGATAAGTCTGGGTCTTATGGAAGTTTAGATGATGCATTTGCAGATTTAATGGACTAGTTTAAACTTAATTCAATAAATCTATTTTAGGAGGTAATTTATTTTACCTCCTTTTTTATTTGAAAACTTAGGGTATACGAGTGTATAATAAAAACAAAAGGAGAAAATATGTCATCTGATAATTTTACTAAAGACTTGATTAAGTCACTAAACAAAGATCATGGTACAAGAGTAGCTTACAATCTTTCTGAAGATGAAAGCCCAACTCATGTCAAAAGATGGATTAGTACAGGGTCTAGAATGCTAGACTATATCTGTGCTAACAGAAAAAATGGAGGCTTCCCAGAAGGTCGAATTGTAGAAATATTTGGCCCGCCTAGTATTGGAAAGTCTCATATTGCAACACAAATTGCAAGAAGTACACAAGCAATGGGTGGAATTGTTGTATATATTGATACAGAAAATGCAACATCAGTTGAAAATTTAGGTGCCTTAGGCGTAGATGTTTCCAACAGGTTTGTTTATGTCGATACACACTGCACAGAAGAAGTACTTTCAATTGCAGAAAAAACAATTTTAAAAGCCAAGGCACTTAATAAGGATATCCCTGTAACTATTGTTTGGGATTCTGTTGCAGCATCATCGCCTAAAGCAGAACTCCTAGGCGATTATGACAAAGAAACTATAGGCTTGCAAGCTCGTGCAATTTCAAAAGGAATGAGAAAAATAACAGGTGTTATTGGACAAACAAACAGTCTTTTTGTAATATTAAATCAAATAAGAACAAAAATTGGAGTCATGTATGGAGATCCTGATACTACTCCCGGTGGTAAAGCAATCCCTTTTCACTCATCTATACGAATCAAATTGGGAGCGGGACAACAAATCAAAGATGGGGATGATGTCATTGGTATACAAGTTTGGGCGAAAACTGTTAAAAATAAAGTCGCACCGCCCTTTAGAAAAGTAAATTTTCAGATACACTTTGGAAAAGGTATTGTTGAGCATGAAGAACTTTTCGATCTTTTAAGAAAGCACGGAGAAGAAACAGTTGATGAGTATATTGTAAAAGTAAGTGGCACAGGTGGATGGAAACATATGTCAGTTGTAGAACAAAGCACAGGTGAGGTTATTCTAGAAAAGAAATTTAGAAAAACAGAGTTTAATGAGCTTTTAAATGACAGGCAGTATTCAGTATACCTTGACGGGCTAATAGAAAAAGCAATGGTAAAAATGCTTAATTCTGAAGAGGGTATAGATATCAACCCAGAATCATATGAAGAAATAAAGGCGCTAGCGGATGAGTTAGATGTCGATCTCTAATCGTATAATTATTATAGATGCTTACAACCTGTTTACACGTCATTATGTTGCACATCCCGGGATGTCAAAAAACGGTGAACAGGTTGGTGGTATCGTCGGCTTTTTTAATAACGTAATAAGACTAGTAGAAAGAATTAATCCAGAGCATATTTACGTTATATGGGAAAGCGGAGGGTCAAAAAGAAAAAGAGACTTATATCCTGATTATAAGCAAGGGAGAAGACCGGCAAAACTTAACAGGTACTATGAAGATATTCCGGATACTTTAGAAAATAGAAATTTTCAAATTAAGACGCTGGTTGATCTTTTAGATAAATTTCCGATAACGCAGATATACGTAGAAGACGCTGAAGCAGATGATGCCATAGGTTATATGGCAAAATACAAACTAAGCAATCAGAACAAAATTGTGATATCTTCTGATCATGACTTTTACCAACTTATTTCTAATAAGCTAATAATATGGTCGCCAACTTTAAAAGACTTTGTCAATAGTAAAAAAGTAATTAAAAGATTCGGTGTACACCCAAATAATTTTTGTTTAGCAAAGTGCATAACCGGTGATAGTAGTGACAATATTCCTGGAATAAAAGGCGTTTCATACAAAACTTTAACAAAGTATTTTCCTAAGTTTTCTCTTGAAGAAGACTATTTAATTAATGATTTCTTTGATGATGTTAAAAAATTAAAAGAAGTAAAAAAATTAAAAATTTTAGAAAACCTTAGTTGTTTAATTGAACAAAATAAAATTAGAAGAAACTGGAAATTAATACATTTGGATATTCATAATTTAGTATTACACCAAGTTCAAAAAATTGATGAAAAAGTTGAAAATCCCAAACAAACAATGAATAATATAGGTGCGCATAAATTATTAAATGAAAGCGGAATACTAAATATTGACTTATTAAAAGCTAAATTATTATTTAAAAAATATTAAAAATCAAGGAACATAGATGAATGCTTACTTTGCAGATAGCGAACAAAACTCATACTTTTCAAAATATGGAAAAGATTTTCAAGAAAGAATATTTCAAGCCCTTCTAACAGATCATACCTGGGCCAGCCAAATGATGGAAGTTATGACAGCTGAATATTTTGAAATAAAATATCTTCAATATTTAGGTACAAGATTTTTTGGATTTCATCACAAATATAAGAATTTTCCAACACGACAACTTTTAGTTTCTATTATACGAGAAGAATTAACAACCGGAAATGATGTTATTCTTAGAGAGCAAGTAATAGAGTTTCTTTCTAGACTTAAGTCCTCTCCAAATCTTGGAGATTTAAAATATGTAAAAGAAAAAGCTTTAGACTTTTGCAAAAAGCAAGTTCTTAAGAAAGCGCTTGAAGAATCAGTCCTAGCAATTAGTAATGAAAATTACGAGTCTGTATTAAATATTATGAAAGACGCACTAGCTAAAGGTGCACAATCGACAACCGGTCATGTTTTCTTTGAAGACTATGAAGCAAGATTTACAAAGTTAACCCGGGTAACATGTCCAACAGGCATACCTCATTTAGATAAAAAAGATGTTTTAAATGGCGGTCTAGCAAGAGGCGAAATAGGAGTAATTACAGCACCTACCGGAGTAGGTAAATCTCACTGGCTAGTAAATGTAGGCGCTGCTGCTCTCAAAGCTGGTAAAAATGTAGTTCATTATACTTTTGAATTAACAGAAACCGCGGTTGGCGTAAGATATGATAGTAATCTTTGTGACATTTCATCTTCAGAAGTTCAAGATCGAAAAGAAGAAGTATTAAGCATGTACAAAGACAGTAATTTTGGTAAATTAATTATTAAAGAATACCCAACCGGTTCAGCTAGCGTCATGACAATTAGAAATCATTTAGAAAAATTGGCAATGAAAGATTTCATTCCTAGTCTAATTGTAATAGACTATGCTGATATTATGCGCTCAACTAGAAGCTATGATTCGTTAAGACATGAATTAAAGCTGATATATGAAGAATTAAGAAACCTTGCTATGGAGATGAAAATACCTGTTTGGACTGCATCACAAGCAAATAGAGAAGCAGCAGAAAAAGAAGTTGTAGGGTTGGACAGTATGTCAGAGGCTTATGGTAAGGCAATGGTAGCTGATGTTGTTGTTTCTTTGTCTAGAAAACAACTAGAAAAAGCCACCGGAGCCGGCCGACTTTTTGTTGCAAAAAACAGAGCAGGAAAAGATGGAATTTTATTTCCTGTTAGAATTGATTGCTCAAAATCAAAAATAACTGTCATCGATGATCCATCAGAGCTATCTGCAATAGAAATGTTAGAAAGTAGAAAAACAGGTACAAAAGACATGTTAAAATCAAAGTGGAAAGAAATTACAGGAAAATAAACCGGAGAAAAAATGTACAACTACCAACAAGTATATGAAGCATCTTTACAATATTTTAAAGGAGATGAATTGGCTGCATCAGTTTTTGCAGGCAAATATGCCTTACAAGATCATGAAGGAAGCTATTTAGAATCAACACCTGACGATATGCATCAAAGACTAGCGTCAGAATTTGCAGGGATTGAAGCTAAATACGACAATTCTATGCATTACGAAGAAATATACAATTTATTTAAAGACTTTAAATATGTAATACCTCAAGGCTCTCCTATGAGTGGCATAGGAAATGAAGCCAAAATTCAATCTTTGTCAAATTGCTTTGTTATTGAATCCCCTGCTGACTCATATGCTGGAATATTAAAAACTGATCAGGAACAAGTGCAGATAATGAAACGTCGAGGTGGTGTAGGGTTTGATATATCGACAATACGTCCCAAAGGAATGTACACATCTAATGCTGCAAAAACAACAGATGGAATTGAAGTCTTTTTAGATCGTTTTTCCAACTCATGTCGTGAGGTTGCACAAGGCGGCCGCCGCGGCGCGCTAATGCTAACAATCTCCGTTCATCACCCACAAGTTATGGATTTCATAAAGATTAAGCGTGACGTAACAAGAGTTACCGGTGCAAATATTTCTGTCCGTGTAACAGATGAGTTTATGACTGCAGTTAAAGCAGAAACAGAATATATTCAACGATGGCCAGTAGATTCTCAAACCCCAGAAGTTCATGATCACGTAGCTGCTAAAGAAGTTTGGAATGCATTAATCGAAGGTGCACACGCTTCTGCAGAACCGGGTGTTCTTTTTTGGGATACAGCAACAAGAATGACACCTTCAGATATATACAGTGATAAAGGTTTCGGTTCAGTATCAACCAATCCATGCGGCGAAATTATTCTTTCGCCTTATGACAGCTGTCGCCTTATGCTTGTTAATCTAACATCTTTTGTTTTAAAGCCTTGGACTCAAGATGCAAAATTTGACTTAGGAAAGTTTAGAAAAATTGTTAAAAAAGCTCAAAGGCTCATGGATGATATGATCGATCTAGAAGTTGAACAAATTAATAAGATTCTAGACAAGATTGATAAAGATCCGGAAACAGATGAAGTCAAATACTACGAAAGAAATTTATGGCATACAATAAGACAGGTCGCTTTAGACGGTAGAAGAACCGGATTAGGGATAACTGGGTTGGGTGATGCCATTGCAATGCTAGGTCAAAGATATGGATCAGATGAATCTATTGAGACAACAGAACTAATATATAAGTGGCTTGCTTTAGCATCATATGAAGAGTCTATAGAGTTAGCTGAAGAAAGAGGATCATTCCCAATTTGGGATCATGAAAAAGAAATTAATCATCCTTTTTTATCAAATATTATTAATTCACTAACACCAGAAATGCAATTAAAATATAAAAACTACGGAAGAAGAAATATTGCAAACACAACAACAGCACCTGCCGGCTCAGTTTCTTGTTTAACCCAAACCACTTCAGGCATCGAACCTGCATTTATGCTTCACTATACTCGCCGTAAGAAAGTGCAAAATGATGAAGAGGTAATGTTTGTCGACGATCTAGGTGACGAATGGACAGAGTTCACTGTATATCATCATGCATTTAAACAGTGGATGAAGAAAAAAGACTATAATAATCTTGAGTTAGGCGCTGCTGTACAAAATAGCCCTTATCACAAA
>Ga0209337_1002501_pt1 | contig 13276 bp, 21 predicted proteins | sample LinPmetageLP53_FD_184044 | JGI IMG/M metagenome (GOLD analysis project Ga0209337, IMG submission 184044) | Marine viral communities from the Pacific Ocean - LP-53 (SPAdes) (version 2) | ecosystem: Environmental > Aquatic > Marine > Oceanic | place: Pacific Ocean | collected 2010-02-08
GACTTGAACCAACAACCTTCGGAGTAACAACCCGATGCACCTACCAGTGGCGCCTCACCCCACTACTTTCTTTTCAAGCCATAATTATCTTTTGCCCAACCATCTCCTTTTAAGCTGAAGTTGGTTGCACAAATCGTTCTTTTCATTTCTTTATGTGTGCCACGTTCAGAAGAGCAAGCCCCACAATAGGGGCTTGGGTCTCCAAATGCTTGCAGAACTTCTCTTACGGTGCCGCAAAACTTACAAACGAATCGGTACAACGGCATCGTGATCAGTCGCTGAATACAACAGGCTCAGGATCTGGATCTAAATCTTTCGAGACTACTGGATCTTGTTTGGATGGCTTCGATTCTGTTGTTTTTCCTGAGATAGCCTCAACCAATTGCTCCAGAAGTCCCGCAAGACGAGAGTCATCGTTCGGTCTGTTGGTAAGAGCTTCTATAAGTTCAGGTGGAATGGGGCTGTTTTGAACATTTACTGTTGCACCTACAGGGGCACCATTTGAGTATTGAAGGTCATTGTTGTTTTCAATGTCCACAAACTTCACCACCAAAAACAATCTCTCTACTGCAGAAGAATCATGATCTATTTTAGTTTCATAATCTAAGATTTTCCAATCTCCATTGGGCTGACTATTGCTGATGGTTTTTTTCATTCCAGAAATAGTTGCGTTGATCATGTTGGCCCAAGTTGGCTCAGTTACATTTCCTTGAAGGTTATGAAGCGGCCAAGACGAATCACACAATCGTGTTCTAAAACCATCACAGTTTTTCGACTGATCAATCAATAGTGCCTGCTCATCAAAAACTGAACTTAAAACACGTAGAAACAAAGATGTTTGATTGATTTGAGGTACTGCTTCAGATTTTGATGATTCTTTTGTTCTTTCGCCAAATGGATTTCTTTCTTTTTTTGATTCGTCAAAAAGACTCATGTTTTCTTCCTTTTATTTTTTTGATCTATTTTTAGACTTGCTAATTACTTTGAGGTTTGATTTTTTATTGTTTAGTGGGTTTCCGTCTTCGTGATGTACATCGTTGTTATCACCCTTTTTAATTCTTCCAACCATCTTCATAATACGATTGGCAGCATTGCGACCCGCTCTGCGCTTTTTTTGCTTTGGTTTGCTGTGATATTGTTCGTATTCTTTTTTGTAATCACGGGTCATTTGGTTCTTAGTCCTCCAATAATGATTCTTCTTTATCCGTTTGTTGTACTAGCTCATCAAGCTGGTCAGACAAAACGTTCATTGTGTTCATTTCGGGAACATCATTCATCTCAACAACCTGCAAGTTTTCAGTAGATGCGTCTTGCATACCGTCATGCTCGTATGCGCTGGTGGTTGTGTCATCCATTGATACGATGCCGCGAGCGAACGCATACCGAAGACCGGTCTTGAGCGCCATTTCAATTGGCCACTGGCCCCATGGTGAACGATTTTTGTCTCTTTTGTATGCGTCTGAGTTAGCACGTCGCTTTTCGATGTCGGCTTTGCGAATAACTACGAAGTCCTTACTCCCGTCTTTGTAGTGTGCAACAACGTATACAGCAATCAAAGTGTCCCAACACTGGTCAGCGGAAAGGTTAGGAACATGCTCAAGCTTGGGCTCAGTACCCTCGATGACGTGAAACGTATCGCTTTCAAAAACAGCTTTTGTGCGTAGCCGTACACCGCTTCGAGCAGCCAACTTGGCGAAGCCGCGATGCGATACTTGCCATTGAAGGTTTTTTCCTCTTGGTAGCAGGTAAACGTCTGGTAGTGGACCACCTGGCATAAGACCAGTCATCGCTGATAACGCGACCGCTTGTGCCACTGATACTGGATCACACCCATAAAGGCGATCATTTGTTTGTGCAGCTTGACGAAAAGCCAGTGCTACACGACCGGCCGCTTTGGCTCCCTCTTCCGTACCTGCCATTGCTTGGAGAAAGTCCGATGCTTTGGATTCTACGACGTTGCGGAACTGGTGTGCTGGGTGAAGTGCGTTGCTCATTTTTGTTCTCCTGTGTATTGAAATCTGAATGTTCTCGTTGGTTCGCCAATCTTTAAGTAATTTTTGGCGAGGTTTGGATGGTCGGCTTCAAATGAAGCACGATCAAATCGGCTTCGTGGTTTGCTCTGTGACCACGTTGCTACACCACTAATACCATATGCGGTGCCTATTTCTTCTTTGATTCTATTCTCAAGAAGTCGTTTTTTCTCGTCTAACTCTGCGCTTTGTGCTCGGACTTGCTTTAGTTTTTGAGCAAGTTCAAGATGAGATTCGGATGGCTCGATGAATGTTTTTGACTCTTGCTCAAACATCTTAGCGAGAGATTTGGAACACGAAGTTGAACCATCTATTTCTGGTGGGTTGCCCTTACGGATGTGTCGATCATACCAATCCCTGACATAGTCCAACATCTTTGACTCAACCGACTTGTCTCTATGTATTTTAAATGATCGGTACTCATCGTTCATTGTAGCGAAGGCAGCAAGATCACATCGGTCATCATCAGTAACAATCATCTGCCAAATACATTGTGTCGCATAGTATGGGGGAACACCGCTTCCGCCAGAGAAGCCCCACTTGTGATCGAACTTTCGAGTAGACTTTATTTCAAGTAGCCACTTATTCTCATCAGACTGAACAAAAAAATCAGGTCGAGCGTGCATCCAAGACTCGGGACCAATGATTGGATCGGCCTCGTATTCCGGTCCTTTAGTAATCTCAACGTTGTTCAAGTTTGCATAATGGGCCCCGATCGCTGGCTCCAGGATATGGCCCCTTTCCGTTGCCGCCGAAGAAGAGCTTTTTCTAAGTCCGTGAGCCCTTGCCCACACGTCCCACGGGCTACTCCATGGCGATAGTCCTAAGATTGCTCCGATGCTACTGCTTCCGATTGTCGGTAAATTTTCTTTCATGATTCGTTTTTCCTGTGTTTGACTTTATGGTATCACGATGTGATGGTATACACATCACTTTTATCGGACATTTTCTGACTGGATTTTTTATGGACATTCGATCTTTTCGAGAAAGCCAACCTGCTTACAACAGTCGATTTGGCTTTTGCAAATGGATGAATGAAACGCTCAATCAAAATAAGTTGAGCGTTTCTGTCGCGTATCTTCGAGACTTAGAGTCTGGAAGATCGATTCCTTCTTTGCGTCTTGCAATCGCAATCGAAGACTTTACGCGCAAAAAAGTGACTGTACGAGATTGGGTTGGTCTATTGAAAAGGAAGACCTAAGATTCTGCCGCTTCTGATGTTTTCAAAACGTACATCATGCTCGCATACATTTGCGCTAACTCAAATTCATTATCTATTATTTCGTTGAGTCTTTGTGGTGATCTTGCTTCACACACAAACTCATCGTCTTGGTCGCGAATTTGAAACACATTATTAGTTTCAGTCATTGACCAACCAGTGGGTAATTTTTTTAGCACATCGATCATTTTAGGCGCATCCAAGTTTGGTGTATAGCCTGTGTCGCTTTCGAGCCAATCCGCGCATTGATCCACTATCATCAACGCAATCAATAACGATCGGATTTTTTTTCTTTGGATGTGGTCGCATGACTCGTCCAATCCTTTGTTGGATTCTACCCATAGCTTTAGTCGGAGTCGTAAGCACAACTGTGTCGAGTGACGGTAAATCAAGTCCTTCATCTGCGACTGTTGTGGCACAAACGACTTGAATTTCTCGATCATTCGCACGTTGTAATACCTCTGTTCGTTGTTTCTTTGTCATCTTGCCGACTAATGGCTCAGCTACGATGCCGTGTAGCTGTAGCGTTTCAGCCATCAAAATACAGTGACCAACCCGATCTGAAAGAACCAGGATTTGTCGTCCCTCCTGACATGCGGACAGCACTCTATTAATGATCTTTTCATTACGGTCATCATCTGTGGTCATTTTTGTAATCAGCTTTGGCCAGTCTACACGATTTTTCGGTCCAAGATAATCAGTAAAAAGCCATTCAATATCAGGTGCGATAACGTGACCCGAAATAGTCAACTGTTCATTAGTGATCTCATGCACAGGTGATCCAAAGTGCCACCAAAGTATAGAGGTCAATCCATCTGGTCTCTCTGGTGTTGCTGTAAGGCCAAGCCTGTATCTGGCGGGCATGCAGAACATGACTGAACAAAACGTGTGTGCTGGAACGTGGTGAGCTTCATCTACGATACAAAGACCAAACTGTCGGCCAAACTGATATCGTTCCGTAAAAGACATTCGTTCGAGTGTTTGGAAAGTAGCGACCACAACACGTCCTGAGTCATCTTTCTTACCCGCCCCATATTGGGTCGCTTTTTCACTGAGCATGGATTCGATACGGTTCATCCATTGTACGGCAAGGTCATTGGTATGGACCAAAACTAAAGCCTTCGTGTCATACTCAGCCATTGCCGCAACACCGATTGCTGTTTTACCGGCACCGCATGGTGCAATTACGACGCCTTCTCCACCATTAGACCGCCAAGAATCCAGAGCTTTGAGTTGATAATCTCGTAGAGAAAACCCCTTTGCGAGTTGAAGAGACCGATCAAGAGGGTCTGTTCGTACGTCTACTATTTGCCCAAGATCCATTTGAGCCGCAGCCTTTCTTGGGACTGCGAGACCTCCCCCCCAAGGATGATCGAATGGAATCCTGTGACAAGCGTTGATATGTTTGTCTGGTATAGGAACGTACCTTCCCTGTTTTCGCATTCCTATGGCCATTTGATATTCAGGGTTTGCGATTTCGAATCTACTTAAAATGGATTTTTCATTTTCATATCCAGGTGCGAGAAAAACTCCGCCACCTAATGCTACTTTGTTCATTATGCTTCCTTACTTTGTACCTTTAATATCTCACTTTTTGACCAAACATATTTACGCTTACCGCCAATCATCATTCTCTTCTTCTCATAGTCTAACTCACGTAAAATCTCAGAAATTCTCATTTCATCTCGTCGATTCATGCGGCCCCTTTCAATCTTCAATGCCTCTTCCATCACCATTGTCATTGTGACCCACCCTTGTTGAACCATTAGAAAGGTGGTGATTGGGTCCATCCAGGGGTCATCTTGTCGATATATTTTACTGGAGTCATGACGCTCGATATCCATCTGTTTATCGAGATACCAAGTCTCTCCTGCCTTGAATGCTACGATTGCCTCTGCCCATAGTTGGTCTCGATTTTCTTGAACCCAATGTAGATTGACTTCGTTTACCTTGAGCGGCCAATACCTTCGGGATCCGGTCATATCATTAATGAATTGTGATTCATTAGTGGTTCCAGCAAACACAACATGTCGCTTAATTGTAATCGCATGACGGCCATATGCTGGTCGGAAATTGTCTTCTTGGGCGCTCAAGAAAGCTTTTGTTGCACTGTTGGCGGAACGGCGAACAGAGTCCAACTCGGCAACCTCATATATCCATGCACGCGCAATTTGACTGTAGGAGTTTGCGGAGCCGATATCGAGTGGGGTGTCAGCAAAATACTCTTCAGTTGCTAAGGTTCTAAACAGGGTGCTCTTCCCTGCCCCCTGGTCACCCGCTAAGATCAATACACAGTCCGCCTTACAGCCTGGCTTGTATGCCCTGGCAATCGCTTGTATTAGCCACTTCTCCGCCATTGTTCGGTTGAGATCGTTATCCTCGCAATCGGTCGCCTCGATAATCCAAGAAGCCAATCGTGGTGTTCCGTCCCACTGCATTGAATCCAACCATTCAATCAATGGGTTTCGTTTGTTTTCTTCACCGATCAATTGAACCGTCGCGCTAACAGCAGCATCGGAGTATTCAAGGCTATATGCTCGCGATACCCAAAGGGCGATGCGTGTATCATCCGTGTCCCTGTAATCCCGGTCATCAATCTGCAATGTGTTGGTGAAGCTGTTTAGCCAAATGCGGCCACGCCATCTCCGGTCTCGACGCAAAATGATGTATAGATTGTTTTTGTTCTTGCGGAATCGGCCTGACGGTTCTCCGTTGCGGTCACTGTATTGATCAAGTAGATCAATGATACGGGTGTCCGTTTCGTTTTCAGGCAAAGGAACTTCAATAGGTTCTTGGTTCGGCTGATTGATGCAGTTCTCATTCTCAGCGATGCTCAGTAGATCACTAAGCCTTCTTTGTCCAGCAGCGAGGACTTCATCCAAATCAGCCATCGTTTAACTCCAGCGGTACGCGGTAAAGGTTATGTTGGGGAAGCTGATCACAGATTATTGAAGCGTAGTCATCACCAGAATCATCTGAATCAGTAGCAATATATATTTTCATTTTAGGTGGTATTTTTATCTTACCAAGAGCCTTGTAACTACCTGAAGTACCAGCAACGATTGCAAGCTTTAAACCTTCACGATGGGCTTGCTCACATGCTCTCATGTAGTCGGTAATACCTTCACAGATTAAAAATCCCTGGACGGGTACATTATCTTCTTTGCGCATAATCGATTGTGCAAATGTGTTTGCCATAAGCAAACCACCGGCCTCGTACCCGGTTGGCCATCGAGTCTTAGAGCCCGAAGGCTGACGGCCCTTTGCGTATGAAACACTACGACAATGAATGCTGGCGAATGTTCCATCTGGTTCGAAGCATTGCGCAGCTACTCTATAAATACCACCCCACTGATGCGGGAACCACTCAGGGTACTTGTATTGATTTGGCAGCGGAAGAATCCGAATACAAGCAGTATTGTCCAAGAGCTTAGGAGAAAACCTGCGGCTGATCATCCACTTACTTAGTTGGTCTGCAAAGGTTGCAGGCTGTTCAAGTGCTGTCTCAACTGTTGTAGATTGTTTCCATAGATCATTAAGTTGTTCTTCTGGAGGTCGAACATATCCTTGAGTTAAAGCCGGTGTAACAACTGGCCTTTTACTTGGGTCTGGCTGGATGTGTGACGGCACTCCAGATGGTGTGCAATAGCCTTGCTCGGCAAACCAATCACGGACAACAGACCGTTGATTCTTGTCAAGATTTCTGAGCGGCTGTTGAAAAAAGTGTTGAGCAACAAAGTCAACAACATCACCCTTGGCTCCACACTTGTGGCAAGCCCATGCCATTTCGCTTCGGGCGAAGCCAACTGGTCCACGCTTTTTGTCATTAGAGCCTCTTTCAAGCATTCCACAACACGGACAAGGAAATATCGATTGTCCGTTGCCGCGACTATATTGAAGGTCGGCTGCTGCGATAGTTATGCGAGCGTTCTTCGCGCTTTGTATCCACATGGTAACTCCTGACGGGGCACTGAAAGAGCACCACCGGAAACCCGGTGGGCTCAGTCAGGAGCCCCACTTTTGGGGGGATCAATCCCCAAAGGGCATTGTTTTGTAGTCTATCGTATAGCTTTCTACAAACTGTTTTTTGGGGGGACGATCATGCCGTCGATGCGGCTTTGGTTCTGACCCAAGATGCTGTAGTGCATTTTTAGGTCAGGGGTAATGGTAAGCACAACCTTCATTCCGGTCATACGATATACACGGCTCATCCAAGAAACGACGGTATCCAAAGTTGGCGCCCTCGCCTCTCGCTTCAAGATGCTGCGTAGCCGGGATCGGCTTGTACCGTAGATGTACGCCATCTTTGAGTGTTTACCTTTTTGTAGACCACCCATAGATTGGGTCATCTGAAACACGAGTTGATACGTGTCGATTCGTTCATAGTCTTCGATTTCATCTGTTTGTTCCATAATAAAAAGTGGGCCACCGCCCCGCTGTAACGGTGGCCCTGGTGACTTACTTTGCCACTTCTACCCCTTCCCCAAGGATCAAAGTGTCTTGGTCGGCCACCAACATTGGTTCACGAATCGCCTTCATCATTGCTACCTCGAAGGTAATGTTTCCATCACGGGTGTTCTTTGGCAGCTTATTGAAGACCTCTCGGTCCAGCATGGCAAGCGCATCCCCAACTCCCATTTCATCAAGTAGTTCAGTCTTCTTGTCAGAGTTGGTTTGAAGCGCAAAGGTTACTGCCTCAAGCAACACCTTTGCAGTCTGCTCACGGGTGAATCCAGAACGTTTAGCGAAGAGAGCCAGGGCTACTTTCCACGGAATGGTAGAGGTAGCTTTGACTGGCTTTGACTTCCGGCCACGCTTTAGTTTACCCGCGATCTGAACGATGAGGTTCACATCGATTTCAGAGTCGTTATTGATGTCCATCTTTGCGATTGATACTGATTTAGTGTTGAACGCCTTTGTAAGGGCGATGATTTCTTGTGATGTAAATCCCACAGAACTCTCCTGTTTGTTTGTTGTTAAGCCCCTGTAGTAGGGAACCAGCGCATCTTTCTCTCTCCCTTGTGTGTCACCCTCACCTTTTGAAGCCCTTGCTCTTTTAGGGCTTTCGCTACTTTCATTTCAGTCAGTCTTTGTTGTTCTTGCCAACCGTCAGGGTCAACATATTCAGCAACAGCGTCGGTAGTTATGTCGTACCTTCGAAACGATGGAGGGTTGAGCTTTAAAAACTCTGTCACCTTGTCTCGAAAGTCCTCCGCTAAGTTTGTTCCATAGATTAGTTGAGGTTCAATTCTCCTGGACACTGCCATGATGCCTGACTTCAACTCTTCCTTTGAGCAAACAACCTTCCAGTTTCGAGCCAAATAAACCGAGACTTCTGAGAAGTCGGGCTCGGTCATCTTCTTGTCTTTATAGTATTGGACGCCGTCACGTGTACAGCTAAACTTTTCATTCAACTTGTTGTCACTTTTGATTGCTAAGTAAACTTTGTACGGCCCTTCCGCTTCTTCAATGTCCGACATTAGTGTCCTCCAATCCTTCAGTATACCAATGACTGTTAAGTCTGCCGATCGTGCTGTTTAGGTACATTGCCCAGAATACATTATTTATGTTTTTAAGTAATGAAAGTATGTTTGTGTACTCATCTTTTATTGTGATGTTTAAAAAATCGAGCATTAGTCTTTCTTTGACTTTGCTAAATCAGCGAGGCCGCTCCAGTCAATCTTTGAACCTCTCCGCTTACGCTTAAACTTTTTCAAATCGACACCCTTCTTTCTTGCGTATGAAGCCTTACCACCGATAAAGCTTCGCTCCTGTGGCGTGTCTTCAAATCCAAGCTTCTCTAAGACGCCTTCATATGATTCTGACTGCTGCCATGATGATATGAAAGATTGCCATGACCATTCACGTTTTTGATTTGATTTGCGTTTTCTAAGTTTAGTTACATTTTCAGCCATTTCATTCTCCTGTTATGGTCTATTCGTTTTAATCAGTTTGCATAGTGTGTCAAGTGTGCTTGCTGAGATACCCCCATAGTTTATTCGTGCCCATCACTCGCCCCCTGCATATTCTTCCGCGACTTTGTGTATCGAGGCACAGTGATCCTTCCACGGTACAGCCGCTATCTTTTCAAGTTTGTCCACTACGATGTTAAGGGCCAGCAGTGCTTGGTTGAGATTCGAAGTATCGTCACGAGGAATACTGTTCTTGTCTGATTCTATGTATTCAATCATTATTTTCGTTGTGTCGAGTACAACCATGGTTTCGGTCAGGAAGAATAAATCTTCTTTTATTAGCCTGGTTCTGCATGTAATACATTTTTCATTGATCATATTGTTTTCCTTTGTTCGTCAAGTGTGCCATAAAAAATCAAATGTCACGGTCAAGTTCTGTTTGCAACTGCTCTTGGTAAAGGTCGAGCAACGTGTCAACCTCCCAGTCATCCAACTGTACAGGAGCCTTCGTTGGTTCGTGTTGCCGGTGAGATGAAAGAACCTCAATGTGGGCACCAAGTCCAACTCCAGGCTCAGAGGGTATAAACCGCCCGAACACCTCAATGATATATTCAGACACTACTTCACCAGTGTTTTCGTCTTCAACCTCTCGAATCAACTCAACTGAAACGTTGCATGGCTCCGAAGGTAATCTGCTCTGCTTTAATCTCAACATCTTCTTATCCTGTCTGCTTTGGTTGGGTAGGTATGACCTTACCGGTAAAAAAAGTATCGGTCAATAACTATTTTGATTTCTTTTCTTTTGTTGTTTTTCGCATAGCGCGAGCCAGTTTTGAAATATCTTTTTCATCATACTCTCCACGCATCACGTCAACGCGCCCACCGAATAACGGCTTCCAGTAGCAATCGCTTGCGTGCTCACCATAGAGCCACATGAGCGCGTGCATGAAACCCAACGGGTTGTTTAAGTCTACACGCCAGTTGCTCGCTTTTGTCGTCAGCGGGCCATCCTTATCCGTCATCACCTTTACTGTGTACCCGCCACGTCCAGCCCCCAGCACAAGTACCGGCTTTGTTCCGCAACCCGCGACTACCGGGATAACCGGCACACCAGGCACAAGTGGAATGGACGGTATTAGTTTCTGCCAGTTACTCATCACTCACCCCCTTCTTGTTATCTTCTTTGACTTCAATCATCGTTGGGTTTGGCGTGTGGCATTTGCGGCACACATGCAGGTCACCCCAAAACGTATCGTAGGCGTGGCAGCACTCGGTCAACAGCATCACTCACCTCCAATGTTTTTAAGAAGCTGGTCAAAGGTTTCTTGGTCAACAACGATACTGCGCTCATCGGCAGTCAGGTGCTCAAAGTTTTCCTCTACAGGCTCAAGTAAGTAGCGAAGCAGGCTGTTCTTTATTTCATCAATGTTTTTCATTTTCGTTCCTTGTTTGTTCATTATTCTTCTCCATGGTTCTGAGCATCAACGATGCTCTTGGTGTAGTCTCTCTTTGCTTCTTTCAGTGCCTCTGCAGCAGCGATGCCGGCTTGGACAAAGAGGTCTTCTGCTTCTTCCGGCTGGTCAGGATTGAAGCGTTCTTTCGTACACTTCACGCAGTTACACGTTGGCTCGGGCCTTTCGTCCCAGTCAGGTACGACATGGTAGAACTTCTCCCCACCTTCGATGCGGTCCAGTTGCTCTGGCGTGATTGCCACAGCGGTCGGCTCGCTTAGTGTCCAGGTCTCTCCGTCGTCCAGTACATAGATAAGCATCACTCACCTCCTATTTCAATGGGTCAGCGTTACTGCGCAAGATCATTCTCAGCACTTCAGCTTGTTCTTTTTTGTACTCGGATAGCGTCAGGCCATCGTCATTGGGCTTATCGTCAGTCTCTTCGGGCATTACCTTTTTGATTAGGTCAATGCCTTCCTTCAACCACTTCTTTGCGTTCCCTGGTTTGGCCTCATACGGCTTGTCTTTTGCCATGTTATTCATCACCCACAGTATGTACTCCAGGCGACCAATGGGTATCCCTACCGGAGCATGATGGTGGGTTTTGTTATCCGCACACTTCTCGTCGCATTCGTTGCATACATACTCGCCCAACGTCACATTTACGTCGGTCAAGTATTCATCAGAGTGTGTCTCGCCGCACACGTGACACTCGAACGCATGTTCACTGACACAATGAGTACACCAGTCCTCTCCATGTATGTCGGTCATCTTGTTCTCATGCTCACGCTCACCGCACTTATGACACTCTGGATTGCTTTCTTTCCATCGTTCATGACGAGCCTCTTCGCGCTGTTCGTATGCGCGTCGAGCCTCTGAGTATTGGTGTTCTGGTCCTTGCCACCTCTTCGTCATCACTCACCTCCCTGTGGCCACCAAGATGGTGACTGTGTTGTTTTGTTCCACTGGGCAAACCGTGCCTTCTCTCCGATGTAGAATCTACGGTAGGACTCAACGGCATCGTTACATTTGTACTCGTCAGGCATACACAATGGAAACGGTGTACGCTCGCCGGGTGTCATTGAAACAGTTGACAAGGCATCGAGGCTCTGCCGTATGACGGCCTCGGACTTGTGTATCTTTCCATATCTCTTGGTGTACTCAAGCGATAGAGCTATGCCGTGTCGGTACAGCCATCGGAAGTTTTCCACAGATTGCCGAGCCCATACGGAGCATGGATGGTTCACATGGGCAGTCTTGTAAGGGGACTGGCCACCCAACTCATTAATGGCTGTAGATAGCATTTGAGCGGTCTCAAGGGTCATCTTGACCACATGCCGGTCACACTGCATACGGGCAGCACGAACCGGGTTTTCATCTAATATAAATATGTTCATCACTCACCTCTTTGTCGTTCGGAAGTTTCAATCCTCTCTTCGGCAACCTTGGCAGCACCACGCATGAAGTCGAGGAAATCAAATCCGTCATCACTTCCATCTTTGCGAAGGATAATCTTGATAGCGTGCAGGCACTCGCTCAACGATTCCATCAACTCAGCCAGTAGCTTAGGTCCCGCTGCGATTCGTTCAGCGGTTTCGTGATCTTTAAAGTCAGCACTAATCTTGCGGTCGCGCTTGCCTTCTTCGGTCTTTTCCCAAACATTGTAAATCCGCTGCGGTGAATCATAGAAAACGAACCACGCGCCAACAGAAAGAGGTCTTGCTACAGCCTCGTATTCTTCAGCGATTTCTTGGTGGTGCCAGAACTCTCCATCGGCCAAATAGTCTGCAACAGAAATGCCACGGCTACGGGCTGAGTCTTCAAGTGTTTTACGGGCGAAAGGTGTCATTTTGTCGAGAGAAGTCATTTTGTCGTCCTGGTTTAGTTTGCGGGATAGATGCAGTGGTTCACCCACTGGCCATCTTCAAGGCGTTGGACGGTCACTTTATTGTTGAAAGGCTCGCCGTCCGCGACTGTGCAGCGGCTTAGCCACACCCTGTATTCGTCTGTGTCAACTTTAAGGTTGCATGTCTGTGCAGCACTTAAAGTGGGCAGGCTCTCTAATGTTTCGAGTGTATAAAATAGGTGGTCTTGCATAGTATCTCCTGTGTTGTTGTGGCCCCGTTGCCGGGGCCGGTGAGTTGTCGGGCTGTTGTTGACCCCTACCTGTCAGCAAGCATCGCCTTGTCTTTCCAGAATGTGAATGACTCGCGCAGCGCAGCCACAAACTCTGAATCACTCAAGCCGGTAGCTGTGCCGCCGTCACTCTCAAAATGGTTGTGCTGCAACGTGTCAGGGTCGATAGGTGTATCTTCTTCGGTCGGGCTGGCGTTGAGGCTGATCATTTCCCAGTTACCCTCGACCGGCTCAAGCTCGTTATCCTCTCCACTTCCCGCGATGACATTCCCATCGTCATCGTATTGCTTCTCAGCAAGCAAGGTCGATGGATACAGCACAACGTAGGCTGAGAGGGCCTGTACCTTGTTTTTACCTGCGGTCCTACCTGCTACGGCTTGAACGGTTTTGCGTGGCGCCTCTCCATCCCTGCGGCTCTCAAAGGTTGACAGCAATCTACTGTCACTGCTTAGGGTTACGATACCTGTACGGCAGTTCGACGGGTCAACTGGAACCACAAGCGCGAGGGGTTGGAAGTCGCTCGGCTTT
>Ga0209337_1002503_pt1 | contig 13272 bp, 8 predicted proteins | sample LinPmetageLP53_FD_184044 | JGI IMG/M metagenome (GOLD analysis project Ga0209337, IMG submission 184044) | Marine viral communities from the Pacific Ocean - LP-53 (SPAdes) (version 2) | ecosystem: Environmental > Aquatic > Marine > Oceanic | place: Pacific Ocean | collected 2010-02-08
TGACCTTTACTTCCACCGCCTGCAACACTCCAATTATATCCAGCAGGATTAAGAGCTGTTGCTGCACTAGACCCTGATACACCAGAACCTGAAATTTTAACACCACCTAAAGTTTTACCTATATCTGCTCTACCTACACAAACTACTGAAGCATCGGTTGCCTTACTCCCTGCGTCTTTATCTCTATCTTCTGAATCTTCTTTATTTTGACATATTAAAGGCATACCATCAATATATAAATCATATATGCCTCCTATTTCTCCTTCGGAAAGCATATGAGCCATATAAATAGTATCAGCATCATTACTTTTTGTATCTACAAATATTGGTCTACCTGCTACTCTGTCTACACCATATATTACAGGTATATACTTTGCTTCAAGCGCAAAGTTTAAATCTACATCTCTCTCAGTTACTAATGTCTCCATGTAGGTTTTCATTTTTACTTTAAACCATTTTTTCTTTACTTTATATTTCTCTACTTCTTCTGAGTGTTTATAAGTAGCTAAAATCATTATAGTGTCTTCAGCGTGAGCAAAGCCTAAGTCATTTGCATAAATTTCTTTTTTACATACATCTGGTTGTGCTTTACCTGCATTATCTAATGCCCTGTGAACTGCATCATTTGTTAATCTGCCATTAACTGCTACAAAGTCTCCCCAATGACTTGTGAGAGTCCATGTTACTTTTAAAGAACTTTCTGGTGAGTCAATTATAGAAGCAGAACCAATTAAACCTTTAAATACTAAGTATGGCGCTCCTATTATAGAATTATCATTTGGATCTAAAAATACTTTATATACAAATACTTGTCTATTATGATAAGACTTTAAACTTGATTGATTATTCATTTCAATGAGCGGACCTTTCAATTCATCTGAAATAACTTGTAAGGTTATACTAGTACCAGAACTTTGATTAGCTATAGTAGTACTTCTTTCTAAATCTGGGTCATATACATAGCCAGCAGGGGTGCCGCTATCTGAAGAAACTTCAGGTCTTAGTACTTTACTTACGGTTAAAACTGTACCATTAGTTTTGATTCCTGTAATTACACAATTATAACCAGAGTTTGTACCACCACTTATTGATATTTTATCTCCCTCTCTAAATCCTAATGCTACCAAATCTGTAGAAGCAACCGTTATAGTTTGTCCACTAGCTGCCATAGTAATAGCACTAGAGGTTACGGAATTATAAAGACTCTCCGCTCCAAGAGTTAAATTCATATTTGTAGCTTTTGGTTCTACAGACTCGGAATAGGCACCTACATTAAATATTTTATCTGCAACATATGTTTGAGCACCATTACTAACACCTAATACGTCTGTTGTTCCATCATCAAAAGATATATTAAAAGCTGCGTCAGTTAAATAACCATACCTATCAGCATCTGTATTTATAACCTCTCGTTGATATTTTATTTTACGAGGTCTTTCAAATTTTATAAGATGTGCGTAAGCAAACGGCTGATTATTTATAAGCCGCTTTTTAGTTGTTACATGTAATGCTCTTTCCGCCATTATGCCTGCGCTTCCTGTAAACCAAGTGAAAAAGTATATAAATTATTAGTGCTTAAACTATATTGTTGTACATCTCCTCTCATTATTACTCTAATTAAGGGTTGGTAGTAGTCTATTCCAGCCCCACTACTTACAGCTCTTTGCAATGCGGGTGAAAAATAAACAATTCTTTGTGCTGTTGTAGGCTGAGAATGTAAACCAGTATGATAAGCAGCGTTATCCATAACACGAGTTACTCTATATGCTTTAGTATGTAAACTATCGTCTGCGTCTGTAACAGTAAACATATCGCCCGGTTTTGGTGTTGTTGTTTGAGTAGTAGAATGTCCTGCTTGTAACATAAATTCAGCTCCTTGAAGAAGGGCTGTTCCAGCTGTAGGTGTATTACTTGAAGTATAAGTACCAAAAGCAGCGTTTCTACCTGAAAGTTGGTTTGGTAATTGTACATAAAAAGGATTTAGTCGTCCTCTAGATAAGAGAAAATTATATACAGGCTCAAATTCATCACGAGTCATATTATTATATGTTATATCAATATCCCACGTATGACCAGCAACTCTTCTAGTAATAACTCTGCCACTATTTGTTCTACTAACTTGAGTAGGTGACTTAGAAGAAAGTTTAACTGTTTTAAAGCCTTGCCCAACAACTCCACCACTAACTGTAGCTAAAGCCTCTCCACCTTCTCCGATTGGATTATTCGGATCAGGTAATATATCTAAAAATGATGTAAAGTTTGCCATTAGTAATCAATTCCTCCTGCACTTTGTGGGTTACCATATGTTTCGGTATCTATTGATTCAAGAAACTCTTCCCCATTTTCATTTGCTGCTGATCTAATCATATTTATTATGTGTCCTTGTTGTCCCATTAGTACTTCTTCTACACCTGCTGCATCTACAGCATGTATTGTAAAGTGTGCATTAACTTGTTTTCCACCTAAAGCATCGTTTGGTACTACATTATATCCTGTAGTTGGTTGAATTACTTCTGGTCCTCTTTCTCCTACAACAACTCCGCCATCTGCATATCCTTTACGTAAGCCTGCTGCTCCGTTACTTGCTTGGAAGTTATTTGCTGTTGTACCAATACCTCTTTCACCTCTAAGATATGCTAACTCTCCTGAGCTTGCTTTTTGAGCTGTATCTACTTTATTGCCTCGTTTTCCAACAGTTATTGAGGCAGGTGCACCACTGTCTACTCCACCACCACCAGTAAACTGTTGTTTTTTTATCATTGAAATTTGCTTCATACCCATCATTGACACCATTGCTGCCATCGCGATTGCAACTGGTACACCCCAAGGAGGTGGAATACTTTGTAATGTACCGGAGTAAGCTGCCATAGCACCACTTGCTGTAGAAATAGCTGTTTCTGCTATTTTCATCTTTTTGTTTGTTTCAAAAGCTTTTTTCTGGATAGCAAGTTTTTTGCCTTCCATTCCTTTTATTTTGGATAACGATTCTGCGGATTTTCCATCTTTCTTTTTCTCAGCATCAATCATTTGATCTATTCTAGCTACAGCCCCTTTAGAGTCTGCTGCCATCATTTGAGCCATATTACCAATTATCGCTGCAGTAGCTGCTAATCTTTCTTGCATTTTGTCTGGTCCTGAGGCCTCTGCAAAGTCTAATACAGCATGTGTAATTCCTATCATACCTTCTCTAAATGCTATCATTGCTTCACCTTCTGGACCAAAGTCTGCTAAATGCTGATTTAAACCTGCCATAGCACCCGACAGCAATGTAACTTGTTCTCGTGTCATCCTTAATCTTTCCGCCCTTTTTGCTGCAGCTTCTGCAGCAGCTTGTGCAGCAGCTTCTGCAGCTTTAGCATCGTCATCCGGGATATCCATAGAAGGTCCTTTGAATCCATGATCGTTTAGTCTAGTCATCTTATCTTTGCTAATATTATAAGGATCGTCTGCTACTACTCCTACATCACTACCCTCACCTAATTTCCTAGCATATGCTTCAGTTTCCTTCCTTAAGAAAAATGAATCCAGACTTCCGTGTACCATTTTCTCGAACTGTGCTTTATTCCACCCAGCTCCGCTACCTACTTGTCCCCTATCCATCAGCTCTAATAAAAGTGGAACAGGTAATTTTTTCCAAGGCTCAGCTCCTTCTTCAGCACTTTTGCTAGCCTGTTCCATTATGTCAGATATATCTATACCGAGGTCTAATTTACTCAAGAAATCATCGGTAGTTTTTCCCATAGGAGATGCGTCTATATTATGATCAACACCTAAATTTTTACCAGCTAACTGGTCAGGGAGAGCAAGTATAGCTTTTTCAATTTTTGCATCACCCGGTAAAGTATTTCCTGACATTGCTTCTTTAAAGAAAGTAGCTGCATCAGGAGAATCTTTTAATGCTATTTTACCATCTTTAAACTCTTTAAACATATCGGTTATTCCACCCATACCTATACCTGCAAATAAATCACCAGACTCTATAGCTTTTGCGATACTCTCAACACCTTCTGCGGCAGCTAAAGGTACTTTTTTCTGTAAAAGCTCTGTAGTTTGTCTTACTTTAACTTTTTCATAAAGAGCTAACTTGTCTATAGCAGCAAAAGCCTCCTCCATCTTTAAGTCTTCAATTTGAGCTGCTTCACCCGGACCAGTATGTGTATCTCTTGCTTCTTGATTATATAAATCTAGTTGTTTCTGAAGGATTTCCATTTCTACTTTTTGAATCGCTGCTCTAGCATTAATCATAGCTAGTTCTGAGTCTAAAGTATTTACAGCAAAGTTAGCTGCCTCTCTAGCGGCATTAACTTTGAATTGTGCTTCTTGTTTTGCATTTAAGCCAGTACTACCTGTTTTTCTAAAGTTATCCAGTTGTTGATCTACTCTACTAATTGCTTGTCTTTGATCTAGTAGTTCCTTACCAATTTTAAGAAGCTTCATTTCTGCTTCAGTACGTTGTATTAATGCTACGTGTTGTTGCTGATCAATATTTTTTTGAATATCTAAATCTCTAAGAGATTGATTAAACATAGACTCTCTTAAAGCAAATAAATTTTGTGAACCTACTCCTGATTGCTCTACAATATCCAGTTGATCTGTTAAATTTTTCTTCATGAACTCAGCAAAATCTATCTGTTTTTCTTGGTCAGTTATCCGACCCTTTGCGTCTCTTACATTAAATTTCTGTCTTTCAAATAAAGTTTTTACTTCTTTTATTTTAGATTCTTGTATTTTTTGCTCTAATTTTAATTTTTTTAATAGTTGTTTATTTTCTAACCCGGCTAGTTGTACATTATTTTTATAATTTTTATTAGCAAACTTCATCATTTTATCTATACCACCAAGCAATGTTTTTCTTATCATTTCAAATCTTTGAGTATCTTTTAAGTTTTTGTTTACAGCTATTAAGTTATGTTCATATTTAGCTAATGCTTTTGCTGTAGTTTCGACCGCCTTTGCTTCGTCAGAACCATCACCTCTTGTCTTGTTTGCGTCTTTCATAGCCTTACCCGCCTCTTTAGCTGCTCTTTGAGCATCTTTAAAACCGGGACCTAGTACATCTGCTAAGGTAGCACCAACATTTAGTAATGATAAACCAATTCCACTTTCTACATCCATTCCTGAAGCCTTAAGACTGGCTTTAAGGTCATCAATAATTTTTATACTTGAAGAAGTAGTTGCTATAAAATCATCTACTGAAGTTTTCTTTGCAAAACTTCTTATATATTTAGTAGCTTCTTTTTCAGCTTCTTTAAAACCCTCTGCTAGACCTTCAACAGTTGGTCCTAAAGGACCAAAAGCGTTTTCGGTTTCTTGCACAATACCAAGAAGCGCCGCCAGCATTTCTTCCTGATTAAAATCTTTTTTCATTGCAATTTTAAGTTTTTTCATCATAAAGTCTGCCTGCTCTGGTATACCCTTAGAAAATAATTCTTTTAATGCTTCGGCTTCAAGACTTCCTTCTATATCTTGAAAATTATTAAGTACAGTACCTATGTCCATATCTTTCATCCATTCAAATGGATTTTTTATATTTAAACTACTAAAGGCGTCTTCGGCTAGCTGCAACTCATCCATTATATAGTTTATATTGGCACCCTCTCCCATCTGTTTAAACATAGAACTGGTTGTTTCAAGCCTTTTATTTCTGAGCCCTTGTATATCGTCCCCCTGCATTACTCCACCAACGTCTGTTTCCTCATCACGACTTTTAGCAGCTAAGTCTCTAAGTCTTATATTTTCTTTTAATTGTTCATTTATACCTGTTATTATACCACTTTGTATTTTAAAAGCATTTATTTGTGAAGCAGCAAGATCCTTACCGCTTGCTAAAGCTTTATTATATTTTTCTGTTTTTTCTGATAGTTCGTCAAAAAGAGTTGCCATATCATCAAGACCTTTTGAATATTTTTTCTGTTCTTCTGTATTAAACATTTTTCTTTGGATAGCAATAATAGTTCCTATAACTATTACCGCTGCCGCAATCCAAGGTAGTAATTGTAGAAATGCCGCTTTTAATAATACTAATCTTTGAGTAAGTGCTTTTGTAGTTTTACTCATCCAAAGCTGCATCTTACCAAACGTACCTAATTTTGCATTAGTTTTAGAGGTTTCCTCAGCTACACCTACCATTTCGTCCCTATAGTTATTGGCTCCTTGTCCTATGTTTTTCCAAGCTTGAGTGAAACTCTGTTCTTTATTTGTAAATGACACAATCTCATTTGTAGCAGCATCTTGAAATACCTGCACTTGTTTTGCCTTACCACTAGCAAAGGCGGCCGCACCTTTGCCTTTTTCTAGGTCTATAGCTCTTTTTAATAAGATTTGTTCATATTTCAAAGCTGCGATTCTATCTTTTGCTGCTTTTTTAACTAATTTATCTGTTGATTTTACTAAAGTTTGTTGTCTTCTCATAGATGCATTAAGACTTTTTTGCATGTCATTTAAAGTCTTAGTTTTATTTTTAGATGTTTCCAAGCCTTTAGATAAAGCCAGATAAGGCTTACTAGTCGCTGATCCTTTACCTAAGCTACTTTCAATTCTTAATAATTCTGCTTTTCCTGCCGCTTCAGTTGCAACTGCATACTCTGCTGCAGCGTCTGCTGCCTTTAAAGAGCCTTCTGCACTACTAGCTAAAAACGGGAGCATCTTTCCTGCTATAGTACTACCAAAGAGTAACATTACTCCACTAAGTACTATCATATTATCTGCTAAAAATCCTACTACCTTTCCAAGTCTTAAACTTTCATTTACAAAGCTAAACATATTTTTAGTTAAATCAGAAAATGTTGCTCCTAGACGTGCGTAAACGTCTGGTTCTATAGCGTCTGCTATATCTCCAAACTTAGCTTCACCCTGTTCTAGAATAGCGTTCATAAATGCCTGCCTTCTTTCCATCTGAGTTAATTGAGCGCCTGTCTTACCTATAGAGGTAGCATAGTTATCTACAGCGTCATCAAGACGTACCATAATACCCAATTCATCAAGAATTTCTGGTTCTAACTTAATAGCACCACGAGTTAATCTGTCAAATGCATCTGGTAAACTTCTTCCAAGAGTTATAGAAGCACCTTTTGCTATTTTTGCAAGTCCTTCTAGCTCTGCTCCACCAAAACCACCTGACACACCAAGAGCTGCTGCTCTCATAGATTCTTCTGCTGATATAGCTCCGCCTGTTACATCCCGGAGACCTTGTGCCATAATAGATAGAGTTTGACCAGATTGATGACCTAGTTCTTTTAAACCTTTTTGAAGTTGTTCAAATTGTGCGGCACGAGAAAGTGCACCAAATGCTGCGGTTGCAGCAAATACGTTTGCGGCTAGGGTTGCATATGCGGCAACTAAGCCAGAAGATCCGCCCATAGATCTTGCTTGTTTTGAGAACCCCTTTGTACTATTAAGGGAAGTTTGATACAGAGATTTTTCAACAGCATTACTTCTATTTCCTTGTTTTTCGTTCTTTTTCTTGCTCTTAGTATTTTTATCTATTGCTTTATTTTGTTTATCAATAGACTTATTGACCTTCACAATAGAGGGGTTCCCTTGTGCGTCAAGTTTAATTCTAATTTCTGTGTCGTTCCCTGCCATTTTTATTTCTTTATCTTATCATATTGAGCTTTTATTTGCTCCTGTGACTGTTTTATTTGTTGTGCATCAAGTATAAATAATAAGTCCATTAAATAATCTTTTTCTTCTTTAATAATATAGTGTAAATCAAACATTAATGAAAGATTAGTAAAATCTTTTCCTACAAAACCAACATCAGGATATACACGATCACCTAAACTGTTATAAATCTCTATAGCAGTAAGTACTATTTCTGGGAAATCTTGTAGATCTGGTGGGCACTTTTCCCAGTCGATCTCTTGACCAGTTTGCTCGCACATTCGCAAGTACTGGTCTTTTGTCATTCCTATCCTATTGTGATCTAGGAACAGTTTTAACTTTTTTTCTATTTTTTCCTTGCTCTGTAGTACGAAAATTCTCTAAATCAAAGACTACCTCATTGAGCCAGTTATCAAATTCACTTGAATTTTCTACAAGTTGTAAAGCATTTTCACCTGAATAGTCCATTTCTTTTGTACCATCTTGTCCTGCCAAGTCAACAAGTACTAAATCTTCAAGGTATGCAAGTTGTAAACCTTTCCAATTTTTAACAGTAGCTGAGGTAAATTCTTTTACAAATTTAGTATCGTCTAATGATTCCTCAAAAGCTCTGGTTTTTCTATTAAATTTATTTTGTGTGCATCTTTTTCGCAATGCTACGAGTTCTTTTCGGGAGAGATTTGCAAGTTCTACTTCAAATCCATCGAGACCGGGAAACTCAACCCAGACGGTCTTACTATCGACCAAGAGGCTTTTTAATTCCATTATATTCTCCTATGAATATTGTGTGATTCTAGATTGTAGTGCTGTGTTGTCTAATGAACGGAAATCATAGCTTTGTGAATAAACTTCTTCTGTTTGCATCCTTGCGGTATACATTACAGGATTTAGTTGTATTTGGAAAAACGGAGTACCATCACTCGGTTTTCCTATTTGAAATGCTTTTATCGTCATATTAGTAGTAGTACTAAAATCATCAAATTGTGCGACATTATTGTCAGTTTGGTATTGACGTACTTCTCCCGATGCAGTACGACTATCCAATGTATAGTTTGTTGGAAATATTGCATTACTTGAGTTTGTTACACTTTGAGTATTGTGGACGGTTTCATTATCTAACCAGCTTATACCATTTTGAATTTGAAGATTACAGCTTATAATACTGCTCATATTCAAACTATCCATAGTAAGGTATGGGTACACTATGAGAGGTGTTCTTGTGGATGACTCAGATTGAGCCGATCCGGGGATTGTGAATGATTCAGTTCCCGCTCTCGTTAGTTTTTTTCCTTGTCCTTCAAGTCTAAGTGTAAATTGATTTTCTTGTACAAAATCAAAGGTTGCTCCCGTAATAACAGCACCTTCTAATTTGAATGTGCTACTTCCGGTTTGTATATATGCATCAAACGACTTTAATTTTTGAACAGTAATTCCACCTTCAGAGGTAGCATCAAGTTCTGTCGCCAGAGTCAGCATAATAGACTCGTCTTTTTCTATTGTTAAAGGAATATCAAAACTAAACGAAGCAGGGTTTGCTTTTGTTATTTTTGAACCTTCAAACATTTTTGATTGATCATGCAGAGTCTTTACTGAGTATGATTCTTCCGCAAATGTTTGGTCTAAGGATATGGCAGAAGAAGTATATATTCTATACTTATTTCCGCCATATACTATATATAGCTTACTCTCACGAAGAAAACTATAAGACATTTTTTTACCTAAGCTGCCATCGCTCTATGCGTTGTACCATACTTATTCGCTTCAGTATGACTAGTTGCCCCAAGGTACTTGACTTTCATCTCATCCCCAGTTAAGAGGTCAGATCCATGAGCTGCAAACTCTACAGATACTGAGATTAGGTCACTAACTTCAATAACAGGTACTGTTAAATGGGCTTTAGGCATATTAAATTCTACACCCGGTGCTGTGAAGTCACCACTGTCCATTGCGTCCCCGTCTGAACCAACTGCTCCTGCAACACCCATGTATAAACGCATATCAAATACGTTGGTCACGAGGTCAGTAGCGCCAGCTAAGTCAGTTAATAATTGATTTGAACCGTTAGATTTTGTATCAAGATACATGGTTAACGAACCACTAATAGTTCTGGATCCTGTAAAGGAACCGATTGGTTTATCAACAACACCAATAGTTTCTGGAGTTACATAAGTAACATTATTTTCGATAGATATACTACCGCCAGTTATATTGATATCATAAGTTCTATCGTCCAACCCACCAGAGGTTGCACCACCGCCTTGTGCGTCTGCATCAAGGTAAAGTGTAGAAAGTTTGTTTCTTAAGTAATCTGCATCACTCGGTCCGGTCGTATCTGCGTAGTTATAACCTTCAACATAAGTATCAGTTGTGCCACTAGTGTGAACTAGTGAAGCGCCATCTGCATCATATGCTTCGATTTTGTACTTAGAGGGGTCGTCCCATGATTCTGCTATCTGATCAATAGTAGTTGCATTACCAGACCATGTGATCTGTGCTATACCATCGATTGAAAAATCAATTTCTGCAGAACCTATTTGAGCATCGTTAAGTCTATAAGTTGTATTTTCTAATGCAAAGAATAGATTTAGTTTTAAGAGCTCATGCGCATCTGATTCGATAAAATCGACCAGAGCACCTGTGGTAGCACTTGTACTTGTAGCTATACCATTACCAGTTGCGTCTGATAAAGCGGTACCTGCTATGGCTGCCCATAGTATGTTTTCTACACAGTCAAATGTTCCATCTGCTCTATAACTTGCTGCACCATGCTTGAAAGGTCTTACATAAGTTCCGAAAGACCACTCTGCTGGTGGTAATGAATCATTGAATCTTTTAGATCCACGATTCGGGGTTGCACCTGCTTCATTGATTGTTACATCAGTAGATTCACTTCCTTGAGAGAAGCTGTATCCATCTAATACACCAATTCTGAAGGTGTTTGCGTTTACGCCATTTCCTACAAAACGTCCTGTTCCTGCTCTTGCTCCATCAGCTGTTGTTGTTCCTGTAACTGTTTTAACAGTAACTATAAGACCTGCTGCACTAGAGTTATTTACTCCAGCATAACTTTCTACGGCTGTTTCAGTAGCGGTTTCGTCAGCAACAAATCCATTTCCTCGATAGTTATTTGGAATTGCTACAGTTTCAACTGCACCTGAGCCTGAGATAGAGAGAACTATACATTTTGCGTTTGCTCCTGAACTAGAAGTCGTACCTAGAGTTACAATATCACCGACCGCATAACCAGAACCTTTAGTACTGACATATGCAGTTAGCATAGCGCCACCCGCAGTAGGAATTCCGTTAGCTGAGCTAACAAATACTTTCGTATTTCTTGAAAGATTTAAAGCCATTGCTTTTCTCCTATTTTCTTCTTTGAAAGTACTAAGCTAGATTATTATCTGCTTGTAATTTCATTTTAATACCTCACTTGTAATGCTATCTCACCTAGTCCGAGAGGGGTTAAAACCCCTTCGTCTGTTGAAATAGACAATATAGTTGAGGAAATTGTATTGAGGCTTGGGCTAACAGAATCGTCATACACCAAGACATCATTATTATCAATAACTCTTTCGATATCTTCTAACAAAAGAGCCAATTCTTCTTGCGGATCATTCTCATCTTCGACATAACACCGAATTTCTAAACTGAGATACCGCCATTTAAAGCCATCAGGCATATACTCTCGTGTTTCATCTCCAGCTACTACACATACCTTTGGGTATTGAGTAATTTGATCAATGAACACAGTGTGTCCTTCTACACTATTAAATATGTTTGAATTATATGGACTTTGCCCATTAATTCCTTCTAACTCCTTGACGTATGCATCAACGATTTTATTTCGCTTTGTACGATATGTTGATGCCATTATACTCTCCTAGTAGTTAGTTTTTGTTCAATTCTTCCCAAAGCTAAGTTTCTTATGCTTTTTGCAATTAGCGGCTTTGGATTATACGCTAAAGGCCAGCTTCTTTTTCCTGTATTTTCAAAAGTTGCATATGGATTTAATAAGTATGTATACTTTGCCATAACAGTATTCGGACCATCCATTAGATTTACTATCTGTACTGAGTTCGAAAATCTACCTGTTTGATTTATAAGTTGGGGTCTTCCCATGTTTTTTCTAACTTCTGCAGGCAATCTTTTATTTATATAAGTTTTTAATCTTAGTAAGTCTGCTGCTTGACTAGGCTTTGCAGCTTTTCCTCTACCCTTCTCTACGCCTTTGCCTTTACTTCTTTTTACTGCTTTCCCTAAAGTAACCGATGAAGCTAATCGTTTAACTTGTGTTTTAGGTCTAACCTTTTTTCCTTTCTTAATAGAAATGTTTTTTGTGGAAGGTTTAAATTTTGCACCCTTGTTACCTGTTATTTTTGCCTTTTGTTGTCTTTTATAATAACTTAATACATCATGAGTCATACTATCCTGTATTTGATTATATAAAGGTTTACTACCTGCTGTTTTTAGTCCTGTTAATTTTACTACTTGTGCTACAAACGCTTTGTTATTTATAAAGTCGTTTCTTATGACTTTTTTAATTCCAGTTTTATCAACATCTAAGTCCATAGTGTTTCTAGCAATATTAATTTTTAAAGCACTTTTTATGTTAAAACCTTTTCCTTTCTTTAAGGCTTTTTGGTTCCAATCTATACTTATGGATTTCTTTAATATCCTATATAAATCATGATAAGTTACTATCTGATTAATTGGTAATCTTACTTTCTGACCACTTACTGCATGTTCAAAGTCTTCTAAAGCAGCGTCTTTTGTTCTTCCAGTGAAGGCATCTATTTGATATTTATCATCTCTACCTTCCCATAGTTGAGCCTGTTGTACCCTTTCTGTACTACCCGCATCATGTGCTCTTACTATTTTACTTTTAAATCTTTTTTCGATGGGCACATCGTATCTTATACCCTTTTTAGGGTCACTACTTGGACTATCGACTCTATCTGGCAAAGTAGTTTTGCTTTTCTTTCCCATTGCCTTTTTCCAGTCTCCTACCAATTTTGCAGAATAAGCATCATAAAATCTCTTGCTTGTTGCATTACCAGCATTTGGATCAGATTCATAAATATAAATCGTTAATTTGCCCATTACTCTATTATGAGCAAAATAAATACCATTTTGAGTAGCATTTGCATCAAAGGGCTTTATAGTAACATTAGGGGCTACCGGTCCTTGTAAGTCTCCACCCCCAAAAACGCCACCTCTATTATGAATATCTTTATGCATATTTAAAAGTAACTTTTTCCATACAGAATCTTTTTGATTATACTTTGCTAGTTTTGCTAGTACTGGATCATTGTCTCTGCTTTGTCTTGGACCTTGCGTTCCTTTTTTACCTATACTTGCCGGATGTAAAAGAAGATCTGTAGCATTTTTATAACTTGCTATATGAGGTGTACCATGCTCTACTACCATAAGAGTAGGACCCGGTAAGCCTTGAAAAAATTTAGTTTTATTAGCGTCCATATGGGCATCAATTACAGCGTTGAGTCGTTTCTTTATAGCTGCTTTAGCCATTATCTATAAATCTTATAGAAATCCAAGATCCTTTTTATATGGTCTGGAAACCCTGTATTACCAGCTATACTGGAAGATACTTGGTTTTCAACCATAGCACCTGCTATTTGCATACGCGCTTTTCTTTCATCTTTTAAGTAG
>Ga0209337_1002504_pt1 | contig 13271 bp, 6 predicted proteins | sample LinPmetageLP53_FD_184044 | JGI IMG/M metagenome (GOLD analysis project Ga0209337, IMG submission 184044) | Marine viral communities from the Pacific Ocean - LP-53 (SPAdes) (version 2) | ecosystem: Environmental > Aquatic > Marine > Oceanic | place: Pacific Ocean | collected 2010-02-08
ATCACTAGCGAATGTATTAGGTGAAGAACCTAAAGAAATATTAGAAGGAGATGATAAAGAAATAGCCCCTATAATAAAGGGTAGAAAAAAAGTAGAGGCAGATAAAGAAAATGCACAAAAGGAAATAAATGATGTTGAAAATGAAATTATTGCAACAGATTTAGATAATAACGCAGGTGATAACGTAATTTTTGATGTCCCAGACTTAAGAGGTGATAAAGATGAAAGAAAATCAAGAGATGAATCAGAAGGAAATAGAGATGGCTCTGGTATACCTATCGAGTCCGAATTTAAGTTTAATCCCAAAGAACCTGAAACATTTATCGGACCTTCAATGGATACTCCTGAGTCAAATGTTGGAGGAGATTCTAATGCAGCAGGAGGAAGCGACAATTCACTAAAAGTATTTACCGCTAAAAATGGTGCAAAGTACACTGGGTTACAGTTAAAACAAAAAGCTGCAGAATTGTTAGAGGACCCTATTACTGCAGGATTAGCTGGTTCAGATGCATTTATTAGTACAATAAAAGCAATTAAACAAAACTTTGGACAAGAAGCTGCAGATATTTTTTATAATGAAGGGCTACGTATTACAGATATAAAAGTAGAAGAAAAAAGAATTAAAGAAAATGCTGAAAAAGAAGAAAAAGAAAAAGAACGTCCAGCTACTCCTGAAGAAATTTTTGCAGCTAAAAGAAGAAAAGAAGATGCTGAAAAACGAGCTAAGAAATATTTAGAGGACGAGAAAAAGAAAAAAGAAACAGATGAGGAAAGATTTGAAATATTAGAAAATGAAGAAAATGAAGCACTTTTAAAAGAATCTGAAGGTGAATCAGATGATACATTTATTGACGGTGTTAAAAAGCGTGTAGAAACTATAGGAGATGTTAATAGACAACGAGAGTTGCCAAATATTGAAACTTTACAAGAGTTTAATGTAACTTTAAAAAGCCCTGTAATACAAGAATTTGTTAATACTTATAACTCTATTTTACAACGAGAGGGTTCTGCTGCAGCTGAAAGTTATCGTATAAATAAACTTGGAACAGACCCAAGATTAAAAGAAGTTCTTTCAGAATATTACTCTTCTCAAGATATTATCCCCTCAGTTGAACAAAAACAAGATATTTACACATCTGCTAATTTAGATAAACTAAAACAATTTCAATCACAAAATAATCTAAACGATTACATTATAAGAAAAGATTTAGGATATGAAAAAGTAAAAGGTAAAAAGAAACCAGTTGAAAAAATTGTATCTTATTCTTTAGTCCCACGTAAAAAATTAGGTATAAATAAAAAATCAACAAGTGAAGAAATAAAAGAAAAAACAGGTGCATACATAGCAGAAGATACACAAAGAATAGGTAAGGAATATGGTTTTGCATTTGACAAAAGACCAACTCCAGAACTTGTTGATAAATTTTTAAAAGATACTTTAGATAAAACAGAGTATGAGATTATAAAAAACAAAACGCAATTAAAAGATATTGCTAGCAGATTTAAAAAACTTACCCCATTCGAAAAAGATTTTACAGAGAAAGAAAAAGAAATAAACGAAAGTGATAGAAGAGTAAAAGAATTTAATGAAAACATACAAGGACTAGAAGGTTATGATGAGTTTAAAAATGTAATTGATAGATTAGGTTTAGATATTGAAAAAATACCACGATTTTTAAAAACAGGAGTTGTGTTTGGAGCTAAAAATTCACCTATTATAGAAGTCAATAGTATAGATAAATTAATGGATTATGTAATAGCAGATTATATTTTTGAAGAATCAGCAGACAATACTAAATTCACAAATAAATATCCTGGTGCTAATCTTACTCCTGATGACAAAAAGAGACGTGCAAAAATAAGAAAAGAATTTTATGATTCTCCTTTGTTAGATGCATATTTAAAAAGAAATAATACTCCTAAAAAAAGACAAAAAGATTTAGAAGTATATGAAGATTTTTCAATAGATGCTTTACTTGCAAAACAAAAAGCTATACATGAATCAGCTGACAATTATTATTATAATAATAGAATAGTAAAAGAAGAAATAGAAAAAAGTGATAGACTTAGTAAGGCACAAATAAGAGGTATAAGAAGAAATCAAATAGAACAAGAAAGAGATAGAAGACTTATAGAAATATTTAAAACAGAAGGAATTGTAGCAGCAAGAGAATATGCAGCTAGAATAAATAAAATAAATCAAAGAAATAAAGCTAATGCAATAAGAAATGAAAGAAAAGAAAAGTCGTCAAAATTAAAAGCTAGACAAAAATCAGGTAGAACTAGAAGAGAAATGACAGAAGCTGAAATACAACAAGCAATGTTACGTGATGGAGATGGAGATGTAGTGGTAAACATTTTAAAATCTTCTGGTAATGTGAAAGATGCAATAAAAAATCTTATAAAATATAAAGATAGACAAATAAATAAAGTTCAAAATGATACCACAATTTCTGAAGAAAAAAGAGTTGGGGCGTTAAAATTTTTAAATTTTCAAAAAGAACTTCTTAAGCTATTAAATCAAGTAGGTGGAATGCGAGAAGTACAATTACTTATAACAAGTAAAGAAGCTATGCAAGAACAGTATAGAGGTTATGGTGAAGAAATGCCAAGCGGCACCGTAGGATTTTATCAACCAAATCCAAATGCTATATTTTTATTAGATACTTTTAATTCAGCTGAAACTCTTAGAACTTTTCTTCATGAAGCTGTTCACGCAGCTACTATATATGGTTTTAGTTCAGAAAATATGACCAATGCTGAACGAGCTAATTGGTTTAAAATGTATAATAAAGCAAAAAAAGTTGCGGATAAAGAAGGTTTAAAATTTTATGGATTAGAGGCATTAAATGATGAAGGAGAACCAATAATTGAAGAATTTATTGCTGAGGCATTTAGTGACCCAGTATTTCAAAATTTTTTAGCAGATACAAAAAGTATACTAGACAACCAACCAACTAATAAATATATATCTTTATTAACAGATTTTATTGCTGCTGTTAATAGAATGTTAGGAGGTGATTTAGATACTTCATTGTTAGGAGACGTTATTAAATCATCTGGAAGATTACTTACTTTTGGACCTGAACCAATCCCAGGTTCTCCACGAGCTACAAAAATAGCTAAGAAAATAAATTATGTACGTGCACAAAATGCATTAGATGAAGGGTATCCAAAACATGTTGTAGATAGAGAAATACCACCGTCTTCTAGATTAGAAAGACGTGTTAAACCTTTTCTTATGAAATCAATTGATGAGGCAGAAGAGTCTAACAGAACAGAAAAAATGATTGAGTCGCACGAAAGACGTACTAGAACTTTCCCAAGAAGAATAGGCGACTTTTTTAATTCATGGTTATTTGATGGGCAAAACAGTATAGATAAAATAGTTCCTACATTTGCTAATAAGTCTTACTTTGTTAAGAAATGGCAAGATGTTTTAGAAGATACAAAGTTATTAATAAGTGGAGAAAAAGGATTCAATAATGTATTTACTCAACTTACATTAGTTTTTGGAAAAGCAGATGGTTACATGAGAAAGTTAATGTTACCTTTACAAGATTACGAAATGTCATTAAGAGACTTTGAAGATTTATATTTACAACAAAACCCTAATGCAACACAGGCTGAGGCAAGAGCATACTTACAAGATATATTAACTGGGCTACACGAGAATGAGAGAAGACAGGTTAAATATATGTTGCAAGTACCTTTAAGTGATAAAAAAATAATAAAGTTAGGTAATGGTAAACTAACAAGTCCTGCTGACTATAGAAATAATGTAATGAAAATTATTACTACTAAAAACTACACTGACCCTAATCAACGTAAATTAGATTTAGAATTATATAGAAATCAACTGTTAAAACTTACTGACCCTAATACACTTATAAGTGGAGTACCAACAGTAGATACAGAAAGTGGTGTAGGATATAGAAGAAATAAAGACGATAAAAAACTTTCTAATAATATAGCGAGTCCTGAGTACGATGTTACTTCTTTAAGTTATGATAAGTCTCAAGAATTAAGAAATAATTATGAACTATTGGAAAGCCAAAACCCAGAATTATACTCAAGTATTAATACTTTTATAGAAAATATGCAGATAGTCCAAGAAGAAACTAAAGTAATAAATACTATAGGTAGATATGCTCCTCCGCAAGCTCTTAATGTTATAGACTTTTACGGATGGAAAAATTATATACCTATAAAAGGAAAGTTAGATACAGATAGTGTTTCTGAAACAGTATCAAAATTTCTTGACCCTGCAGGCAATAGCACTAGAATGTCACGAGATTTAAAAAAACTAGAAGCTTCTTTTGAAGGTTCACAAGCTGATGCTGAAGAGCCTTTCACTCAAATAATTGTAGATGCTTCTATGGCTGCAGCTAGAGCAGGTAGAATTACATATACTGAATCTATATACAATGCTCTTACTACAGAATTTAGCTACATTGATAAACAAGGTAAAAAACAAACTAAAACTCCTATGGAAGGAAGTATTGTAAAAACATTTACCTATGAGGAAAGATATACTAATGACCCAGAGATTGAACAAGCATTACAAGCTAAAAATACTATTGTGCATTTCTTAGAAGATGGGTCTCTTGTAGTTATGTCAATTAAAGATGATAATTTATTAACGGCTATTAGAAATAGTTATAATGATAAAAACCCATTGGTAGATATTTTAAATACTGTTACAGGAACAATAGGACAGCTTCATACTAGGTTTAATCCAAAGTTTGCTCCTCTTAACTTTGTTCGTGATGGTATTACTGACATGTGGATAATAGGCACAGATATGGGTGTGGAAGATGTAGTTGGATTTACTCAAGATTTAGCAGAACAAGTATTCAATGGTGGTATGAGCGATACTTGGAAAATAATTAGTCTATATAACAAAGGTAAAATAGACGAAAGAGATGCCTATGCAAAAAAACGAACTGCACAAGGAGATGGATGGGCACAAGATATGGTAGATTACTTAGAAGAAGGAGGTATGGTTGCATATCAACAAGCTTTATCTAATCAAACTGCATTTGAAAGGTCACAAGAATTAGTAGGAGCTACTAAATATTTAAGAACTAAAAGAGAGGTAACTCAATTTTTTGATACCTATATGGGTAACTTTGAGTTAGCAACAAGAGTAGCTGCTTATCGTACCAAGAAAAGAAATATATTAGCAAAAAAAGCTCCAGGTAGTAAAGATGTACCAGCTGATATTGAACTAGGAGCAAGAGAAGAAGCTGCGGCATACGCAAAACGATTATCTAACTTTGAAGAAATGGGTACAGCGGGTCGTACTATGGGTGGATTATTTATGTTTTTCCGTGCTTCATCAGTAGGTGCAACACGAGCTTTAGAATCTGTTGGTCCTGCATTTCGTAATTTCTCTGACCTCGAACAACAAGCACCAGATTATGTAAAAGATAGTCCAGAAAATTTTAAAATTTATAAAGAATCTTTAGCTAAGAAAAAAGAAAGGGCTCAAGCAACGGTTGTTACAGGGTTAGGATTTGGTATGGCTATGTATTATATGGCAGCTGCTTTATCAGAAGGTGAAGGAGAAGAAAATAAAACTCTTGATGATGATTTAGCCAGATGGACTAGGTATGCAAGATTTGATATAAGTGGAATTACAGGAAATAAAAATGATGTTATACAAATACCTTGGGGTTTTGGTATAGGTGGTATACCAGCAATCGGAGCACAAATGGCAGGTCTTATATCTTCTAGAGAAAACCCACCTATAAATATTATAGGTAATATGGTTAACATTGCTCTTGATTCATTTGCACCATTGCCTATATCAAGAATGGACCCAACTGAAAATGCTCCTATGTGGTTTTTTGATTCAATAGTGCCATCAGCGGTAAGACCTGTATTTGAGTATGTTGTAAATAAAAATGCTTTTGGGTCTCCAATATATACTTCACAAGCAAGGGCTCGATATGGAACTGTTAATCAAGGTAGAGACAGTACACCAGATATGTATAAAGATTTATCACTCGCTGTGGCTAATGCTACAGGAGGAGAGTTTACAATAGACCCAAATATACTTTATTTCTTTTCCAATAACTATATAGACGGGTTTGCCACTACATCACAAAATTTATATTCTTTAAGCTTAAGTTTACGAGGACAAAAAGAATTTGAATTAAAATCTGATACTATACTATTTGGTAGTTTTATAAGTAAATATTCTGAAATAGACCAAAGAGCTTACAACAGAGTAAGAAGACAAATAGAAGATTTAGATAGAAAGATGAATTTATTTGCAGGAGTTGACGCTTCTAGATACCTCGATATGGTAGCTAAATATCCTGGAGCTGAGGCGGCTATAGCAAACTATAATCAATTAAATGCTCAACTTAATAAAATAAATGAACAAGCTAAGTTTATAAGAAGAGAGTCTAGCTATGATAGAAAAACTAGAAAATTTTTATTAGATGATATTAAAGAACAGCAATTAATATATAAACGTCAAATAGCAACTTTGATGGACATGGCTCTTGGCGATTAATATAATAATTACCTAAGTCTCCACACTCTAACGCCCATCACATCATCTTTCATAGTTTGAAATATCTTTACCTTAACTCCAGCACGTTTTGCTCCTCTATCAATAATGTATATCATAGATGATGCTTTAAGTGTTGGAATAAAAAAACTTTGACCTGCTTCCATCCATTCTAAAGGGAAAATCCATTCTGGTTCATCATTCAGTATCATTGTTTTCCTTTATTAAGTCTTCTAGAAATTTAGTAGTATCAATCTCTAATGCCATGACTGAGCTAAATCCAGTGGCGGGTTTCCAACCTGTACCCATACGTCTTTTGTGGTCACGTATATTATACCCTTTAGCTTTCATCTTCAAAGTAAAGTCTGAGATACTAACTCCTGCTTTACCAAGATACTCTCTGAAATGACGTTTTTCTATAAACATCTTAGCAGTATCAATCTCTGCACGTATTAACAATTCTCCTCTTGGTTCTTGATTAAGTCTATTGTTCTCATTAACTTCTAACGCCAGGATGTTAGCATTGTGTGCGTTAAGATACTCTCCAAGCATACTCTCGTAGTCTACCTCATTAATTCTACCAATCACATTATCCCTTATATTTATTAACTCACTTACAGTAGCGGTATATATTCTATCTAAGTCTAAATCCACTATGTTATTTTCTACAGCTATCTCACCTGCAGCAAAAGTACAAGCTATCATGTTCTCATGAAATCTATAGGTGGTGTCATCTCCAAAGTCTTTTTTAAATTTTTCTAACCATTTACCTATTTTACTATTGATATCCATCTTAGAATATTTAAATAGATTACTTATAAAATCAAATCCTGCATGTCCGTAGTGATGATTATAAGGTTGAAATATGCTTGCCCCTGCTGTCGGGTCATCAAAGAATATCTTAGGTTTATTCACAGTAATTTCTAGTAAACGAGCCACCTCTCCATGTGGATTTTTCTTTACAGTCTGCAAGGTGTTATATAAAGAATGATTAGAAGTAAACAAAGCTATCAATGAGGCAGACATCTCATACTCCCTCTCAGCGTTCACTGAAGCCTGCATACGCACCTTTGCTTTACCATTGGATATCTTATGTATTAGATTAGATAACGCTCTACCTTCTATGTTACCTACCTCATCTAAACCAAACGGTAAGTTGTGAAATGCCAAATATCTAGCTGTCAATGCGTTCTCTGTTGCACCACCCTGTGTGAGCTTTAGTGCCTCTGGATTACCCCATATACTCAAAGCTGCTTGTAATGCACCTGTTTTACCTGAACCTGAATCTGTTCCTGTAAGACACACTGTCATGCCGTTAGTAGTTGTTTGTTCCATAATTACTGAACCGAAACCAGTGAGCATAGTAAAGGCGTGTAGTTCTAAACTAGGTGTATTTAGTTTGTTAGCTGTTTTCTTCCATTCTTCATAGCTACCCTCAATATTTAAGTGTTGAGCTATACCCTTACATAATGGTGAAGTTGGACTATTTGTTACATTGCCTCTTGAATCAATTTCTTTGTTGCCTATAACAAAAGCTTTTTTGTCTGGTGTCCAACCCATTTGTGTTCGCATAATTTCTGCTTTATTTTTAGATAACAGATAGTCTCCCCATTTATAAATGTAGGTCATAAGATATCTCCCTTGTTGATTATTTGGGTCAAAAAATACCCCATTACGTAATACAATTTCTTTAAATTTTTCAGGTGTATACAAGTGTGCCATAGGCATCATAAATTCTCTTGGTTCATCATTAGGTGGATGATACTTCATATTCAGACACTCTCCCTCTGTTACACTGTATATTCTATTGATAGGATACAAGTCATACGGTGATACTAACATAGGTTTTTTACGTGGTAATGATTGCCCATCTTCATCTATTTCTTGTGGGTGTTCAAAATAAATACCACCTTCTGCACCACCATACACAAACGGATATAAGTCTTTAGGAAGTCCACCAAGAGTAGACAAAGCACCGCCCTGTTTATGTTGTTCTACAGGAGTCATTTCTGTAGTTGGAGCAGGTACAAATTCTTTGCCTATTGCTAAAGGGTTTGTTATTTTACCTCTATGTAAGCACCCATCACACTTCATAGGATTTAATTCATTAAACTTTTCACAAGAAAAAGGTTTGTCTTGTGACTGTGTAGCTTTTGCTTCAGTAGTTTCTGGGTCATAGTCTTTATGGTTTTCTGACATTGCATGAATAGCTGTATCTCTATCTTTACAATGCTGTGCTATTGATAATCCTGCGTACCATAAGGGTTCTTCTAATGTAGTAGCATTTAATAAAATATGTTCTATCTGAGCACAACCTCCTTCACCTTTAAGACTTTTTTTAGCTATTGCTGTAAAAGATGATTGAAAATTGTCTAGCTTTAAAACTTTTCTTTGGTCTTCGGTTAAAGGACTTTTAGCAGCTTTTAATATATTATCTATTGATGGCTCAACGCTACCAAGTACTTCATCAAAGTTTTCAAGTGGGTACTCTCTTATTTCATCAGTTAAAAGTTTTGTAGGTGATGAAGGCTTATCTTTTTTATAATTAACTGTATTAGGACTACGCATAATTCTTGCGGCATCACACATAACAGAAGAATCAACTATTAACTTATGTTCAAGACAAAAGCTATAAAATTTTTCTGCATAAGGTTCCCATTCTTCTATGGTTAAATCTTTATCAAGAGCCCAATACCCATGTATACCATTACCAGAATCTAGTTTAATTACGGGAGGTAATAAAGTTTTTTCTACAAAATCATCTAAAGCTTTTTCTGCTTCTTCTTTTGTAGCATACCCTTTACCTGATTCAGCTTTATCTTCCCCTACATCTAAGTCTACAAATAAAGACTTTCTATATGAAGCGTGTTTAGCCAACCTACTTTGACCTTTAAAAGAAGACATAGCTACATAAACATTTATTTCTTTATGTTTATTTTGTAAATCTATTATTGTGGGCTCTATATCTTTTATAAAGTCTACCCACTCATGATTCATCCCCTTGCCTTTAGTCCACGCTACACAATATTTACTGCCTTGTGTTGGTAGAATTTTCTCATAAAATTTAGTAATCATCTTAAATATCTTCTAAATATTTTTTAGCTAATGACTGAGTCTTAGTAGGTAAGACACCACCATCTAAATCTTTCTTTACTTTATTCATAAACTCTCTAATTCTAATACATTTTTTTTCTCTTATATATTTACCTCTAAACCATCCATGTACTGCCATCCTTGAAACATTAAAGTAAGCAGCGATACTTGTTGCAGGTAGCTTTGCTTCTACACATAGCTTTGCAAGTTGTACACCAACTCTCTCAGGGTCAGCATTAGATAGATGAATCAAAAGTTTATCACTATATGGTCTTGCCATTTTAATCTCCTTAATCTTTTATAGTCCATTTATTCATTAACTTATCAATATCTTCAGTTAATGATTCATCGTTTGTTAAAATAGGTTCAAATATTGGTTTTTTAATATCAGACTGAACTACAGTCATTTTAATAGCTGCTTCGGCTTCTACAGACTTAGCTTGTTTTTTTAATGTTTCTATATGGTTAGTATCTACAGCAGCTGCAGGTGAAAAATATAATTTAGGTATAGAAGCCTTCGAATCAAATTCCATTTTAGTTACTACATTACCTGCACTAACACTATTATTTGCTAACATTTGAATGTAAGGTCTAAAACGCCATTTACCTAAATCTTCTTTACCAAAAGCAGATGTAGCAGGTAGTATAACTTGCATTACATCTCCAGATGGGTCATTAGATAATACAACAGCAATTCTCCATGATAACCTACAAGCTGAACCAGCTCCACTTAAACCAGAGCCTCTTATACTAAACTCACAAGTATCGCATGATTTAGCTTGAGGTGAGGGTACTTCTGAATCAGGTACTTTTGAATCATTTGACCAACAAGTAGGTGAAACATTTTTACCCTCTACATACGCCTCTGCATAAAATGTACGTGCAGCAGTGTGTGCCATTTTTACTATAATTACATGTATTTCATTATCTTCTATAGTAGCTATTTCTTGACCATTCACTACCTTATGAAAGTTTTTACCTCTAATAGATATTCGCTTAGTATTGCTACCATAACTACCCTTTGCTACAGCAAGAGTATCTTCATCTAACCCCCTTATAGCAGGATTATTATGAAGAATATCTTGTAAATCATTAGTCATCACTAACGCCCCATTTATTAAGAACATCGGTAATATCATCGTTGCTACTAGATGTAGAATTACTTTTAACTACTTTAGGTTCTACAACATCATCTGTTTCTTGTGTAAAAACTTTAGCATCTACTTGTTCATCAACTCCGTCTTTAGAATCGTATCCAGAAGTTTTATCAAAACCAAAACGACTTGCACCTTCTGAACCTTCAACAAGTGCAATAACTTGAACTGCTCTTATCTTTAACGAAACACCTGCTCCGTATAAAGGTGAAGCATATGGATATAGTCCTGCATTAACTTTAATTTCAGAACCACCCCAGATTGGAGGGTCAATCATTGGATTATTTTGTGCATCAAAAATTGCAGGTTTATAGGCTGCTTTTGATTTGAATTTGAAAATAAGATTGCCTGTTGATTTACCACTCTCATCAAGTTGCTCAGAGTATGGAGGATTTGCTGTTTTAATATCTTTAGTCTTCTGTTTTTTTATCTCAGACTTTAAGTTATCCTCAAAAACACTGTTAATAACTTTAAGAAGTGGTTTAGCATCTTCTTTGGATAGTACAAGATTAACTTTATACTCTCCATCTTCGTTAAATTTTGTGTCTGGTTTAGTTAACCAAGGGTACATAGCTACCCCTGTAGGTGTTGTTACATTTTGAATTGCCATAGTATAATCTCCTTTTAAGATTTAGTTGGTTTACGTACAGTTATTTTAAACTCTCGCATATTACTAATTCCAGGTGGTAGCCCTTCATCTTCACGATTAGTTAAAAATTCTTTAAAATTTCCTTGATGCAGTCGTTGCTGTAATAAATTTACATCAAACTCTTCCCAATTTTTAAAATTATCCCAGTCTCCACATATAAAACTTTCTTTAGTGCTTTTAATAACTGTACCAAATTCAGTACGCATACTATCAGCACCTATCTCATTACAAGAGTTTAATAATCTTTGCTCAATAGAAGCAAGGTCATTAGCTAGTTCTTTATCTTTTACATCATATTCTCTTGCTAATTGATTTTTCTTATCTCTAATAATTATATATGTCTTAACTAATTTTTCATTGTCTGTCATTTTTTCTTTACTCATGTTTCTAACTCCTCTCTATATAAGTCAACTAATTTAGTATGTTGGTCTACTTTACCTCGTAGCATGGCATACATTCTTTTTTCAACATCAGAACCCTGTAGGTGAACGACTGTCATCTTGTTCTTTTGTCCTACTCTATCTATCCTAGCAATACACTGTAAGTAAACTTCTACTGACATTACAGGAGACCAAAACACTACTGTGTCTGCCGCAGTCAACGTTACTCCATGAGAAGCTGACTGTGGTTGTATGACTAAAACTTTAGGTTCCTTTTGTGTTTGGAAATTATCTATAATAGTTGCTCTATCTCTAGCAGTAACATTACCGTGTATTAGTTGATTTGTTATATTGTTATCTGATAGAAACTCAGCCACAAAAGTAATAGTATGTCTATATGGTACAAATACTAATACCTTTTGGTTTGTTTCTAATACTGTCTCTAACAATGAATTTAATCTAGGTTTTATATCAAATCTTATTGTTTCTTTTGTATCTGTATAAACTGCACCACCTGATATTTGTAACAATTTATTCATACCAGAAGCAGCGTTTACAGCAGATATTTGTTCCCCTGCAGCTTCAATCAATGCTTGATTTTTTAATTGTTTGTAATATTTTTTAGCTTGTGTTGTTAATTCAATATTTCTTGTTTGATACATAACATCAGGTAAATCCAAACATTCATCTTTTGCAAATCTTATAGCAGGTGTAAGTGCTTTAAAAACATCGTCTTTTGCAGTTGGTCTTGGTATCCATTTAAATCTAGAAATTTGATGCATAACTTTATCTCGCCATGCTGTTTTAAATTTAGGCACTCTATCAGGAGAAACTAATCTAGCTAATCCAAATGCATCTTCGGGTGACTGTGATGCAGGTGTTCCTGTCATCATCCACAGTCTAGTATGAGGTCTTAATATTTTTGATAATGTTTTCCAACGACTTGTTGTAGTAGATTTATATGCATTAGCTTCATCTACTATTATTAAATCAAAATCAATCTTTCTTATATCTTCTTTAATGATTGCTACACCATCATAATTTATAATAACAAAATCATAATTACTGTTAATTATTTTTCGTCTTTTGTCTGCTGTACCATGACATACTTGAGATGTCCTATGCATACAAGTATTAAATATATCTGCTTGCCATGCTGAGTACATAATTGATAAAGGACATATTATAAGAACACGTTTAATTTTATTTTCATTCATTAAATAATCGGCTGCCCATAATGCTGATGAAGTTTTACCTGTGCCTGCTTCATTAAAACAAAATCCTCGTTTATTTATAGATAGAAATTCTGAAGTAGTACGTTGATGGTCAAAAGGTTTATAAAGACCTGCCCAATTATAATCTTTAATAATAGGTGATGGTAAATTATTACTGTTAAATTGTATTATTTGATTTAATTCTGTCATTTCATCTAAACCCCAATACACTACAACTTCGTTAACACCGTCTTGAGT
>Ga0209337_1002505_pt1 | contig 13267 bp, 13 predicted proteins | sample LinPmetageLP53_FD_184044 | JGI IMG/M metagenome (GOLD analysis project Ga0209337, IMG submission 184044) | Marine viral communities from the Pacific Ocean - LP-53 (SPAdes) (version 2) | ecosystem: Environmental > Aquatic > Marine > Oceanic | place: Pacific Ocean | collected 2010-02-08
ATATATTAGGTTAGAAGAAAACTTTTTAACTTCACAAGCAACTGCATCAAGAATAATTCCGTATATAAATAAGTGGTCATGGATAAATGATGGTAAAGATGTACGGAATCATCCTTATAGATTAGACTTGAGTGAGGCGTTTGGTTTAAATAATTTTGCACCATCTAAATGGGATAGAGGTCAAGTTTCTAGTGGATATACTCATGAATGGTATTATTTAGCAGAATTCCCAAAGTACTTTACACAAAATGCTATTGAGAGTTCTTGGAGTTATATTGATGAAGCACCAACAGACGATACTCCAGCTAACCCAATAACAGGAGCAGCATATATACCAGGAACCTTTCAGCGTGTAGATAAAGATTACTTTAATGATTATTTTATTATTAGTAAGTTTACAACTGGCGGTATAACAGAAATTGACAAACAGTTAAGATATGGTAGATTTAGTGGTGGTGATGAAAAGAATTTTGCTGAAACTTTTTTAAGAGGGGTTAGAATTATAGCAAAACCTAAAGCAAGATTTTCACAAAAGCCTGATTTTGATACAAGATCTATATCTTATGTTACTAATGGTACTTTTAATGATTATAGGTTTTCAGTTATGTTAGTTCCTAACTTACCTAATAAACCAGAGAACGAAATTAAATTTATTAAAAATGACAAATGGAAAACAGTTGTCATGTTAATTTCATTAAAATACGATGATCCATGTATTAATAATGGTAGTGAAATAATTGATAGAACAACTCTTTATTCAATGGAGAGTAAATATAAAGTAACTGCTAACTGTGCACCAGTAGAACCCTTTCAATATTTAGATAGTACTATGCAAGGCGCTCTTGCTTTTGCTAATGCTACAGTTGATCCAGTTACTAGTTTAATTTCAGTATTTGGAATACCTGACGCAGAGGGAAACCCAACTCGATTTTTAGATGATTTATCTTTAACTTCTAGTGGAGGATACCCAGAGATTGAATTTACAGCAGACGGTGCTAACTTTGTAATTAAAGGAATAACAGAAGTGATTTCACAAGATAAGTTTATATGTTCAACGGTAGAGAGGAATGGTATTCCATGGACGTTGCCTAATAATGTACCTAATTCTTTTACTTTACAAAGAGTAACATATACATTAAAAGGATCTGGTTTTGGTGCATACCAAAACAGATTAAATCAAGTAGGATTCGCAGAAATATTTGAAGCAGTAAATATAGGTAATCCTAATATCATTTATCAAACAATAGATGAATTAGGAAATCAGGTTCTAAACAATGATGGAACATTAGCCCAAACTTTTTCAATAGAATTAAGAGCACAAGAAGATATACTCAAGGCAGTATATGTTGGAGTTTTACCAGATCCTAATAAACCAACTGCTTTTAATTTAACTGATGTTATAGGATATGACTTATCACTACAAACCGCACCGCGCATTACCCCAATCGGTAGGCATGCAGGATATTATCAACCTACCGCACTTTCAATCTTATCATTTAGAGACCCATATGCAAATTTAAACCTTACTAGTAGTGGCACAGGATCTTCTACTGGGGGTGGTAATATTACTGATGAGGCATATAAATTAAAAGTGTTGGAATTATGTAAATATAAAAATACACAATTTAACAGTAGTGATTCAACTTTTGGGCAGTTACAAAATTTCTTTTACCATAAAGTAAACGAACAAGACCCATCTACTATATTAGAATTATCTGCTGAAAGTGCATTCCCTAGTTTATACCCTTTAATTAATGAATGGGGAATTGACTATAAAGATTTTTATGCATTCTCTTCTAACTGGGAACCTGCATATTTTACTAAGAGCATTGACAAAACCTTAATTGAAGATGTTATAGGTACAAGATCAATGAAAGAGAAGAAATCCTTCTTTGGATCAAAATACTTAAAAGTACCAGAAACAATAATATTAGATACCTTTAAACCACACCCTTTTGAAAAAAGAGCCATTAAACAACCTAGTTTAATAAATGGAACTTTTATGTACAGGGACACACCATCTGTTGTTATTAATAAAAAATTAATAAGAACGGCAAACGGCGTAAGTTTTCCTGAATTAAAAAAACGACCAACTGCTCCTAATGTAACATTTTATTTATTTAATCAAAAGAGATTAATAGAATATTTGTTTATTCCAATTAAGGAACAATTTCAAAAGTATGTTAAAGATTTATATGGTTGGGGTAATTTAGAAACTTTAAATGATGATGTAGATAGATATATTACTGAAAATATTTTGAGGCTTTATAAAATAGAAAAAGTAGAGTTTTATACTTTAGCATCTAGAGCCACTCAACCTGATACTTATACAACGGCTGAGTTGACAAATGCTGAAAAGATTAGTAATGGGTTAACTATTAATGAGAACGTATCATCAAAAACATTAAATACAAACCCATTTGATTTAAGGCTAATATATAATAAAAGAACAGGTTTCTCTGAATCGTTTGGTTTCAGTGTTACTATAGTTAAAAAATAATAGAAAAGAAATGCCAATCACTATACAAGAAATAATTGCATCGGATACTATTTCACAATTGGTCGATAAGACAAACTTTAACTTTGATCAGTTATTACTGAATGGTGGAGGGCCTCCTGGACCTATTGGTTTACCAGGGCCTACTGGACCAGCTGGTGGAAGAGGACCAAAAGGAAGTACATGGTATGAAGATGCTTCACTAACAACACCTGGGGTTAGTCCTAATGTCACAGCACCTACAGTAACACCACTAAGTGGGGATTATTATTTACAATTTAATGGTCAAGTTTGGGAATATAATGGGACAACCTGGGTAATCACAACAGTAGATTTACAAGGGCCTGCTGGGCCATCTGGTACTACTGGTGGATTTGGTTCATTTTTTGGGCAAGGTAGTATTTCTAATTTTAATACAGTTTTACCAACACCAAAGGGAATTGGAGGTACTGGTGCTAATTTATCAAATGAAGGTATTTTATCTGTTTTGGTTGGTGGTGCCGCGTCTAATACTGATACAGCAGACTCAGGAGTTACGTTAACATCAGCTTATCAATTAACTGATGCTCTTGCATTGTCAATGGCATCTGATATAGTATCATTAATGGTTCATCAAAAAAATACAGGTTCACGAGCTTTAGTTTTTCATGGTGGAGCTGATTCAACTAATAGTGAAAACATGGAACAGAATTCACTAGGTGCACTAAGTGGTATTAAATTAGAAAATGATGATAGATTAACTGTAGACGTACCTAAATTAGCTACAATAGTTCCTGGTATGTCTAATGCAGATGTTATAGGATACCAAGTAATTACATCACAAAGAAGTCAGTCTTATAGTTCAGGTAATCAAATAATAATGTCCAGCGGAAATAATGCAGCACCTTATGGGTTTGCAAATGAAAATTCCAATATTGAAATAACTGTTAATACAGGTTCTTCTGGTGGTACAGGTAATAAATTTAAATTAGTAACTACTGGTAGTGCTGGGTCTGGTATTTTTGAGATAGGTAATAATGTATTAATAAATCAAGCTCCACAAATAGCAGCTAACATTAATGCAAATGCAGCATTAACTGCAGGATATATTGATTTAGTTTCAAGTCAAGTTGGTAAAATACAATTGTTGTCAGGTGGTGGTGTTTCAATAAATACTGCTAGTAATGCACCGTTTACTGGTAGTATAGATGTAGCAGCAGGAACAGGAGGATTAAATTTATCATCAACAGGGTTAGTATCGATGATAGTGAAAGGTACTGCTAATGCTAATACATTGACAATTCAGAATCAGTACAATGGTGCTAATAATGCAACAGGTCAATTATACATATTAGGTAATAAAGATATTGCACTAAGAAAAACAACGGCATCTGCAAGCAATGCACCAAGTATAGTATTAAATTATACAAATTCAACAGCTCCACATACTAGATTCGTAGGACACCAAACATGGACAAAAGTAGGGACGGCTTCACAAGCACCTATTTCGGCAACTCTTGAAAAATATAATAATTTAGAAGGTGTTGGTTCAACAGCTAGCGCTATGTATGAATTAACTGGTCGTAATTCTCTCGTTGATATGACACCTGGGTTTACTTTAAATCAGTGGGAGGGTGGTATACAGAGTATAAGTAATGTACCGGCTGGTATAGTTAAAATAGATTTAGGTAAAGAAGGTCCTACATCACCAGTCGTTCCTGGATTTGTTAATCCATTATCATATACTATGCAGGCGAGAACTGAGATGTTTAATAATTCATTAGGAATAGCTATAGAACATACCCCATTTGGTTCGCTCATCCCTTACGAAAGTTTTAGAGCAAATTCTAATCAGACTAGGTTTAGTGGACCTTTAGTTAAATCACAAACAGTTAATCCAAATAGTACTTTTATGACCGGTGGGTCTGTTACAGCTACACAGAATTATTGCAGTACTATATCCCCAATTCCTCCTACTACTGATGGTTTTTGGGGGTTCAATACAGCAACCGCTCAAGGATTAACCAACCCAAGCGCAGTAGGCATGCCTGGTACAGCTGAGCTCGCGAAAAACGCATCACATTATAATCTAGTATTTGGGCCTGGGTTTGGACCTGTTTTTGGAAGCGCAGGGGTTTTAAATCAAAATATTAATTATGATTATAGATTTACATTTCCTACTGGTGCATATCCAGGACAGGAAGTCACATTAAGCCTTCAGCACTTTACACAGAAGAGTGTTTATAATTCTAATAATCAAACAATTGCGGGTGCATGCGCTGCCGGATCTTTCACCAGAGAGTTTAGTGGTGATATTACTATACAAATTCCAACGAGCAGATGGAAGAGAACATCCGCTCTGTGGAATTTCAATGATTGGACCAACAGTGCGCGGTCAGTGACTTATAAATTTAAAGCAAGCAATCCTAATATAGGGTCATATATCCCATTAGCAACTAATCAAACACTGAGGATGAGGTGGAATGGAACTATTAATACAACAGGAGGAACTGATCCTACAGTATTCCCATACACATTTGCTTCTACTGATGTTCAGTGGGGGTGGGAAATTCTTTCTGTAGGAGTAGAAACAGTTGCACAAGTATCATTCAGTTAATAATTAATATTAATAAAAGTTAAATGACAAAAAAAGAAATAAAAGAACTTAATAGTTTTGTAAGTAGATATAGAGAAATTCAACTTTCTTTGGATCTTATGCAAAAAAGTATTGAAAGTTTAGCAAAGAAAAGAGACGGTCTATTTGAGGAAGTAGATGGAATGAAACTTAAAGAAAAAAGTTTTATGGATAAAATAGTAAAAAAATATGGAGCATCAGAAGTTACTCCTAATAAATTATTACCATATATAAAAGAATGATATTAATAATTAAAAATATTCTTGGTATTTTAACAGACCCAAAGAACACTAGAATGTTTTTGTTGGGGGGTATTGTAGTGCTTCTATTTTTATTAGTTAGACAATGTAATGAAACAGAAAATGCAAAAGGTGAAGTAACTCGAATACAGAATAATTTAGTAGCAGCTAATGATACAATTAAAAATTATGTAAACGAAAATGGTGAATCTGTTGGAGAGATAAAAGGTTTAACTTTAACTTTGGAAGAACTACAAGATAGTTTAAAAATTGAGCAAATGAAACCGCCTATTACAATAGTTAAATATAAAACTATTATAAAGGAAAAAATTGTAGAAGTTCCAGTGATGTCACAGGATACTATCATTATGCAAGGTGGTAAAGAATTTAATTCAATTGTTTCTTTTAGTTCTGATAGTTCATGGGAAAAGAGCTCACGTTCTTTAAAGGTTTCTTTACCTTATACGTTTATAGATAGTTTAACATTCGGCGCAGCAACAATTGATCTATCTCAAAATATATGGTTAAATGCTACACTGTCACAAGATCAAGAAACAAAGGAAGTTTATATACAGCTAACATCTGATTATCCAGGTACTACCTTTAACGGTGCACAGGGAATAATGATTGATACAAAAAGCTCAGCGTTTCAAAGTCTACAATTAAAAAATAGAAAACCTTTTGGTTTAGGAATTAATGCCGGTGTAGGCGTTGTTTCTGATGGTAAGTTTGGTCCTTATATAGGAATAGGAATATCATGGAATCCAAAGCTTTTGCAATGGTAAATAAATAGAATAGAATGGAATCATCAAGGTTTATACAAATATCACCACAGATCTTAATAGAGTATATCTATACAGATCAGGCTAATCCTACTACATTTAATACGGCAACAACACCTATTGAGTTAATGAGAGATGGGCATACTACTGGAACTTATTTTTTTAATACTGATTCTGTATCGGCAATAATGGGTAATTACAGAGATATCTCTGCTGCCTCAATTACTGCAACTAATACCCAGTATGTATCTTTAGATACAAGTATTGGAGTACCTTATAATGATTTTGATCCATTACTTACAGATTCTGCTCAGCTGTTACAAACATTTAGCCCACAACTAGATGTTGCTTATGATAAAATGAAGATTCATTTTGTTGCAGGTTTTAACTTTGAAGGTTTTGATGGAATAGTCTTTGAAGCATTGGCTCCACGTAGAGATAATGTAATGATGAATTTTGCTTCTATTAATTTTTTAAAGACAGATACACCAGTATTTAACCCTGATCCTTTATTATTAGCAGATAAATTATATGCTACATATATTGAATGGAGAGTTCCTTCTTTATTTTTTATGAATAATTTATTTACTACGGCTGATCCAAATGGAGTAGCTTATAAGATTACTGAAGGGCAAGGATTTATAGGAACACCACCAATTACATTAAGAGCAACAGGTATTTATGAAACTATTGTAGAAAATGCATATAGCTTTTATAATATGGAAGAAATTAATTCTGTTTCTATTTTAGCTAGGGATATTTATAGTAATCTATATGCCGTAGTTAAAGAGGCTGATGATGGGGATTATTTTACATTACACGGTGAAGTAACAGGATCTTCTTTAAGTAATTTTATTGCACAATTAAATTCATCAGGAGGAAACTATGTAGTATTTTATGAAATATCTGTAGTAGAGCAAGTAGGAACAGTATTTGCTACTACATCAACACAAGTGTTTACACAAAATGGTGATTTTGATGAACCTATATTATATAGACCTATTATTAAAAATGCAAATACAGCAGTTTCATTTTCTATTAATCTTTCTATGAGACTTTTTAATAAAGCTGATAGTACACAGATAATTAAAAATGCTAAATTAACATCATTTGATGCACAGAGGTATGGTAAGCAAATGTTAACACTAAACTTAGGTGTAGTACCTACTGTAGCAAATGTTTATAATCAAATAAATAATGATACTGGAAAACAAATAGTTATTGGAACAGGAAACTCTGCTGATAATTCTGCAAAAACATCTGAACAAATTGCAGAAAGTTTAGTAGTTAGAACAAGTTATGTAACTACATTTAGAGATAGGATAAAAGTTAAAGCTGCTATCTCTCCAGTTAAAGTACAAACAATAGAAGACACTGATGGCAATTAATACTAATATATCAATAGCAAAAACTGAAAAGCAATATTATCAAAGATTTGTAAATTTATCAGTTAATGAGACACCATTACCACAAGGTGATGGAATGATTAGAATATCACCGTTTGATGATTTCTTTCTTTTTACTATATATGAGGATGTTAATGGCGAAGATACTCCAATAGATTTAAGTAATGTTGGGAATCTTTTTTTAAATTTTATTGGAACAAATGATGAAATTGATATTAAGAATCATACACAAGTTGAAGAAGTAGATTTAGCACAAGGTGAAGTTTTATTTAGAATAACTAGATCTGATAGTAAAAAGATTCTAGCTTTAGATAATAATAACTTTTATGTTTCAACAAAAATGATAGACCCTAGTGATGGTTCTGTTTCTGATGAATCTATTTTATACCAAGGTATTTGGTTAGCAGTTGATGATGCTAATAGAACTTCATTAACTTCACAATTAGAAGATACTCGCACAGAATATAGTATAGAGCTAGCAAGACTGTCGTTACAAAATGAAGAATTAAAAAAAGATAATGAACAATTAATACAGTTATCAAATGATGATCAACTTTCTATACGAAGATTAGAAATTAGTAATGCAGAGTTAGAAAATGAATTAGCTGAATTAACAAAAGATTTGGATTCTTTTAGAAATTCAACAATAATGAGAAAATCTAAAGAGGCACAGCTTTCAGCAAATAGACAAATAAGAGCAAGACAGCAGGTTAATGCATTAGCAAAAAGAGCGCAAGTTGCTCAAACTGGTTCAGCTAGGAGAGGCTTTTTTAGGCAAGCTGCTAATAATTTAGAAAGCTATATGCTAGGTTCAAAACTTCGTGGTGGTAGTGGTACTGATAATGGAGATAGACTATAAGATATGTTATTAAGCGCAAGAAATAATCAATTTAAATTTAATTTTCCTAGGAATTTTGTACCTAAAGAAATATCTGATAGATATAAACCTTTTCTTACAAGAATACCAGGTGGCTTAATTAAAGAACCTATTGATTTTTGGAATTATGGAATACAGTCTATTAATTTACCAGGCCCATCATTTGATCCAACACAACAAAATGATTTTCCTGGAAATACTAGAAATTTTAGAGCAAGTGTTCCTAAACAAGAATTGTTTGAGAAAAAGTTAACTGTAACAATGCAAGCATTTGACGGTTATGTTAATTATTGGATGGCTGTTGAAATGTTTGATTATTATTATAGACAAAACGGTAGAAATCCATTTTTACCTGAAGGCGTAGGAATCCAAATGTTAGATGCAGATGGTACAATCTTTGTTACTATTCAATTAAAAGATATGATAATGAATAATATTGGTGCATTAGATTTAAACTTTTCAAGTAACACAATTGAATTTGAAACATTTGAAATAGAATTTACTTATAACATTCTGGATATAGCAGTTAACATAACCTAATATATAAAACAAATAAAGTACAAAAATGAAAACCTTTAAAGATTATTTAACCGAGTCAAAAGATGAAACTTTTGATATACAAAGCTTATTAAATGAATCTCATGATTTATCTCAAGAACAAGAAGATATGATTGATGCAACAGTTGATAGAATAATGGAAGCACACAAAAATGGTAAAGATTTAGAGTCTTGTGTGGAGGAAATTGTTAATGAAGGAATTTTAGGAAGTATATTTGGTGGGCTTGGTGGTTTTGCATTAGGCAAAACTGTAGGCAAAGCTATTGCTAAAGTTTTAGGAATTCAGAAAGGTGCTTTATATGATTTAATGACTTCACGTCTTGTTGGTGCTGCGCTAGGTGCAGTTCTTGGCAAGAGAATATAACTTATAATGATAAATATAGGAATTGATTTTTCTTTAAATAGTCCAGGTGCATGTATTGAAACATCTGATGGGCAATATAAATTCATAACATTTTTTAATTACGGTAATCGTATATGGGATGAGGAAGGTAAAAAAATACCTAAGGCATTCAGTGTTCATAAAGAACTTATGGATGATAATGCTATTTTAGGATTTCCATATACACGAGATGTAACCAGTAAAGAGTTTTTACCAAGAGAAAGACAAAAGCTATATGATGCAGGAAATATTAGTTCATTAATGGTTAATGTTTTTTCTACATTATTTGATGATGACGAAGTATCTGTTGCCTTAGAAGGATTCTCTTATGGATCTAAAGGTAATTCATTTATAGATATAATTCAATACAATACATTTTTAAGAAAGGAACTGATAGACAAATATAGTGTAGAAAATTTATCTGTGTTTCAACCATCTCATGTTAAAAAGGTTGCTGGTAAAGGAAATGGTAATAAACATTTTATGATTAAAGCATTCCAAGATGATGTCCTTAATGATAAGAACCTGAGGAGCACTAAACTATGGAAATGGTGCAAAGGAAAAGACTTCAGCATTAAAATACCTAAACCATTGGATGACCTTGTAGACAGCTACTTTATCGTTCAAACCTTAAAGGCTAACAACTAGATACTTTTCTTTCTTTAAACAGTTAAAAATTATATTGCAACTTAGTAAATTTGTTTCAGCTTTACACTAAAAAAATTAAAATAAAATGATAAAACCTTTAGGAAATAGAATATTTTTAAAAAAAGACCCACAGCAAGAACAAAAAGGGGAGATAATATTATTAAAAAAAGAAGGGATGTATGCCCCTCCTTATGCAGGTACTATTATTGGAATTGGTAGTGAAGTAAAAGATAAAGATTATCAAATTGGAACAAAGGTTCTTTTTCACGATTTAGCAGGTTTAGAATTTGATCATAATAAAGAATCTATATTTAGTTTAAGAGAACAAGATATAACAGCAATTATTTTAGATAAAAATGTGGTTGTAGTCTGAAACAAACTGACTTAGGAGATATATAATAAACAAAGGTACTGAAAAGTTTGGTACTTTTTAAACTGGCGATAACAAGGCAACATAAATAGGCAATTAAATAAAGTAGTTTAGGCATAGAGCTTTGTTATCATAAATTAATTAATAACAAAAAAAAGGCAATTAACATGGCAAATGAATTCGACATTTTTAATGTAAGTGTAAAAGATCTAGACACTGGTGAAAGACCTTCCTCTGCAGGAAGTGATTTATACACACCGAAACCAGATCAAGGACAGGACGGAACTTACCGTTCTTTAATTAGGTTTCTACCTAATGCTAAAAACCCAAGAAAACCATTCGAACGTAAATTCGTCTACTGGCTAGAAGACAGGGAAGGAAACGGCTTTTATGCTGATTCCCCATCAACGGTTGGAGAAAAATGTCCCGTACAGGATATGTTCTTCAAACTAAGAAACTCTGAATCTGCTGTAGACAAAAAGATGTCTGAAGGTTTAAAGCGTAGAGAAGTATTTTATGCATTAGTACAAATCGTAAAAGATCCACAAAACAAGGATCTTGAAGGACAAGTTAAAATTATGAAATTCGGTTACAAAATCAAAACTAAAATTGATGAGGAACTGAATCCACAATTTGATGAACCTACTCAGGTATTTGATCCATTTGAAGGAAAGAACTTTGAATTAGTAATTTCTAAGAAAGGTGGTTTTCCTAACTATGATTCTAGTAAATTTCATGGAACTAAATCAGCAATGGAAATCAACGGAGAAAAAGTAACTGATAGTGATGAAGGAAGGAAGGCAATTTTAGAAATTCTAAAAGATGCACCAGACTTAGGAAATTGGGGTTATAAATCATGGGATGATACAATAAGAACAAAGGTAATGAATGTTCTTTCACAGTTTACTTCCCCAGGTGACTCAATCCAAAATATCACAAGATCTAAACCTGCACCAGTCAATACGGTAAAAACTGAAGCAGCTGCTGTTAAGGCAACTACTGAAGCTGCACCAACGGCAACAGCAACAGCAACTAAAGCTGATGGTAAAGGTGATGATTTTGATGAATTTATTAATGGGTTAGATCTTTAATAAATATGGCAACAGAAGTAATAATATCTTCTGAAATGAAAGCTCGGATCATTGATAAGGTGGTCCGAGTTCTTCATACTAATCATACTCATCCAGAAAAAAGAAGAATGTTGGAGAGTAAAGGTAGGCTGAATTTTGCATGCCCTTACTGTGGGGACTCGACGGATAATGTTAGAAAGAAGAGAGGTAATTTATATTGGAATGATTTATACTTTCATTGTTATAATTGTTCAGCACATGCATCATTAGATGTTTTCTTAGCTGAGCATAATCAAAATTTTGAAGGCGATGATAGGATTGATGTAATTAACTATATTAAAGAAAACCGTAAACATTTTTCATTAGGTGAAAATTTAGATTTTTATCTTTTTGATAAAGCAAAAGAATTAGCACTAACTTTTGATGAAATAGCTTTAGGTTTTAATGTGTACCCAATTAATACTTTAACTTATCAGGCATATCCATACTTAAAGAGTAGATTACTTCACCATAAGACTGAAAGATTTGGTTTTGATCCAAGGCGTAGAGAATTGTATGTTTTTAATTTAACACCAGAAGGTAAAATTTTAGGGTTTCAAACCAGAGATTTAGGAGGTAGTGGTGGTCCTAAATATAAAACATGGAATATTGAAAGAATCTATGATAGGTTAAAATTAAAATTGGATGTAACTGAAGAAGAGCTAGATAACTTAAATAAAATATCAATGTTATTTGGTATCTTAACAGTTGACATGGCACGAGACTTTTCTATTTTTGAAGGCCCTATAGATGCAATGTTTATGAATAATTCTATAGGATTAACAGGAGTTAAAAAACAAATAATAGAATTTAATGAAATACCTACTGCAAGATATTTCTTTGATAATGATATGGAAGGTAAAACCAGAATGATTGAAAAATTAAAAGGTGGCCAAACTGTATTTATGTGGGATAAGTTTTTAAAAGAATTTGACATTCCATCTAGAAAGGTAAAAGATTTAAATGATTTAGTAAAATGGGAATTTACTAATCGTACCGGGTGCTTAGGTGACTTGGATAAATATTTTACAAATAACTCATTAGATATTATTTTTATATAATGGGCATAAAAAATTATATTAATTTTGTGAATGAGGAAATAGATGATTTTTATGATGATTTAGAAACTAGTAATAAAAGGCTTAAGTTTTTTGCTAACTTTAATAAATCTAAACTAAAAGAAGTTAAAACTAATTTTTCTTTACCTGAACCTAAAAAGAGGTTTCAGCCTAAAGTAAAGAATTATAAAAAGAGTAATAATGATAAAGGTATATTCTAATGGAATACAATGATGCATCAACAGGTGAGGCTAATGAGGAATTAGCAGCTAGGTTAGCTAGTGATAGATCTAATTGGAAAGAAAAGGTAACCAGCTTAGTTGGACTATTAAAAGAAATGGTTAATTTATCTGAATGTCAAGTTCTGATGTTATCATACAGACAGATCTTGTTAGATAAAATTACAGACTTTAAAACAACTAAACATAAAAGGCAGGCTGCATATGATAGGTACTACAAAATTAAATATCGTGAATATTCTATTGATTATGATATTAAATTAACAAACGGTGAAAAAGCTGCTTTTATTAGAGCTGACTTATCTCACCTAAGAACTCAAATGGAAATGTTACAATCTCACATGGATTATTACCAAGAATGTATTAAGACTTGTGATAACTTAGCATTTGCTATTAGAAATAGAATTAATTTAGACGATAAAGAATATTAATGGAATTATCCCTCTCCGAAAATAAAAAGTTTTTAGTTATTGATGCTTGTACTGAAT
>Ga0209337_1002507_pt1 | contig 13260 bp, 7 predicted proteins | sample LinPmetageLP53_FD_184044 | JGI IMG/M metagenome (GOLD analysis project Ga0209337, IMG submission 184044) | Marine viral communities from the Pacific Ocean - LP-53 (SPAdes) (version 2) | ecosystem: Environmental > Aquatic > Marine > Oceanic | place: Pacific Ocean | collected 2010-02-08
TGAATTAGGGTCAACTGCATAAACTCCATCACCAATAGGTGTAAATTTGTTTTCTAACTCTGTAAGTCTTTTATCCATATCTGTTTCCATAACAGTTAATCTTTTATCCATATCAACAACTAAAGTGTTGTCTTGTGATTCCAATGCTCCAAATCTTGTATCCAACTCACTCATAAATGTAAAGTACATTGTAATACCTGATACCATTATAGAACCAATATAAATCATAGTCTTTAAATCAATGTTAAACTTTGATTTTTGTAATGTATCCATTGATAAATCAGGACCACCCATTGGAGGTGGTGGAGGAGGTGGAAAACCAGGTTGAACAGGTTGTTGATACATAGGTTGTTGTGGTTGAATTGGTGGTGGAGGTGGAGGAGGTGGTGGAGGTGGTGGAGCTTGTATCTCCAACGCTTCCATCAATTGCTCTTGAGTAAGTAATCCCCATTGTATGAGAACTTGTCCTACTTGAGCATCTTCACCTTTAACAGCCATTACACCATCAAGTTGTTGTTGGGTTACATAACCCTTTTGTACTAATATTTCACCTATTTTCACCTATAACTCCTAAAAGATTGTATAATTCAATCCTATTTTTAATTCATATGAGTCAATACCCCAATATCTTAAATATCTTGCTTCACCAAATACACCTAAATTTCTATTATATTTCCATCCTGTTACTATTCCTAAATCAAAATCTATATCACCTGGTTCATATTTGAAAGAGTAATCCGTAAGTCCTTTACTGACAGGTATTACGGAAGCCCATCCGTGAACCCAATACTTTTTATCATATAAATAATAATCAGCACCTAAAACAAGTGAAGCTTCATATTGCCATCCAAGTTTTTTAACTTCTTCATTATTATACTGAGTAATTAAGTCACCATAATAGTATTCATAAAACTCATCATCAGTTTCTGCAACAAGTTCTCCATTATCATCAAACCAATTATAACCACCAGGTTCATTTGGGTTTTGAATACCATCATCATTTAAATCATTAAAATAATATTCATCTGAATAATCATAATCATAAGCCAAAGTCCACCATTGTCCGTTTGAATTTTCTAACCAATCATTGAATGGAAATAATCCATAAGCAGGATGTCCTCTAAAGTTACCACCAACAGTAAAATTCCAATTAGTTCCTAATGGTTTTCTATATCTAATATCTGCTTGAGCAAACTCTAAATCTCTTAATCCAAAGTTAGCATAAGAACCTTTAACTACAAAGTTATCACCCAAATATCTTACCCAAGATTCTGAATCAATAAACTCTTCACCAAAAGAACGAATAGCTGACCATTTAACTAAATATTCCCAACCACTCACAGCACCAAGTGTAGCTACATCTGATAATTGTTTTTCCGAACCATCGTAGAACTTCTTACCTTTGGCTTGGTATTTAAATCTAGCAAGTTTTCTTATTCCAAATGAAACATTATATGAACCTTCAACTTCTTCAGTTGTTTCAACAAATGTTCCAGATTCTTGGTCAAAGTCAAACTTTTGTGCTGGTGTGAATGGTGAAGCTAAACTCACACTTGTATAAAATGTAGAATACTTTAAAAAGTTATCTACAAAATAATTACTACCTTCGTTTCCGAATAAAATAGTAGTCATCAATAATATCGATAGTAATTTTTTCATTACTTTTTCTCCTGTATTCTTGTCAATTCTGTTAATAAATCTTGACAAGTACTATCCACTTTATACTTTGACAAATCCAAAAGTGGTAAAGGTTTTTCTATTTTTAAGTCTTTCAGTTTGTCATTCTGAACGACTAATTTACTTCCCCCTACTATGATACCATCTCTGACATCATAAGTGAAGAATGTTGTAGACCAGATTCCTACTCTGACTATTCTGCCAGGTTTACCATCTACTTCTACTACATCGTCTTCGTTGTAATCATTACCCTGAAATACCATAAATCCAGCTACAAGTTTTTCAATTGTAGACCTGAAGAGTAATGTTAGAACACCAACTAAAAATAACCAGCCGTACTTTCCGAGCATTTCTGAAACCATTGATTGGATTTGTTCTTCCATCATAGTTCTCCGTTATGCGGTTATATGTTAGTGTAACCTACTTATTATCAAAAATCTATTTCTTACCTTTTAAAATCAAATTATGTTTAACCCACATTTTACCTATTCTATTTTTAATAGGTTTACTGATAAATTTAGTTATATACTTTTTTGCTAACATTCCAAATTTCTTTTGAGCATCTTCAGGTTTTAAAAATTTAGAATTATCTACAATTGCAAATTTACTTCCAAACAATCCTTGAAATTTACCAAGATTATGTTGAACATCTTTCCAAGATTTTTCTAATAAATCTTTTGGCAATCTTCTTGCTCTTTCTGAATTTCTTTTTTGGGCTACTTTTAATGAAGTGTTAACAAATATCATATAACAATCATAACCCATAGCTTCTAATTGTTTTTTCTCTTTTGATAGTTTGGCATAATCGTGTCCTGTACCATCGATTATCATTCCCAATCTACCTTCCATATATTGTTTTTTTCTAGCTACTGTTAGTAGTTTAGCTTTTTTTCTAACCGTCATTGCTTCACTATCTTCATCACCACCGGCAATAGCATCAAATACTTCATCGGGCCATTGGTCAATATCCAATCTACCAGTTCCAAAAGTATCAAAACCAAACTTTTTTAATAAAAATTCAAACTCTGTATCTGAATTAACTGATTTCAATCCACTAACCGATACATTAATTTTTTTAGGGATACCAAATATCTCACCGGCAACATAAGATTTGCCAGAACCAGGTCCTCCAGCCATAAAAACGGCCTTCAAAATACCCTTATCAAAGACACCTTCGCTTAATAAGTCTTTTAATTTAATCAAAATGGTTCTCCCATTAGTATATTATTATTCATATATAAATATAAAGAAGTTATAAATTAAGTCGGAATTATTGTTCTTTCGTATTTAACACTACACGAAATAAATGAAGAAGATGCAATTAATTGAACATTTTGATTAACAACTTTAGTTGAAAAATCTACTAAATTCAAACCTGAATTTAATTGTGCATATTCTGTATTTGATGCTGTTGCATTATAATGTAAAACTAACAATTCACTTACTTGATAATTTGATGCACTTGTTACTTGCAATAGATATTTTGATGAACGAAAACTACCAGTGTTGAATGTGTTAACAATAGATGATGAATTTGTCATTTGAACAATTTGCGTATTTAAAATATCACCACTCGCAGTTATATCACCAGTAAAATTACCATCATGTGCAATCATATCTGGATTAACTCTACCAATTCCTATCGATTTTAAACTTTTACCTTGTTTTAAAGCCTGAATATTTGCTTTTGTAAATGGTTCACCACCAAAACGAATCGTATCACCATCTACATCAATAACTGAAGCAGTAATGTAGTTAAATGAACCTGAATTAAACCCTAGTATATCCCCACCACTCCCACTTATGTTTCCACTTGCGGTTATGTGATTGAATTTTGGATTACCCGTTGCGCCTAAATCAGTTAATTGTACAACTCCAGCAAAACCACCTTTGATTTGATTAAAACTACCTTGTGTAGCAGTTGTAACTACATTAGTTACAACAGAAGTTCCATTTGCTTGAACTGAACTAGCGTTTATTGTTCCACTTGAGGTTATGTTTCCAGTAACATCTAATCCTTTTGAAAACTCAAACTCATCATCAGTACCATTATATTTAAATCTTGTAGCAACACCTTCTTTAAAAGTAATATCACCATTTGTATCAGTTTGAATTGTAACATTATCAGCTCTTAATAATAAATTATCATCCATATTTGCATCACCAACTTGTGATGTGATAACTTTACCACTTGCACTTATATTTCCACTTGCGGTTATATTACCTATAAATTTATGAGTATCATCTGATGAATCACCAAATATTGTTGAACCTGATAACTCTTGTGTTGTGATGTTTGTTACTGATGAGGATACGATGTATTGTTGTGCAGTTAAACTTCCAGATATTCGTAAATCACCTATTTCATTACCTAATAAATCATATAGACGATTATCAGAACCTGTTCGTTGTAACAAATTCTGAAAGGTATCTTTTATATTTTTATTTGTTAAATCGAATGACACGACTTATAACCTTTATACTTTTGGCAGTTTTTTAATAACTTCTCGTATGAATTTTTTTGTACCGCCTTTATATCCAATTTTATTTGAATAGTTTTCAAGTACTGGTGCAATTCTTTTTTTATCTTTTAAAACTTTTGATAATGTCATCCCATTCTGTTTTAATACTTTTACCATTTCATTAATTGGATTGGAATAATTTTTTACATTTTTAATTTTTATTTGTGGTTTAGATGAAACTTCTTTAATTTGTTCTTTTTCTTTACCTTGAGATTTTACTTCAACCGTAACTTTCTTTGCTGTTGATACAACAAAGTCAGATTGCCAAGGTTCAATCAAAGTATCTTCTGCAATCACTTCAAGTTTAATATCACCTGTAGTGTTTTCATCTAATAAACCTTTTAATTTTTTGATAGGAACTTTACAATTTCCTTTTTCATCTATCTTACCTTTAAACATTAAAGTTAAGTCATTTGATTCAACGATAATTCTAGCACTTGAATTTTTTAAATCTGCACCTTCTAAGAATAAATCACATTCGAAGGTTTCTTGTTTGTCTGTATATAATTTATAAGCCACTCTTAATCTCCAGTTTAACTTTTCCTATAATGTTTTCGGTAACCATTTCTACATCTTCCACTTTTACTTCTATTTTACCGACTTCAGTATAATCGTCATAAACCTTTTCACCTTTTACTCTACATATAAGATGAATAAGTTTTTTCTTCTTATCCTCATCATCAAGGATTTTGTTAAGTCTATCTTGTCGTTCTCTTCTTGAACCAGTTCCAATTCCATCCATTATTTCTTGAATGAATTGAGCATCACCCCAAGTAAAAGAATTACTACCCCAAATAAGAGTTATATCTGATGGGATATTATCATTATCTTTATCTCCACCAAATTGAGTTACATCACCATCCCATTGTATTGGGAATTTTTCAGCATTCTTATGTATTTTAGCCATTTTGTATAGTCCGATTCATATATAAATATAAAGAAAGTTAAGAATATGGTTATTTTTTAAGTTTCAATTACAGCATTTGATGGTAAAGCTGTTGCTTTCATTATAAATGGAGGTTTTTCATTAGCAGAATCTGCACCCCATTTTAATGATGGTGTTCCTGTTGTTGATGATACTTTAGCACCAAACCAATATTTGTATGTTGTTCCAGCAGTTAATCCTGATACAACCCATTTATGTACAACTTCCATATGGTCAAATCTTGGAAACCCTAAAACACCAACTTCATAATAAGATTGTACAGCATTATAAGAATCTGCATCCGATAATCCGAAAAATAAATCTCCAACTCCGTTTCCTCCACCGTCAGCATAAATCTGAACTTCTATTTCAACAATACCACTTTTTGGAGCAACAAAACAAACATTCATTCCAGCATCAGGAACAGCATAAGATGTTGTTAAATTATAACTAGCAGGAGCTACATTTACACCTTGAGCATTGTATCCCATAATAGCACCTGGAAAATCAAAACTACCAGTTGGTTGATTACCAACCGTACCACCGAGAAATCCACCACTTGCACTTATTTCACCCCCTACAGTCAATGTTGATGATGGTATTGCTCCAGCAGATATACCAACTTTATCATTACCAGCATCTACAAGTAACATATTTGCATTATTACTACTTTCAACTCTAAAATTTACATCTACACCACCTTCATTGATAGTTACTGCATCAGCGACTGCCGATTCTACAAGTTTTAACATTTCTACACCACCAGCAGTCATAGTTATAGCATCAGATGTAAATGCTATTTTTGTATCAGTATCACCCTTATGAATTACATCACCAGCAACAATTACATTTCCATTTACTTGTACATTACCCTCAACATCTAATGATTCTGCTGGAGCTCCACCTAATACACCTATACCAACTCCTGGTACACTTTGGTCAATAGTAAAAATAATATCTTCGTTAGCATCATAATATTGTAAATCTGTATTATTATAAACATCATTAAATGTAAATACGTCACCAGCTTCTGCATTAAATTTAATACCAGCTGTAACTAATTCAATATTTACATTAGTTGCTGCATCAGCTCTAATTTTATCTACATCTATTGTTCCTACATTTGTAATATTGTTATCACCTACGGATATATTACCAGCTAAAGCAGTAATTGTAGTTGAACCAATTGTTCCTCCATTTATTTGATTACCACTAATTGTATCAGCACTTATTTGTCCTGCAATTGTATCAGCAGTTATTGAACCACCCAACGTAGTTGATGTACCAGCTATTGTTATCGCATCAGAGGCTAATTGAGCAATCGGTATTGAATCATTTGGTAACGAGATTGAAGTACCAATTATATGTCCAAAAGAACCAGTAGATGCACCTGAACCACTCAAATGAACATTTTGAAGTGCTACTTTTTTAGTAATTTTTATTTCTTCTCCACTATTTGTGGTAGTGAATTTCATATAAGAGTTAGAACCCTCAGTAATATTCAATGCGTCTGCTAAATTATCTGTTAATGTAATTTTATTCTTTGTAGTATTACCACCGAAAACTATATCAAGTCCAGTACCAGCCGCATCAACACTAATGCTATCAGCATTTATATCACCTACATTTGTAATGTTGTTATCACCCAATGATAATGCTCCTGCCAAAGCAGTAATAGTTACTGAACCAATAGTACCACCATTTATTTGGTTACCACTAATTGTATCAGCACTTATTTGTCCTGCAATTGTATCGGCAGTTATTGAACCACCTAATGATGTATCAGCACCTGCGATTGTAATACCATCGTTTACTAACATTGAGTTTTCAACAGATGTACCTGCTATTGTTAAAGCACCACCAGCTGCTATTGTAGCATCACCACTTACATTACCAAAAATTGCATCTTCTAAATTACTAAAAGTTATTTTCTTTTCTGTTCCATTGTCTGAAAACATAAAATGGTCTTGAGTTTGATGTAATCCAGTTCCACCAAGTGCGTCAAAACCATCAATATCAACAGTTGATGTTACTCCTGTTATATTTGAACCATCACCAACAAAACCACCACTTGCACTTATGACTCCACTTGCGGTTATGTGTCCAGTTAAATTAAGTCCTATTGTATTAGAAAATTGTGCTACTGTACTACTATACTTTATCTCAAGTGAATTATTATCTCGTTTAAGAGCTACTGAACTATCTCCAAAATGATACCCATCGTCTTGGTCACTAGCAACAAAATGGTCTGCTTTAATCTCACCAGTAGCACCCAAATCACCTGAAGCTGACACCGAACCACCAGCAAAGGTAATATTATTTCCTGTCTGTGTTATAGTCATATCACCATTATCAAAGTTTATAACACCACCTTCAGCAAGGAATAAATCTGACCATCTTTGGTTTGCGTCACCTAATGCTGTTCCATTGTCAGCACCTGGAGCAACTACATTTGCTTGAATTACCATCTCCTGTGCATTATTTGCATAAAAGTGAATTTCATCAGCCGTTTCAAAATCTACTTTTGTTTCATCGTCTTCACCAATTTTTATATCTGTGGCTAGTAAAGATGTTATAGTTGTTTGAGCTGCCGTGACTGCCATATCATTTGCATTTGCAGTTATACCATCTCCACCAATTACATTTAATGTTGCAGAACTCCCAAGTGTTACTTCTCCACCACCAGTTAATCCAGTTCCCGCAGTATAAGTTACTGAATCAGAAGCTAATTTAGCGATAGGTATTTCATCGTTATCTATCTCAGCTACAATTGCTGCAGCTAATCCATCAGAAACAGCTGCTGCATCTAAAGTAGCTGCTGTTATAGTCCCACTTGAACTTATGTTTCCACTTGCGGTTATTGGATGATTAAAAGTTATTGTACTTGTTATAAATCTTGCAGCTACCGTTGAAGTGTTTGCAAACATATTTATATCACAACTACCATTTTGTCTTCCAATGTTTATTTCATCTGAACCTGCAGTTCCTAAATTTAATTCAGCATCTGGATTAATTGATATATCATCACTACCACCAACCGTTGAAATCGTAGTATCACCATCAAAATCTATATTTCCTGCAAAGAAATTCGTACCAGTTCCACTTGAACTTATGTTTCCACTTGCAGTTATATGAGTTGTAGCTACATTAGATAGGTTACCATCAACAGTTATGTTACCCTTAACCTCTAATGTTGTAGTGCCCGAACCACTCATTACCAATGCTGCATTAGTTTGTGTTAAATGTATTTCACCATTATTAAAACCAATAACAGCTCCATCAGCAAGGAATAAATCAGAAAACCCAATAGCAGTAGCACCCAATGATAAACCATCATTAGCACCTGCAAATAAAGTTGATGTATTCATTTTTAATTCATTACTAGCACCAACTCTAAATAATAGTTGATTATCTGTTGTAAAATCAATTAGATTGTCAGCATCTCTACCGATTTTTAAATCTGTTGCGAATGTGTTACCACTTACACTAGCAGGAACATTTGTTAAACCAGCACCATCACCAGCAAAAGATGAAGCTGACATATATCCACTCGCACTTATATTACCTACAAATTCAGTATCTTGACTAATTAATATTTTTTCTGAAGAATTTGTGGTTATGAATTTTATATAAGAATTTGAACCTTCAGTAACATTCAAAGCATCTGCCATATTGTCTCTAAGTGTAAGTTTACTTGTTCCAGTGTTTGCGCCACTAAAGTCAATATTTAATCCTGCTGTAGCTGCATCTACACTAATACTATCCGCATTTATATCACCTACATTTGTAATATTATTGTCACCCAATGATAATGCTCCAGCCAATGCAGAGATTGTAGTTGAGCCAATTGTTCCACCATTAATCTGATTACCACTAATTGTATCTGCAGATATTTGTCCAGCTATTGTATCAGCTGTTATCGAACCACCCAATGCAGTTGATGTTCCAGCTATTGTTATAGCATCTTCTGCTAACTTAGCTATTGGGATTTCATCATTGTCAATTTCTGCTACAATAACTGCGGCTAATCCATCGGTTACTGCGTCAGCATCAAGAGTAGCGGCTTTTATCGTTCCACTTGAACTTATGTTTCCAATTACTTCTAATGCTTCACCTGGACTTGTTGTTCCGATACCAACACTACTACCACTAATCACCATAGTGTTTTCGTGACTTGAAGATATGGTTAATACCCCTTGTGTATTCATTGAACCTAATCTTAATTTAGTGGTTGCAGATTTACCATATAAAGAAGCGTATTCAGTACCCCAAGTTATTTGTCCATTATCTAAACCACCACCAAAATTAAATACTCCACCATTGGTTAATTGTAAAGCAGTTCCTACGGTTAGATTTCCACCATCTATATCTACAGCACCATTTATATCAGCACTAAGTCCTTTGAGAGCTCCACTTGCACTTATATCACCAAGTGCAGTTATGTCATCCGTTGATGTGATTTGTTCTGCAGTTATTGTTCCACCTGCAGTAATGTTTCCACTTGCAGTTATATTTGTATTTGTTGAAAGAAATCCACTTGCACTTATATTTCCAGTTACTGTTATCTCTCTTTCATCTCCCCTAAATGTAACATAATTTGTAGTTCCGTGTGCTACAACAAAATTATCATCTGGCCTTATAAATATATCATCATCAGCTTCTATGAATAAATCTTCAGGATTATCAGTATTAGCAAATATAGCCGTATCAGCAGAATCAAATATTATTTTTTTACCTTGAACTACCGTTACATCATCATTAAAAGTTCCTGTTGAAGCAAAATCAAATGTTCCATCCACATCAATGTTATCTAAATTTGCTGTTCCGTTTACATCAATGTCACCTTCTAAATCTATGTTACCACCAATTGTAGCATTACCACCAATAGTAAATGTTGAAGCGCCCGAACCACTATAATTTCCTTGAACTTCTAAATCATCCGTTACAACCATATCATCTGATGAAACAATATGTTCAGCAGTTATTGTTCCACTTGCACTTATGTTTCCGTGTACAGTTAATATTTCTCCTGGACTTTTTGTCCCTATACCAACATAACCATCAAAATATCCATGTCCAAAAGAACCAGTTGAAATTACTGAACCACTTATTTTACTTCCAGCTAAATTTAATAATTCTACATTATTTACATCGAAATGTATTTCATTTGCTGTTTCAAAATCTATTTTGGTTTGAGCATCTTCACCAATAACCAAATCTTCTTTCAATATGGATTCAATGGTTGTTTGAGCAGCAGTTATAGCCATATCATTTGCGTTTGCAGTTATACCATCACCTCCAATTACATTAACTGTCGCTGAACCACCTAAAGTTATAGAACCCCCACCAGTTAAACCAGTTCCAGCAGTTACGGTTACTGCATCTTCAGCTAATTTAGCAATTGGAATTTCGTCATTATCAATTTCAGCGACAATAAGAGCTGCTAGTCCATCAGTTACTGCATCAGCATCTAATGTTCCTGCTTTTACTGTTCCACTTGCACTTATATTTCCACTCGCAGTTATGTGACCATTGAATGTATGTGTATCTATTATTGCATCACCAAATGTGTTTGAACCTTCTGTTACAATTGTTGATGAAGTTATAAAAGAAGATGTGAAATGTGTTACATTTAATTTTGTTGCTGTTAAATCAGTAATTGTAATTGCAGCTATTGTTCCACCCTCAACCTTATCACCACTAATTGCATTATCAGGAAGTGTAATTCCATTAGCAATCAATGTTCCACTTGAACTTATGTTTCCACTTGCGGTTATGTGTCCAACAAAACTTGTCCCATCCCCTCCAGCTATAGCGAGTTTATTTCCTGTTTGAGTTATAGTAACATCACCATTATCAAAATTAATTACAGCACCTTCAGCAAGGAATAAATCCGACCATTGTCTATTGGAAGCACCTAAAGCTAATCCATTACTTGTTGCAGGTTGTAGAGCTGTGGTGGTTAATTTCATTTCATCATTGTTACCTACTCTAAATCCTATAACATTATCAGCAGTTGCAAAATCAATTAAATCCGTAGAATCTCTACCGATTTTTAAACTTGTATTGTATATTGAAGTTATAGTTGTTTGAGCAGCAGTAATCGCCATATCATTGGCATTAGCCGTTATTCCATCACCACCAATTACATTTACTGTTCCTGAACCACCAAGTGTTATAGAGCCACCACCTGTTAATCCAGTTCCCGCAGTTACAGTTACTGCATCTTCAGCTAATTTAGCAATAGGGATTTCATCATTATCAATTTCAGCGACAATAGCTGCGGCTAATCCATCGGTAACTGCATCGGCATCTAAAGTAGCTGCAGTTATAGTTCCACTTGAACTTATGTTTCCATGTACAGTTAATATTTCTCCTGGACTTTTTGTTCCCACACCCACATAACCATCAAAATACCCATGCCCAAAAGAACCAGTTGAAACTACTGAACCACTTACATTACCTAAAAAATTTGAATTTTTGCTGAATAATATTTTTTCACTTGAATTTGTAGTTATAAATTTTATATAAGAGTTAGAACCTTCTGTTATGTTTAGTGCATCTGCTAAATTGTCTTTAAGTGTAATTAAATTTTTTGTTGTATTACCACCACTAAAATCAATATTTAATCCTGTAGTAGCTCCATCTACACTAATACTATCAGCATTAATGTCACCTACATTAGTTATATTATTGTCTCCTAAAGATAATGCTCCAGCCAAAGCAGTAATTGTAGTTGTTCCAATTGTCCCACCACTAACTAAATCACCACTAATGGAATCGTTGGGTAATGTAATAGCATTACCAATCAATGTTCCACTCGTACTTATTTCATTAGCAGTTAAATATCCAGCTGAACCAGTTCCACCAACAGTTATATTATTAAATCCTAATATATTCCCATTACTACCACTTATATTACCACTAGCAGTTATGTGGCCAGTTACATTTAAATTATCATTAAAGGAAATTGTTTCACCTGATGTTCCAGCTGATTCAAATTTAGAAGCAAATATTGTACCACTTGCACTTATGTTTCCACTTGCGGTTATATCACCTATAAAACTTGTACCATCCGTACCAGCTATAGCGAGTTTATTTCCTGTTTGAGTTATAGTAACATCACCATTATCAAAATTAATCACACCACCTTCAGCAAGAAATAAGTCTGACCATCTTTGGTTTGCATCACCTAATGCTGTTCCATCATCTGCACCTGGAGCAACTACATTCGCCTGAACAATCATTTCTTGTGCATTATTAGCATAGAAATGTATCTCATCTGCAGTTTCGAAATCAATTTTGGTTTGTGCATCTTCACCAAGAATTAAATCTGTAGCCAATATAGAATTTATATTTGTTTGAGCTGCAGCGATTGTTAAAGCACCACCAGCAGCTACAGTTGCATCTCCACTAACAAGGGCAAATGCGCCATTAGCAACCATAGTCATAGTTGCTCTTTTTTCAGTTCCATTGTCTGAAATTAAAAATTCATCTTGTGTTGCGTGTGGAACTCCACTAAATGCATCAGCACTGTCAATATCAACAGTTGCTGTTACTCCTGATAAACCACCACCATCACCAATAAAATGACCAAATGAAGCAGTTGATATACCTGAGCCACTAACTATACTTCCATTCATATTTACGAGTTCTACATTGTTTACATCGAAATGAATCTCGTTTGCAGTTTCGAAATCAATTTTGGTTTGTGCATCTTCACCAATGACTAAATCTGCTTTCAATACAGATTCGATAGTTGTCTGTGCAGCTGTGATTGCTATGTCGTTTGCGTTAGCGGTTATACCATCACCACCAATTACATTAACCGTAGCTGAGCCGCCAAGTGTTATAGAGCCACCACCCGTTAATCCAGTTCCTGCAGTTACGGTTACTGCGTCTTCGGCCAATTTGGCAATTGGAATTTCATCATTATCAATTTCAGCCACAATAGCTGCAGCTAATCCATCAGTAACCCCACTAGCATCCAATACCCCACTTGCACTTATATTTCCACTTGCAGTTATATTGGTTGTAACTTCTAAACCATTTTTTACTTTAAAATCTTTTGACATAGCTTCACTCTCCACTATTGTTTATATATTATAAATATTGTTTTTTTAAATTAATGTCCTA
>Ga0209337_1002508_pt1 | contig 13259 bp, 25 predicted proteins | sample LinPmetageLP53_FD_184044 | JGI IMG/M metagenome (GOLD analysis project Ga0209337, IMG submission 184044) | Marine viral communities from the Pacific Ocean - LP-53 (SPAdes) (version 2) | ecosystem: Environmental > Aquatic > Marine > Oceanic | place: Pacific Ocean | collected 2010-02-08
CAAGCCTGTTCAATTCTATAACATCAGCCCGGTGTTCTTCACCACATATACCCTTACATAGAGCAGGTGATGCTGGACTACCATAAGATACCATACCTACCATCTCATCATAGAAGTACAGACCATAGGCATAGCTGATAGATGGCATACGTCCAGCATAATGAATGTCCAGTATCCATGTCTTAGTAGCTTCATATGGTATCTCAACCACAGAATATTTAGTATGCATTTGATCAGTCCATCCTACGAACATTTTACTCTACTCCAATATTCAGGTACGTGGTAGTGACCACCAATCTCATTCCAGCCATCAAACCTAGTCCATGCTATATCAATAGCTTCTTCTTCTGTGTATCCTTCTGCTACGAGGTCATCAACTATATCTTCTAATTGACTTGCTATCTGTGGATGTAAACTCATACGTTATCTCCTATTGCTACGTCTAGCTCTGTCTCTATCCATACCCTAGCACCACAGGGCAATGGGTTGTCTGGCCTGTACACTATCGATGCTAACACTTCACCATCCTCACTGAGCATGTCTATCCTGTCACCATACAACGTATCGTGATCACCTTGTGCTCTTAACACAGGCAACCTGTCCTTAGACAGCCTGTGTATATTGCTACGTATGTTGCCCTGATTAACGTGTAATATAGTCATGTACTTTCTCCGATGTTAGGTCCAACGTTGGACTTAGTGAGATGATAAGTGTACTGTCACTCGCTTGCCTATAGTAGTCTGACTGAAACATCCTGCCTTACATACAGCACAATGCCCTGACATTTTCTTCCATGTCTTAGGACACTTGAACGCCTCACCTTTTTCTGCATACTTGGTGTCATCACCAAAGTACATTATATTCCAACCATCATCAATCAAACTGTCCTCTTCATCCTGTGTATTGGATGGATCTAAGGACGCATTGAGTGCTATGTTACTGATAGGGAATAGCTCTATCTGCATTAGCTCACGTAGTAATGTATTACGCCATGCTCTAGTAGGTATCCACCATACAGTTTCAGGTGTAGCTAATGCTATGTCCTTTACACGATAGATGTCTGATAGATCCTTGATAGCCTCACCTCTAGTCATATGCCTAGCACGTTTAGTCTGCTTCTTCTTACGTGATAGATAGGTACGTACTGCACTACCAGACACCTGCATCCACTCACGTTCACAACGTTCATCACGTTTACCCATGTTAGGATACATCCTGTATAACTTGACGTTATAACAAGTATCATCACAGAAACTAGTTCGATGATCACAAGATCCTTTCACAGAACCTACATCATTGATTGGTCGATCACTAGCGAACATGCCTATGTCATCACAGTAACGAAACAAATCCTTAATCATTTTTAAATCCTCTAAAGCTAGTTAAAATAAAACCTAGTGCTATTACAGTCCAACATATAATGAGTATCTCTATGGTGTCAAGCTCCATGTTATTCTCCATTGTTAAGTCCAACGTCGGACTCAGTTAAGATCTATCTAAGTAATATATACTTTCACTAAAGTATCAAGTATATATTACGTAAGATATATCTAAAGGTTTTCTCTTTCCCTTTCAAACTGTTCATTTAGTTCTGTAACTAAGGCATCCCAATGCTTATCAAATTGAGAGTCGGACATAGAGTCCACCCAATTAAGAGTACAAGCAATGGGACGAAACCCATCTAGTTCCTTTCGCATATCACTATATAGATAACGCCTTGCTTCCCTATTATACTTAGTGTTTCTCATTTTTTATCTCCATTGTTAAGTCCAACGTCGGACTTGATTTGCTTTGCCTTACTACGTAATTGCGACCATTTGTGATCACGCTTGGCCTTTGCAAAAGCATCAGCCATAGCTTGCTCTTGGCCTAGTCTATAGACTAATGGCACTTTGATACTTGTATCAGGAACCTCATTGATCCAAGAGGATTTCAAAGGTGTATGAGTACCGCAGTGTATTATATGCCTTGCCATTAGGCTACCTCACTTTCTACTACTGGAATATCAGTAGATGTTGCACTGTCAATCAGCATCTCGACAACTTGTTGTAAGTCAATATTGTACTTCTTAGCAGTAGCTAAAACATTTGCTACAATGCTCTCAGCATTTACATTAGAGGTTGAAGTATCCTCTGTTGATGCTTCTTCTTCACTACCTTCGGTAGCAAGTCCATCGTCGGACTTAGCTTCGGCTTGTTTCATTGCCCTTTGAAGGGCAGAGAGACTAGTGAAACCTTTCTTAGAAGCTTTGATAGATGTTAAACAATCCTCTTGATTGTTAAAGAACCAAAGAGCTTCTGCTCTTCTTCTCTTGTCAATATTGGCTACGCCAACATCTCTAAGTCTAGCTGATGTAACCTTACCATCCTCACCAACTTCATCTCGTAGAGATCTCATTAGCTTACCTAATCGGTAATCCAATCCATCCTTAGAGATGGAGATCTTGAACCTCTTCTTCAATGAAGACTGTTCTGATTTGTACATCTTAGCTAAAGCTAAACCTTCGGACTCCAAAGTGTCTATTGATGGGATGATTGCTATTGCTGTTGAGGTTGTCATGTCTTTTCTCTCTTTCTTTCTACTGTTTCTAAGTGTTATTACTTTCACTAAAGTATAAGTAATAACACGTAAGAAACAGTTATAGAAAGAAGAGAGAGTTTGGTTGGTTAAATCGGTGACAAAAACTGTGCCAACTACTGCTACGCGAAAGCTATGCTTTTCATACGCGGTAGTTAGCCAAGTCCAACATCGGACTTCAAATTGAGGGGGTGGTATCTGTGGGTTTTGTAGTCCGACGTTAGGGTCTTTTCACATCTCATAAATCACCACAATCATCTTCATCATTCTGTGGCAAGTGATAGTGTATCACTAGCATTGTTAAATCGAAGATTCATAGCACATAATGCGTTGCATTGCTTGCGCTACACTACATATGCTACATACGCTATGCCTCATACGCTATATGCTACGCTATACGCATCCCTCCAAGCGCGCCCGGGCATGGGCCACCGGGGGTACGGTAGATATATATACACAGAAGACCACAGATCAGGTATTTTAACTGTTAACCATACAGGCAAGTGATAACTATATGTGTCCTATTAGTCACACATTTAAATTATTTTCACATTAATTGCATTTTTTAGTTGACAGAGTTTGATTGAGCCAGTATAACTATATACTATAATGATCACTTAAGTGAATAGATAAACTATTCTATCATTAAAACTTAAAAAACACTTAAGTATAAAACACATCAGTGAACATTGAAAGTGAAACACTTAAATGGATGGTCATAACCTTTCCCTTTTACAAATATTAACGAGTACATGGCCTATACTATTAGGTTTAGTAACTCTTATTATTGTATTAGCAAAGATGCACGGTGATATTAATATACTTAAAGAGAAAGTAAGAACTTTGTTTGAGCTATGGAACTCAAAATAGGTAGTATGATAGTAAGAGAACCAGTATTGATACGTATCTACTACTACCTGCCTGATTATAGTAGCTTAGTGCAGGAATTTATGTGGGGTACTATGGACATTATTCCAGAATACCCACGTATTAATAGATTTTTAAATTACTGGCATGAAAATATAGACGCTGTAATAGCCAGTATTGACATTGATCCATATAAAGGAGTATAGCTAATGAAGATTAAAGAATTTTTTAACGGTATGTGTGCGTTTGGTAAGAAAGCTTACCTACGTATTGAAAGTATACTGTCCAATCCAATGAATCGTAGAGCAGTAATAGCTGTAGTAATACTACTAGGCTTTGTAATACTAGCAATGAGCTTTGGTTACATAAAATAATTACAGAAACAACTTGACATTTATGAGAAAACAGGTAAAACTATACACAGAAACAGTACTAGAGTCTTTTTATGACTCATTAAGAACTAAATCATACAGGTATTTACACGTACCCCACAGTAAAGTGTTCTATGTACGTGCAGCACTAGAGAAACGTACTGGCATACGGTATAGTTTAGAAGAAATAGAAACTGCTATGGTAGCAGAGGGATGGAAAGATGGCTAAAACCCCTGCATGGACACGTAAGGCTGGTAAGAGTGCCTCTGGTGGTCTTAATAAAAAGGGTGTAGCCTCTTATCGTAAAGCTAATCCCGGCTCTAAACTAAAAACTGCCGTAACTGGTAAAGTTAAAGCTGGGTCAGCAGATGCTAAAAGACGTAAATCATTTTGTGCCAGAATGAAAGGTATGAAGAAAAAATTAACGAGTGCTAAGACTGCTCGTGATCCTAACTCAAGGATTAATAAGTCATTAAGAAAATGGAGATGCTAAGATGGTAAAGCGACTAATAGCTAAAGCAGCTACAAAAGGTAGTAAAAAACTAACAAAGAAAAAAAGACCTAGTAAAAGTGAGTTAGAAAGACAGTTAGATTTAGAAAAATCTAAGAGAAACATGAAAAAACTACGTGCTGAGACTCGTGCAAAAGATGCAGATAAGAAAAAGAATGTACGACAGGATAGATCACAAAGCGGTATGGTAGGTTCAGGTTCTAGGTCTGTTCCAAAAGGAGCTAAAGGACCAAAGAAAAAAGAAGCAGAATCTATGAGAGCAATGTCTGATGATCTCACTGGTAAAGATGCAGTTAGCAAAGGACAAGCAGGTAAGATAAATACTGGTAAAACTACTCGCTTGGATAAACAGCTACAAACTCCCACGCAAAAGAAAGCAGTAGATAAGTATGTGCGATTAGCAAAGAAAAAAGAAGATGGTGGTGAGCTAACAACAGATGAAAAACGATGGATGAAATCTGATGCTAGATATGAGGCAGAAAGATTACGTAGAGCAGGTCAGGGTGCAGGTAATAAAAGATCTGACGCTAAGAGTACAGCACGTACAAAAACAAAAGCGCAAAGAGATAGGGCACTCGCTCTAACATTAAAAGGTGAGAAGAAAACAACACGTAATGCAGATGATATGGGCAATCCGGGTACTGGGGAAGCTACAAGTAAAACAACTGCAAATAGAATTAAACAGTTAGGCGATAACGCAGATGTAAGAGCAAAGATAGCTGCGGATCGAAGAAAAGATAAACGAACCAGAGCGAGAAATACAAGAGAAATGAAAAGGAAAAAATAAAATGAAAAGCTTTAAAATGGGTATAGCACAGGGTACTGCTGAACCACGCAACAGACGAGATAGAAAAAAATTTGATCCGATAGCTGCTGCATATCAAAATGCAAAAGCAGAAGCTTTAAAAAATGGGGCATCTGAAAAAGAAGCAACAGCTATTGGTAATAAAGCACAGGCAGAATTTTTAGCTAGACGAGCTAAAGAAAGAGAAGGTAAACCACAACAAAAATCTAAAGGTGGTGCTATAAAGAAACCAGCAATGATGTATGGTGGTATGGCAAACAATAAGAAGCATATGTATTCCGCAGGTGGATCGGTTACAGCCAATCTAGGTCTAGCTGCATTAAAGAAGCAACGCCCAGACGTAGTTGCTAAAATGATGAAAGGTAAAGAATAACATGTACAAAAAAACAAAGAAGATGTCCAAGGGAGGTGCTGCCAAGAAAATGTATGGCGGTGGTATGAGCATGGCTAAGAAGGGTACGAAGAAGTACTCTAAGGGTGGGGCAGCTAAACGTAGATAATGCCTAGTCTTATTAGTAATGTACCCCACTTTAATTGTTGGGTACGAAGAGAGTTCACTAGTAACCATCAAAAATATCACGGTGAATTTCTTCATGCGATTGCATTCGCAGTAAACACAATACCAGACAGATCACTTAGTTTTCAGGTTGTGTTTACTGGATGCGAAATAGATAGGGAAGATGGACCTCAAGAGAATGTACATGGAGGAGCTATGTGGGCAAGGATGCCGATACAGGCACTCGTAGCTGACATACCTCTAGAAGAGTGGCCTGACCCAATGGAAGATCATTTATGCCAACCTTGGGATTGTGAGTCACGAGAGCATAGTACAGTCATTCTAGACAGAGTAAGTTCATCCCCTTGGATATGTAAGATAGGAGGTGATCTCTATACAGGTAGGTATTTATTTACCGTAGATTATACAGGTAACGATATAGCAGATGACCCTGCACAGCACAAACAGTCACACGTAATATATTTAACAGGGGCTGGTAGTTGGACAGGAAATTTTGTAGCGTTACCTAACAATAGAGTAAGGGCTACGAGTCCTGCTTTATGGAGAACGGGGGAGGGTGCACCAGACTTTGTACCGTCACAATGGTCGCACTCAGCAGAGGGACATGAGACATACTTAGATCCCTCTGTAACATTTAATAATCTATATGCAAGGGACACAAAGAAAAATGCCAGTAAAAACAAAAGCAAAAAAAGTAATAAAAAAAGTAGTTAAGGGATTAACAAAAGCTAGTGCCTTACATAAGAAACAATCGAACCAGCTTAATGCCATTAAATTAAAGAGTGGTGGTAGCACAGTTAACGCAGCAGGTAACTATACACAGCCCGGTATGCGTAAGGGTCTGTTTAATAGAATCAAAGCTGGTGGTAAAGGTGGATCACCCGGTCAATGGTCTGGACGTAAGGCACAGATGCTGGCAAAGCAATACAAAGCAAAGGGTGGTGGCTATCGTGGATGATAAGCTATGTGCATGTGATGACGCAGAAGAAGGTCAGCTATGTGAATGTCGGTGTGACAGTTGCATAGAATGTAATTGTAATCCAGATGTATGCAGATGTGAGTGTCATGGCAAGAGCTAAGTCACAAAGAAGTCTGTCTAACTGGACGAATCAGGATTGGCGTACTAAGTCAGGTAAGCCATCTACACAAGGACCAAAGGCTACAGGTGAAAGGTATCTACCTGCTAAAGCCATTAAGTCACTGTCATCATCTGAGTACGCTGCCACAAGTAAAGCTAAACGTGCAGGAAACAAACAACACGTAAAGCAACCAAAGAACATAGCTAAGAAGACAGCTAGGTTTAGGAGAAGTTAATGTTAGGTGCACTACTAGGACCAATTAGCAGTCTAGCTGGTACATGGCTAGAGGGACACGTAGCTGAGAAGAAAGCTAAGTCTGAAGCTAAGATTACTACAATTAGAAGTGAAGCTAAGATAAAAGAAAGACAGGCAACTGGAGAAATAGATTGGGACATAGCACAGGCTAAAGCGAGTTCAAGCAGCTGGAAAGATGAGTGGCTTACAGTTTTGTTCTCAATACCTTTGGTGCTTGCTTTCATTCCCGGTTGTGAAGACATAGTTCAAATAGGGTTCAATCAGCTACAGCTTATGCCTGATTGGTATAAGTATGCCCTTTCTATAATCGTAGCAGCGTCATTTGGAGTACGTGGTGCTACTAAGCTATTTAAAAAGTAAGGAGATATAAACATGGCAGAAGAAAATGTAATCGTTGACAAAGCAGCGTATCAATCTAACAGACGCTATATGGCATGGACTGCACTAGCTACAATGCTTATCGCTACTACTGCTGTACTAATATGGCCCGGTAGGTTTGCAGCAGCAGACAGTATTCTTATGATGATGTATGGTTCATTGTCTGCACTTGTTGGTGCGTACTTTGGCTTTGCAATGCCTAAGAAGAAATAGATGAAGTATAATACTAGCCAGTTACTCGACATGCTTATTAGAGATGAAGGTCTAGAACTAAAAGTTTATAAAGACACTTTAGGTATAGACACGATAGGTGCAGGTAGAAACTTAAGAGATAGACCACTGACTGTTGCACAATTGCAACACTTAGGGTTATCCGATATGCAGGACTTATATGATAATGGGATAACACTTTATGGTGCTAGATACATACTTCGGATCGATGTCGATATTGCTGAACGCGAACTCATTACTGCTCACTCTTGTGTGGAGTTTTTAAATGCACCACGACAAATGGCCTGTGTTAATATGGCATTTAACTTAGGTATACCTAGATTAAAAATGTTTATAAATATGTGGTCTGCTATACATCGTAAGGACTATGATCGTGCAGCAGATGAAATGTTAGACAGCAGATGGGCAAAGCAGGTAAAAAGCAGAGCAACCAGACTAAGTGACATAATGAGGACAGGGGAATTAAATGACTAGACAGTACACAGAAAATCAGGTAAAATTCCTAGATGTACTATTTGACGATGCAGGTGGGGATGTAGCTACGGCTAAGAAACTAGCTGGCTATGCAGAGGGTACATCTACCACAGTAGTCGTTAGGAGCCTCAAGGAAGAGATACTAGACGCAACACAGCAGTATATGGCACGGAATGCTCCTAAGGCTGCTGTAGCGATGGCTAGTGCGTTATTAGACCCTACTGAGTTAGGACTTAGAGATAAGATGTCAGCAGCAAAGGAACTACTAGATCGTACAGGCCTAGTTAAAACTGAGAAGCTACAAGTAGAAGCGAGTGGTGGTGTGATGTTAATGCCACCTAAGAAACAAATAGAGGAGGACGATTAAATGGATAGAATACCTATGGCATTTGTTAGATCAGCTAGAGGAAAGTTAAAAAAAGTAGTTAGAAATAAACCTTTAAATAGCACACAGCAAAGAAATGTTGATAATGCTATGGAGACTTTTGATGATTTAATGGCAGATAGAAACTTAAATAAATATAATTCAAAGATTGCAGGTGACTCAAAACCAAGTGCTCTCATAGGCAATAAGAGAATGAATAGAGCAATACAAAGAATAGGTGAAGGTAAAACACAAACACAAACAGATGCTGTTAACGCACTATTGCAAGGTGCTGGTGTTGGATTTGCTGTAGGCTATGACAGTACAAGAGATAAGAAACCAGTTAAGAAAACAAAAACTAAAGCACCTATACCTAAGAAAAAACCCAGTAGAAAAAAACCTCCTATGCCTAAACCAAAACCTTCTCGTAAAAAAACTCCTGTGCCTAAGAAGAAACCTTCATTAAGAACTAGATTAAATTTGGATTAGGATTAATGGATAGGAGTTTAGGCAAATGGAAATTACCGCAACCAACAGATATAAAGGAAGAAAATGAGTGGCTACCTGTACCACGTATTGCTAGAACAGTCCCATTCGGGTATGAAGTTGACCCCGAAGACGAAGACTTGTTATTGCCGATACCTAAAGAACTGGACCATCTTGAAAAAGCTAAGGCGTATGTGCGACAGTATTCGTTGCGACAGGTTGCAGCATGGCTGAGTACAAACACAGGAAGATACATATCACATCTTGGACTACAGAAAAGAATAAAGCATGAGCGACAGCGTAAGGACAAAGCTAGAAGCCTCCGTCAATGGGCAGACTATGCGGAAAAGGCGATCAAGAAAGCCAAAGAAATCGAAGAAAGTAGACTTGGTGCAAAGCGAGTCCATACCACAGAAAGTAGAGTATGATACATCTGCCATTGAACAAGAAGCTAATGTACTATTCAAACCGAATACAGGACCACAGACAGAGTTTCTAGCTGCACCAGAACGTGAAGTACTATATGGTGGTAGTGCAGGTGGTGGTAAGAGTTATGCAATGTTAGCTGATCCATTACGATATATGGGTCATCCTGCATTTAGTGGATTGTTATTAAGGCACACAACAGAAGAGTTACGAGAATTAATATCTAAGTCACAAGAACTATATCCTAAAGTCTGGCCGGGAATTAAATGGTCAGAGAGAAAGATGCAGTGGACCGCACCATCTGGTGCAAGACTTTGGATGTCATACTTAGATCGTGATGATGATGTCATGCGCTATCAGGGTCTAGCTTTTAGCTGGATAGGTTTTGATGAGTTAACTCAGTGGTCTAAGCCTTATGCATGGAACTACATGAGATCTCGTCTACGTTCCACTGCCCCTGATTTAGATGTGTATATGAGGGCAACGACTAACCCCGGAGGACCGGGACATGGCTGGGTTAAGAAGATGTTTATTGATCCAGCACCATACGATACAAGTTTTGCTGCGACAGATATAGAAACAGGAGAAGCGTTAAAGTATCCAGCAGGTCATAGCAAAGCAGGTAAGGCATTATTTAAACGTAGGTTTATACCTGCAAGGTTATCAGATAACCCATACCTAGCTGGAACAGGTGACTACGAAGCAATGCTACTGTCTCTACCTGAACACCAGCGTAGGCAGTTGCTAGAGGGCGATTGGGATATTAAAGAAGGTGCAGCCTTCACAGAGTTTAACAGGTATGTACATGTGGTTGAGCCATTCGACATACCAAATAACTGGGTTAAGTTTAGGGCATGTGATTATGGTTATGGTTCTTATAGTGGTGTTCTTTGGTTTGCTGTTACGCCAGATGAGCAACTTATAGTATATAGAGAGTTATATGTATCAAAAGTACTAGCAACAGATTTAGCTGATATGGTACTTGACTTAGAAGTAGGAGATGGTAATATAAAGTATGGAGTACTTGATAGCTCTGTATGGCATAAACGAGGTGACACAGGACCATCACTTGCAGAACAGATGATTAATAAAGGCTGTAGGTGGAGGCCATCAGATAGAAGTAAAGGAAGTAGAGTGTCAGGTAAGAACGAAATACATAGAAGACTACAGATAGATGAGGATAGTGAACAACCTAGATTAGTATTCTTTTCTAACTGTACAGAACTAATTTCACAATTACCTGCATTACCTCTTGACAAACGTAACCCAGAAGATATAGATACTCATGCAGAAGATCACTTGTATGACGCATTACGATATGGAGTGATGTCAAGACCTAAGTTTAATTTATTTGATTACGATCCTAGCAAACGACCACCAAGCACCATGCCAGTAGCAGATGCTGTATTTGGATATTAAGGAAAAAAATAATGACAGATGAATTTATAATGGAAGAAGACGCTATACATCTAGAGGACGCAGAAGAGTCCAAAGATGAAGACATTGCAAATCTAGTACCATTTATCATCGACAGATATAAACGAGCAGAAGACTTTAGGTATCAGGATGAAGAACGCTGGATTAAAGCGTACCGCAACTATAGAGGTTTGTACGGCACAGATGTACAGTTCTCAGAAGCAGAACGATCACGTGTCTTTATTAAAGTAACTAAGACTAAAACACTTGCTGCATATGGACAGATAGTTGATGTGCTATTTGCAAATAATAAATTTCCATTATCTATTGACCCTACTCAACTACCCGATGGTGTAGCAGGTGATGTACACTTTGATCCAAAAGAATCTCCTGAAGTACGAGAGGTTATGGACAGTCCGTATGGCTTTTCTGGTGACGGTAAGGACTTACAACCGGGTGACACTCAGAATACCTTAAACGAAAGAATGGGTGAATATGCAAATAAACTAGGAGAGATAGAGGGTGTTAGAGAAGGTGTTGGTAGAACTGGTACGGCAATTACGTTTAGCCCTGCTCTTGTGGCAGCAAAGAGGATGCAGAAGAAGATACACGATCAGCTAGAGGAATCAGGTGCTAGTAAGCATCTAAGAAGTACCTCATTTGAAATGGCTTTGTTTGGTACTGGTGTTATGAAAGGGCCATTTGCCGTTGACAAAGAGTATCCTAACTGGGACGATGAGGGTGAGTACAATCCAGTAATTAAAACTGTACCACAAGTATCACATGTATCAGTGTGGAACTTCTACCCAGATCCAGATGCTAACAATATGGATGAGGCACAGTATGTAATAGAACGACATAAGATGTCACGTTCACAACTACGTGCATTAAAAAAACGTCCATACTTTAGAGATAGTGTAATTGATGACGTTATCACAAGAGGTGAGAACTACGAGAAGCTGTACTGGGAAGATGACCTATCTGACTATGCACCACAGCATGATATAGATCGTTTTGAAGTTATGGAGTATTGGGGTACAGTAGACATTGAGCTACTAGAAGAGCAGGACATAACAATACCTAAAGATCTACAGGATCTAGATGAGCTACAGGCAAACATATGGGTATGCAATGGTAGACTATTACGTGTTGTACTTAATCCATTTAAACCTGCACGTATACCTTACATGGCAGCACCATACGAACTTAACCCATACAGTTTCTTTGGTGTAGGTATTGCAGAGAACATGGACGATACCCAAACTCTAATGAATGGCTTCATGCGTATGGCAGTTGATAATGCTGTGCTGTCGGGTAACTTACTCATTGAGGTAGATGAAACAAACCTAGTACCGGGGCAGGACTTAACAGTGTATCCCGGTAAGGTATTTAGAAGACAGGGTGGTGCACCGGGACAGGCACTATTTGGTACAAAGTACCCTAATGTATCTAGTGAGAACATGATGATGTTTGATAAAGCTAGACAGCTATCAGATGAAAGTACAGGCTTTCCATCGTTTGCTCATGGTCAAACAGGTGTGTCTGGTGTAGGTAGAACTGCATCAGGTATATCTATGTTGATGGGTGCAGCAGCAGGTGGTATTAAAACAGTTATTAAAAACGTAGATGATTATTTACTTAGGCCATTAGGCGAAGGACTGTTTCAGTTTAATATGCAGTTTGATTTTGATCCTGATATTAAAGGTGATCTTGAAGTATCTGCACGTGGCACAGAAAGCTTAATGGCAAACGAAGTACGTAGTCAAAGATTGATGCAGTTTTTAGGTGTTACATCCAATCCAGCACTTGCACCTTTTGCAAAATTCAATTATATTATACGTGAGATTGCAAAGTCTCTTGACCTTGATCCAGATAAGGTCACAAACAATATGGATGAGGCAGCTATACAAGCTGAGATTATGAAAGGTCTACAACCTGATCAACCACCAGCAGGTGCAGCACAGCCACCAGCAGGAGCTAATCCAATGGACACATCAGGAGCAGGAGGAGGAACAATTGGAACAGGACAAGCACCAGTACCCGGAGAACAAGGGTTTAGTGGGTCACCGCAAGGAGCTGCTCCAGAAGCTCCGACCCCTAGTCAGCAACAGCCACCAGTGGGTACTATTCAGTAGTTATCTAGACTCTATGATTGAGAGTGAAAGAAAGACGTTAGAACAATCTACCGATATGGTTACAATGCACAGAGCGCAAGGATCAATCAGTGCGTATCAGAAACTTAAACAACTAAGGGAACATATAAATGTATAATAGTCAAATGGAAATGTTTCAGGATGGTGGCTTAAAGGATCAGGGTAATACTACCGATCCTGTGTCTGGTAATGATGTACCTTCAGGCTCACTCAAAGAAGAAGTACGAGATGACATAGATGCAAAGCTAAGTCCGGGTGAGTTTGTATTTCCTGCTGACGTTGTACGCTTTATTGGTTTAGAAAAACTAATGATGATACGTGACAAAGCTAAGAAGGGTCTATCTCGTA
>Ga0209337_1002509_pt1 | contig 13257 bp, 31 predicted proteins | sample LinPmetageLP53_FD_184044 | JGI IMG/M metagenome (GOLD analysis project Ga0209337, IMG submission 184044) | Marine viral communities from the Pacific Ocean - LP-53 (SPAdes) (version 2) | ecosystem: Environmental > Aquatic > Marine > Oceanic | place: Pacific Ocean | collected 2010-02-08
GCCCCCTACTTAAGTATTGCTGTGGTGTTAATATAGTATGTATTCAAATTCATATTATGAATCAAGAACAAACAAAATATGTTAATGAGATGAAATCAATTCAAAAAGTTGATGAATTAATCGCATTAGCAGAAAGATGTAAAGGTTTCATGTATAGCGGGGATTTTGTAAACGCACGTTATAACATGACCTTAATTAGTCGAGGGTGTGTGTTTGCTTTAGAGCAAATAGACAAAGCTATGGGAACTTATGTTCCTACTGAAGCTGATAAAGCTTGGATTAAAGCGGGGGGGGAATTATAATGACCAAAACAAAAAAAGAATCTATGAGTGATAGAATTTTTGAAAAATCTATCGAATTGGATTTTAAAATCTTGGATAAGGCAGCTCAATTAGTTGAAGCCTTGAAAAAGCATAAAATATCAAGTTGGAAAACAAAAAATAATGAGTCAACTTTAATCATTGAGCTTGATTTATTGCTAGATGAAAAATACCAACATTTCGCAGCTCTTGAAGTGGTTGAAGAAATAGAAAAAAAGGAGAATCAAAATGCCTAGTAAAATATATTTTGACATTAACAAAGTCAAAACATGGGCTATTGAAAACATCAAAGATTTCGAAGGGGATAAATGGATTTTATATGAATCCAGTGATGAAGGCATTTGGTGTATGGAGTGGCATGAGGAAAAAGACCAATGAAGCAATACAAAAAAATTCAGGGAGCTGACTTTATCAGGAATCTAAGATTAGAAACTGATGATAAAGGCAACAATGAATACGGAAGCTCAAGGTTTAAGGGGGAAACATTAGATATTGTTTTGCCTGACAAAAAACATATCAAGCGGGTAACGTTTGGGATTTATGAAATATGGAAAACTCACCACGTAGCGGTAATTTCTGAAACTCTCAAAGTTGATACAGAACCTAAAGGGGATTTCATAGACCACGTTTTAAATCAAACGTGTTATGAAAATGCGTGGGATTAATTCCCATGTCTTTTTCTTTTACCTGTAAAAATTGTAATAAATATCTTGAATATCATAGTTTTGAAGAATTAAAAAGGTGCAGGGAAATTATAAAGTCCAAAAGCGGTAATTTGGACAAGTGGACATGAACATAAATGACATAAATTTGATAAAAAGAAAAATAGGAATTTTACAAAGTAGACTTTATTATATAAAAAACAAAAAAGAACACAACAAAAAAAGGAAATTATACAAAAGGCAAAAATGGAAAGACAGAAAAGATAATCCTAAAAATAAAAAAAAATAACTGTATCAAAATTAGAGGTTATTTGATACACTTTTTCATAGTATAATTTATATGGGTAATAGTTTTTCTATGTTTCAATGACTGTAACAACGATAAGAGTTGAATCTACAACTCTAAAAGAGTTCAAAAAGTCTAAAGTAAAACACATGGCAAATAAATCATTAACTAATCTTAATGATGATAAATTTGTTAAAGTTTTACTAAAGGAAAACAAACTATGACAGCAAAAACAGGAAATATAGACGAGATTTTGAATCAAGTAGATTCAGAATCTGAGGGTTCTATTCAGTCCTTATTTTTAGACCAAGAAATAAGGATAAAAAACGCTGAAATCCAACAAGGTTCAAAAGGCGAATACGCAATTATTCAGCTTGATGATAGTAATGGCAAAGCTCATACTGTACATTCATCTAGCGGCGTAGTTGTGGACAACTTGAAAAAGTTAATTGCCGCAGATTTAGGAAAAGTTGAATATCCTTGTAAATGCGTTGAGAAAAAATCCTCTAACGGAAGAACATATTTGACATTAGCAGGGGTTTAATCACTACCATGTCAAGTTATATCCAACACCCTTCTTTTTTATTTATGAGGTTAAATTATGTTTAATGCAAAATATGATAATCCATTAGACAGTTTTATTTTAAATAATCCTGTTTTTAGCAGAACGGATTTAGAAAATCATTTAGAAAGCTTAAGAATCTATACAGGCAAAACGCCTACAAGAAGTATTAATCGTGATGTTTTAAAATATCTTAGAAAAAATTTTTCTGAATTTGAAAAATTAACTACTAAGGAAGTAAGGAAAAGAAAAGATACACCTGTAAAAGAAAAAATAATTGGCGACGACTTTGATTTTTGGTATAAGAAATTATTAAAAACAGGTACAACAACGAATCCTCAAAGTGGGAAAACTAGCTTAAAGATTGAAATTTTTACTTTTGAGAAAAACGATAAATGTAGATTTGATAGTTTGTTACAAGCTGTAATTAAAAAAGTTCCCGAAGTTCAATATATCAACGATACAGGTTACAGCTCAACTATGGAAAATCCTTTCGGAGATGACCCTGAATTTGAAGATGCAAAATTAACCGTTGAAAGTAGTGATGGGAATAATTTTTTCACTGGGATAGTGGAATTAACAGATACTAACGAATCGCCATGCTAAAGCTAGACTATGATTATATCGCTTATACTGAATTAAAAAAGCGTGTTGAATTTATCAAAAAACATGAGATAGTAAAATCAATTAAAATTTATCAAAGTCCTAGCTGTAACGGCTATCATTTGTATATTGATACAACTAAAGAATTGAATTGGAATGAAAAGATTTCTTATCGCAAGTTATTCAAAGATGATGGACAAAGAATAGTATTGGACTTGTTAAAAGATGAGCAGCTAAAAGACGTATTGTTTTCTCTAAGATATAACAATGGGTTTATCTCTAGAGAAATTTTTATCGAGCAGGTAGCTTGATTTTTCCTTTGTGCTTTTTGATAGCGTGTTGAGCTAACGGTAAAGCATAACAAAAAATATGACCGCAAAACTGACAATGAAAATGAACATGTTTAGGGTTTTTATGTTTAATATTGTAAGGACACTTCAATATTATTCAGCGTTTCGTGTATCGAATAAATGTTTTGCCGCAAAACCTGAAACCGTTGATAGAACTAACAAGCTGTCTACTGATACTACTTGAAAGACTACTGCATATACGGTAAAAAGTATCGTACTGCCTGCAATTACATTACTAACTTTTGCTTTTGATAAGATGTTTACCATAAATCTGACTAATTTTGCTATTATTTATTAGATTATTGAAATTTATATTTTATAATTACTATTCCGTCAGAACCTGCAGCTCCTTGAACGCCAAATTTTGCACCTCCACCGCCTGAGCCTGAATTTGCAGTCGTTACCGTTCCCGCACCTCCTGAATTATTATTTGCATTTGATGATCCTCCAGTTCCAGATACATGTGCAGAACCTCCACCTGCTCCTGTAGCATAAGTAACTGATAAACCTGAAATTGAATTAGCAATTCCGTTTCCTCCGTCACCTCCAAATGTTGTTCCTCCCGCAGCTCCATTTCCTCCGTTCGTTGAAAATCCTCCACCGCCGCCGCCTGCAGCTCTAATTCCTGCTTGGTGTCTTCCCGAACCTCCATCGTTTCCTTGACTTCCAACTCCGCCTGAACAAGTAGTTCCATCTCCATTGTCGTTTGTTCCTCCACCGCCTCCGCTTCCTCCAGATTTTCCAGCGTGATATGTGGCACTGTCACTTCTTGAACCTCCACAACCTCCACCAATGGCGGTAAGAGAACTAAAAACTGAATTTGTTCCGTTATTTCCGTTTGTAGATGTTCCAGAAGTCGAGGGTTGAGCCCCTCCAGTTCCAATTGTTACGGGATAATTTTGAATGTTAACTGCAAAAGTATAAGCTGATTCAGCTAAATATCCTCCAGCAGCTCCACCTCCAGTCGGTTCTCCTCCAGCTCCTGCACTTCCACCACCAGCCAAAATCAAATAAGCTACAACTCGATTTATTGCAAGACCTGACAAAACGTTAAAGTTTCCGCTTGTTGTAAAAGTATGAATTTTATAATCTCCATCTACTGTTATTGTTCCGCCTGTTGCAGTTATGAAAGGACTGGCAAATTTAAAACTGTCAATAATATAATTACTCAAGTTTCAGAACCAACAATTACGCATTTTAATCCCTTTCCAGTTGTAGTGTTTCCAACTTGGTCGATGTCTATTGTAATTATTGAGTCGTTTGTCAATGACGAAGTAGAAATAACTGGAGGGGTAGCTGCCGTTGTACTTGTTGTTTCACTTGCATCAATCGTGATGGGTGTAGAAAGTATTGATGATCCTCCTTGTTCAATATCTACTGTTAGTAAATTTGCACCTGTAGCTGCAGTTGATAACGAAGCTCTAACCTCACTTACAGTAAATGCAAAAGGCATACGGAACTGGACTTTTTCTCCCGTTGTCAAATCTCCAGTTTCATCAGAACACGCAATTACAAAAGATAAATTTCCGTTGGCTAAGGTAGCCCATTTTAATCCTAAAGCTTCACCTGAATCTGCAGTTAATACTTGATTGTTAATTCCTATTGGGACTCTAGCGTTCTCGGTAGTATATCCATGTGTATCTCCCTTTACAGTGAGTAAATCATCTGGGACACCTTCTTGTCCTCCGCCCATTCCACCTGACATTATTTTAATCTCTCCTGTAGCATACCCTCAAGCTTTGCAATACGTTCACACAAATTTCTGATTAAGGTATCATTTTTTCTTGAATTAAAAATCATTACAGAGAGCATTGTTGAGAATCCCACCAATGAAATTCCTAAAATAAATTCTTGCATGATTACTGTCCTGCATGAACTTCATGCCCGATTACATCAATAACTGTAACTGCGTTAGTAGAGGTGGTCATTCGCAACTTACCGCCCTGTCTATTTGGATTGCGTAACATTCCCTCAGGAAAATCGTAAACAAAAGTGCCACTACTTGCAAAATTTAGCTGTCCGATAAACTCAACGTTTGCGTTAGCCGAGTCAGTCCAAAATATATCAATAATATTAGCAGCTGCCACACTTGCAGTTAATTTGTAAAGTGCGAAATCGTCATCTGTACCACTAACAAACAAATCTACAGTAGCTGCCGCATTAGACGTAACTCTTGCATAATCATCAGTGTCAAATACTGGACTGTTTGGCAAAGCTTCATTCATTGAAGATTTTGCCAACATTATTGCATATTCGTCTTCGTCTTCTGCTTCTACTAACGTGCCCATTCCGTGGAACCCAATCAACTCGTTTGCATTTACGTAAATTGAAACAGAAGCTAATGGCACGTTTTTGACTACAAATGACTCGTATGCTCTTAAGTCGTGTCTATGAAAATTTTGAGCTGAGCCAAATCCAGTTAATGTAATGTGTACTAGAGTCCTTGATAAATTTGTAAATTCTCCGCTGAATAATACTTTTTCATTATACCCAATATTTTCAGTATGTGAAGGTAGATTTTCATTTGCAATTCCCGTAATAATTTCAGTTCCTCCACCACCAAAATTATACATTCCTACAAACTTCATTATCTATTTCCTCTTTTTCCCACTAAAAAATGTTCTATAAGCTGCAAAAGCTAAAATTAATACAGGAACTAATCCTAATTGTAAAACCATTATTTTTTCCTCAATAAGAAATATGCAGCTAAGCCGCCTAGTGCAACTGTAGTTAAACTTAATGATGGAAGTATTGGTGGAAAAATACCGCCACCGCCTTTAGGCATATTTTTATGGTCTTCGTTTATTTGATTGATACTTTCGCCAACGCCAATCAAGTTATCAGAATTTGTTTTAATTGCGTTTGTATTTGTACTAACTTGACCTACTGTTTTTTGCCACACACTAGTCAAATCATTTACAACACCATCTAATCTTAAAATTGAATTTCCAAAATATGTGTTATCTTGACCTACTTTTGTTAAATCATTTCCCATTTGTACTAAATTTTGTGAGTTTGTTCTCACTTGTTGATTAGTTCTTCCCACTTCCATTAATAATGAAGTAAATTGTTGGTCGCTAACTTGTGAAAAAGTAACAGATTCGCCTTGATAGTTTGCTGATGGTGTCATTCCTGTATTTCCCGCCCATGACACATTTGATTCCCATGCGGAATTATCCTCATCATCATGGTATGGCATAGCCCACATTTTATTATTAGAATACTGTTTAAAATTCAAGTTTCCTTTTGTTCTTTTTCCCATGAAAACATTAGGATTAATTTTATCGAATCTACCATCATCATAAATATTATCAGTTGGTTGAGGGTTAAAAATTTGTTTTGTGTTATATCCAAATACTGGTGCTGGTGCTGATGTACTTCTTTCCCAATTTACTGTAAGAGGCAACATTATTTTTTCTTTCCCAATAGTAATAATGCGGCAATACCGCCTAAAATAATTCCTGTACTTCCTAAAGAAAATGTAGAAAATGGCAATACGCCTGATTGTTCCCAATTTGTATCACTTGGAACCGATACGGTAGGGTTTGCATATTCCACATTGGTATTAACGTCAGTTTCTTGATGTTGAATATCACCGCCTAAATTTTTTGTAGATACGTCATTGTCTTTAGGAATTGATGATTTGTTTCCAAAATTGGTTTGTTGAGGATTAGCCAAACCTATGTTAATATCATAATTTGGATTGCTAAAAGTAAAATCATTCATTTGACTTGCATAATTATAATTAGAATCCGTACTTAGTCCGTAATTCATTGTAGAATTTTGACCTTGACCGTTTGTAACTGTAGGTTGAGTAGGATATAATGATGACGGGTTTACTATGTTGTTTCTTACCTGATTGTTTCTAAATCCCCCGCCTTGTTGTGCATCACTTTGAGGTAACTGTGTAGAATTATTAGTTACTGTTATCATTTGTGCGGTTATTTCTTCTGCGGCTTGTCTAGCTTCTGATTTTTCCGTTGGTCTTTTTAATACAGAATTAGAAACAAAATCGTTTCCTGTATATCCTCTTTCTGTTAAAAATTGATTTAAATTTATAGTGTTATTTGAATAAGTTTGGGTAGTTTGAGGATTTTTTAAAGCTTCTACGGTATTAATTTTACCAGCTCTTAAAGCAATAATGTAAGGATTAGTTAAAGCCACGTTATTTTTTACTCATGCTAGTATATAATAATAATACTATAGCACCTAAAGGCAATAAACTAGAAATTGCAATTATTTCAGGTTCAATAACTTTAGGTTTTTGTATCTCAATTTCATTTTGTATTTTAATTTGATTTTGCATTTCCTTTTGTTTTCTTTCTTTTTCAATTCTTTGATTTTGCAATTCTTGTTCAATCAAATCCTCTTTTTCTTTTTTAATTCTTGCAATTTCATTGATTAAAGATTGTTCTTCTTCATAAATTATTAACTGTTTTCTCATTTCTTCTTCTGCTACAAGTCTTTTTGCCTCAATAATCCAATAGTTAATTTTGTCATTTCCTGCACCTCGTTGTCTCAAATGTGCAATTCTTTCCGAATAAGTTCCCTCGAATCTTACGTCGTCAGGTTGAAACTTGTATTTTGTAGCCCAATTATCTCCAAGTGTTACGGGTTTTACCCCGTAAGCAGATTCATCAATAGGATAAGATGGGTATCCTTTATAGCTCATTTTTTTAGCACCAAGTAGGCAATAATTACAAGTGGAATAATTGACAAAAATACAGATGTTTCAGGTTTGTTAAACTGCATTTCTTGTTTTTCCAGTCTTTGCAAAGTTTTAACATCAAAATTTTCCCCTTGACCTTGTGTTAAAACCAAATCCCATAATGACATGATTTTAAAATGACCTTGTAGTATTTATTAAAAAAATAAAAAATCGAATTTCTATCTATACGATAGAAATTGCGATAAAGTATGTTGCAGTTGAAATTGCACCGCCGTTTAATACTGTACTAGTTGCGAATGTTCTAATTATAGAACCGCCCTCAAAACCGATTGGGTTTGGAGAAAATCTAGGTCTAGTATTGTTTGTAATTAGCATTGAACTTAACGGTGGGGTTTGAACTAATTGTCTACCCCTGTTTTTATCAAGACTTACTACTGGATTAATTACGGTTGGTGTACCTGCACCTGCGGCAGCTAAAATATACATGTCGGTTGCTATCCAATTTTCGGTTAGCGGAACTTGTAATTCTGTTACTGCGGCTACTGTTGGGCTAGTTTGCATTGTTCCACTTATGACAGTTGCTACGGGTGCGGCAATTGCAAAAGCTGCTGAACAAGTCAAAACTATTCCTGAATTATTTGCGGACATTTTACCACATTACTCCTTTCATCATAGGATTTATTTCTTCTGTAGCAACTTCTTTTCTTTCTTGTGAAAATTGTTGCGGAATTAATCCTGATGTGAATGGTGTCATGGCGTTTGCAATTCCACCTTGTATAATTCCTAATGCTAGGTCTTTAGCTTTAGCTCCACCAACTTTCTGTAACAAAATACCTGCCAAAATACTTGATGTACCTGCAGGTAGTTGTCCTATTGGTAGGAATTTTCCAACTACGTTGCCTAATTGAACGGATAGTGCTGTACCTGCAGCTGAGATTAACATACTTTTGCTAAATACGTCTTTTAACATATTTTGCTGAAAAGCTGGTTGTTCAAAGCTAGGTGTTGTTAACAAGTCATTAACTTGTTTTTCAAGGTCGGCAGATTCCATTAGAATCTACGTCCTGATGTTTTTTTAACATACACGCCTTTCAATCGTTTTCCAGATTTACCATAGACAATTTTGCCTTTTGGAGATTTTCTAGAAACTCTTGCTAGACGAGTTTGCTTCATACCTCTTTTTCTTCTCATCTCGAAATCAGGTGTTAATTCTGATACGAGAGTTTGTTCAAAAGCTGTATTGTCTAACTCAATATTCATTAATTTTCATAACTGTTAATAGTATTTAAACTAAATTGTAGCTACTGCTTTAGAAAAATTATCGTCATTTGAAAATACATAAGTCCTGTTTTGTGGAACTACGCCAATTAACAGATATTTCTTTTTTAAATTCTTAGTTGTAACCTTGTCCTGTTCGCTTGGATATGCAATATTGTGCGGGTGCGTATGAAATGTAAAATTATTAAATTGTGACATTGTTGCGGGGTGTATTGTTTCGCATTGAATTGCTTCTTTTACACATTTGTTAGAATCACATTTTAAATGCGGGTGGGCGTTCATACATTGTTTTGAAGCTTGCATTAGTTGTGTAAACATTGGCTTTTGATTAATAAAATCCCTCATGTCCTGTCTTTTTTTCCATACGATAGGATTTCTTCTACCGCTTGGGGATTCAAAACATTTCAATTTAAATCCCTCAACTTATTTCCTTTAAAATCTATAAATCTCATTTTTTGATTATTATTTCTCATTTCAATTATTTCATCTTTGTTATATTTTATTAATCCCTCTACTTCTTCATAAATATAATAAGACGTTCCATATTTTTTACTAGGAATTTGAATAACTGTAAGTCTTTTAGATACTTGTTCAAAACATTTCATGCTAACATACCTCTAATTTTTTGTTTTTGTTTAATTAATGAATCTTCTAAATCTATCATTCTACAAACTTTAGAACAATAACCACCATATTTATCTCTAGGATAATTTGGAATTTTTTCATCACAAAATGAACATTTAGATTTCATAGAAAAACATTTCATCTTTCTAAGCTCCTAGATTTCAAATCTTGTACTTTTAATATAATTTCATTCCATTCCTCTAATTCAGTTTCATCTCCAAATTTTTCAAATGTATAAAGTAATTTTAATAATTTATCATAACTTTTTGTATTAATTCCTTGTTCAAAACATTCCATAATTCTCAATATAATAACAAGTATTTATTATGAATTATTGGCGGCATTTCTAGCGGCTTCGGCTTTATCCCCATAGTTCTTTAGGGGATTCATTAGCTCATTTGTGGTTTTCATTACGTTACTAGGCACATCTTCCCCTAAAATTTTCTTATATGCAGCTTTCATCATCATTTCTTGCATTGAATCGTTTCGAGTCAAATTAGCCATACTTTGTCTTAACATAGTTTCCATAAACATATTCATCATTCCCCCATTACCGCTATTTTGTTGTTGATTATTACCCAAACCCAATAATTGAATAATTGGTGCTAATGCTTCTAATCCCGCCTTCTCTTGCTGTTGTGGAACTGTCAAATCAAGCGGTTGTTCCATTACAGGTTCATGTTCAATTTGTTGCTGTGGTTGTATATTTTCCAAGTTTTTAGAAATAACGGTCTTCATTTCTTCAAACTTGTTTTCTATTGCCTTGTTCATTTCAGGACTTAGTTTTTCTACTACACTTCTGATAATATTTGCCTGTACATCATCTAAAGTTGGTGTGGCTACTTCGACTTTAGGTTGTTCTTTAATTGGTTCTACAGCAGGGGTTTTTTCAACTTTTTTGGTTGATTTTTTCTTAACTTCTTTTTTGCTTACCATATTTAGCTCCTAACAGAAATCCCTTCATATACGAATTGTTTGCAGTTGTGTTTATTGACTTGTGAATCTCACAGTTTGGATTGTCACATTCGTTTAAATGCTGAACGAAATCAGAAACACTTGACATACCGTCTTTTTCTTTTTGTGTCAAATCCATTTTTTCAGATAAATCATTAATTGAACTTTTCATATCGTTAGAAAATTCCTCTTTGAGCTTACTACCCAATTCAGCTATCATAGGTGCAATAGAATCATTATTGTTAGTATCACTCATGTCAAGAACCATTTATTCATCATATACCGTTGTTTAAATTTCTTTTGTTGGTAATATCATCTATATCAACGCCATAAAAATAATATTCTTTATTTAAATGAAATGCCTTGAATTTTCTTGTTCTTCCCTCATGTACCCTGTTATGAATTTCAGTAGAAAAGAAATTTCTTTCATCTCCAACTTTACCCCATAAATCATCATAAAGCAGTATTCCCCTTTCTTTTGGATAGTATATTTTTAAAATCATGTGTGACAACTCATGGCAAATAACCATCATATTCTGCATATAGTACATTCGATTATTCTCGTCATTTACATAGCATTGAATTACGTTATCGCCTGTAACGCCATGCGGAATACCTGTAGACAAATTCTTTATTTCCTTGTCATAAAAATTCCAATTAAAATCCGCTAAAGTTCTAATGTTAATTTCCCATTTGTCTTGTTCCATAATTCTTCTATAATCATCAAATAAATAATGGTCATAAATGTAAGTCAATGCAGATTTTTCATATAACTTACGGTCAATCTTTTCAGTAGTGAAATTAATTTTCAATATAATTCTCCAAAGGTTTTACATCATATTTGAATTCATTCCATTGATTAGCCATAGCGTTAGCAATTCCTAAAAATGTTCGGCTCCTAGCTGTTGAATTTCTAGGTGTTTTATACCACCCTTTAGTGTATCTAAAACCGTTTTTAGTTGTAACATAAGTAAGTTGAACTAATTTAGTAGGTTTTAATTTTGGTAAATTCTTTAGCCACAAACACGTTTTTTTTGAATGATCATGACCGTATTCATAAGGTTGTATAATTTGATTATATTTTGTCAAATTTGCTGCCTTACTAGGAACTGGATTTTCAATGCATATTCTAGGAATATCAGCGTTTAACAACTTTAAAAATAAACTTGTATCAATTTCTTTATTTTCTATTTTATTTTGTCTACTTCTGTTCCTACAAATAAAAGTGCAAACTGGGTGTCCTATCATCAAATCCCAATTCTTATCTAAATGATTTAATACGTTATCCTCAATATGAAATTCAGATTTATTATTTTCATCAGGTTTTAAATCACACGACCAAGCTTCATGTCCTTTCTTTCTAAAAGCTTCACGAATTATTCCCGAACATTCACAAGCGATTAAAACTTTCAAAAGTAATCTCCCACAGGTTTAGAAATAAATTCAGGCACTTTAATATCTGAAATCTTGTTACTAAAATCAATTTCATCTTTTAACTCTTTTTTCTTAAAATGCTTTTTCAATCTGTTATAAACTAAATTCATGTCTTTTTTTAATTCTTCATCACTTGTTTTTAGAATTTCTTTTTTTGCATAAGGATAGCCCATAGATACAATTACTTTTTTGTAAACTGGATTACTTACTCTTTTTTCCACTATCTTCATACAGTCGTTAAGTATCTCAATGGTTAATTTTTGCATTGGTGTCATACTGCCAGTTTGTGTTCCTGCCTGTATGCAAAACATTCCTGACAAATAACATGACCATGCCTTAGACTTGTGAACATTTCAACTGAATCGCCAAAAGAAACCAAACAATATTTACAAATTCTCTCTTTCTTTTTTAATTCTTTCATAGTCTTTTTTGGTCATAGTACCATTAATATTTTTATAACATTTTTTACATAATTGAAATTCTGTCCATGTTACTCCCTTGTTGCTGTGAACGTGTGTTTTTTGACATTTAAGACAACGCATGACCACGATAACCAAAAGCTGAACGCCTACCCAGATAGTGACACTTGGCACAATGACCGCAATTCCAATTATGCCTTTTTTCTATCTGCCTACAAGAAAACCCGCACAACTTACAAATCATTAATGTTAAATTCCTCTTCACATTTAGTACACATATACAAATCAGGAATAACTTTAATCAAAATTTTGTGAGGACACATTATTTTCATTCATACAGCTAATAAATAAATCATAAGATTCCTGAGACAATTCCCCATTTAGCAGCATAAATCGGGCTTTGTTGCAAAGCTCAAACTTTGCTCGATTTTTGCTAGTGGAAAACCTTGTTTTGTAATAATACTGAACGTTTCGTTCCTTTTGGTTTTTCAATACTATCACTATTCTTGTACTGTTTAATTAGTGAACTGCTGATACCCTTGCGAGATAAAGCCGTACTAATCTGATTGATATAATACCACCAATCAATATGATATTTGACTTCGTACAAATCAACTTCGCCCATTAGCAACGAAGTCAAATCATCACGAAAATTTTGGTTGTGAAAAGCTCCAGTCCTTTTAATTGTATTTTTTTCTTTTCGATTTTTTGAATCTAAAATTCTAATTGCTTTTTCTAAAATTTCTCTAGGTGTTTCGTCTAGCATTTTTTTATCAGTATCAACGTTACCTGTCAAAAGCAAATTGCCATCATCAGGCGTTTGTTCAAATTTTGGCAGATTTGTAACCATCAAACGCAAGGCTTCATAATTCGTTTGAATATTATTTTTTTCTTTGAATTCTTCAAACAATTCATATTGCTCGTTATTCAAAATTGTAGTAATTTGTTTTCCATTCTTGGACATAGGACTAATAAACTACTAATACTATTTATTAATACCTAATACAAATATTTTTAACGTTTAGGTATTAGTCTTTGCTATTAGTCTTTAGGTATTAGTCTTTTGTAAATCCCCACTATTATATAATAAGGGGGC
>Ga0209337_1002510_pt1 | contig 13257 bp, 8 predicted proteins | sample LinPmetageLP53_FD_184044 | JGI IMG/M metagenome (GOLD analysis project Ga0209337, IMG submission 184044) | Marine viral communities from the Pacific Ocean - LP-53 (SPAdes) (version 2) | ecosystem: Environmental > Aquatic > Marine > Oceanic | place: Pacific Ocean | collected 2010-02-08
ATACCCATGCTGAACTTCTTCTTCTCAGTCATGCTACCCATTGGGTTCATCATGCCTGCTTGACCTGCAGATGACTTTCTGTTTTGATCAGCAAGTCCACCCATGTTCATTTTCTTTTTAGTAGTCATGCCACCGTACATCATAGGCTTTCTTGGGGTAGCACCACCACCATACATCATACCCTTACGTTGACCGTTGTTATACATCTTCATTAGTTGTTCTCCTATTGATTAAGTTTTGAAAAATCGTATTCTGGCATTTTATTTAAAGAAGCACCAGATTTTAGTCTATCTTCTGTGTTTATAGCTTGCGAAGCATAGGCGTTTATTGCCATAGTTTTCATTATTTCTTGTAGTCTTAATTCTTTTTCTTCTGTAAACTTTTTTCCATCTACTATAAGTTCAGCTAATATGTTTGCAACTTTAGGATTCATTATCATCTCTTTTAACATACGATGTTCAGACATTCTTATACCTTGAAACATAGCTTCTGTAATTACATATTTAGGACTAACAACTCCTCTACTTATAGAATAAAAACGACTTATATAACTTTCTATGGACAATCCTCTAGGTTCACCTGTGAACTTTAATTCACCTCTTCTTTGAGACATTTTTCTTCTGTTGCTCATAAACTCGTTTATTCTTGTAAGATTATCTACATGTTCTTCATCTAAGTACCCTGATTTTATTAAATTCGCCATAGCAGGAGAATCACCACTTAGTAGTTCATTTAAACTAACACTGTCAAACTCTGTATCTTTTATGGCTGCAAAACCTTCTCCATTTGCTTTTTTAACCATACTAACAGACCCAGTAGGTTTTATAACTAATGCAGATATGTGGCTAGATACCATTTCTTTAACTAATTCATCAAATCTTGCAGGTGTTAAAGTAGCATTATCCCCCGAAGTTACAGATGCTTTTAAGGCTTTTAGTTCAGTAGGACCAGCTGCAGTTATAATATACCTTTCAAAAAAAGCTTTATTAGTTGGAGTCTCTGCTACCTTTTGTAGCATTTTTATATTTTCTCCACTTTCTCTCATGGCTTTATAAACTATTTCTCCATCTTTTCTTAATCTTTGATTAAAGGGAACTAGTTCTGTATCTAATTTTGCTTTTAGTTTAGCATCTCTATTTACTCTTGTACCTAAATCTGTCATTGAGTTATATGAATGATTAGCACGAAAAGCAGAGTCAGAACCCCCCTCTGAACTTTTAAATAAGTCAAAGGTTTTTTGTTCTAAATTATCTATGGCATCCTGTAATTGTTTTGGATCAGATATAGTCTCTTGTAACCTTGCAACCTCTCTTTCAAATTTAATAGATGCTACTTCTTGAAGAGCTTTGTACCCATCACTATTAATATCAATTTCGTACATTTCAGTTTTTGAATTGTACTTACCATACATTTTTCTAAAATCACGGTTTACGTTAAGAACATCTGCGTCATCTAACTTCGCTACTGTTTTTAAATTAAACCATGTGTTAGGTTCATTTCCCATACCCCAAACTTTTCCTCCGGGAGTTTCTACAGTATCATTTGCAGCTCCCCCCACTGGGTTAGTCCATCGAGCAGTTCTTGTATTTTGTGTAAGATAAGGAGTCGTATAGTTATCTCTGTATCCTTTTCTCATAGCATTAACTTCTGTTCTTATTTGTTTTTGTGCATCATCAGCAATTGGAGTACCTTTCATATCAACAACTTTATCAAACATACCATCTGCTTCTTTTGCGTACTCTCCATATGTTCTAGCAGAATTACCATCATTTGATCTAAACGCTTTGTACGCTTTAGAACTTAAGGCAGAATATAAATTTTGGGTATCAGTCATGTTTAACCCTATACCTACATTCAAATCTCCCTCTACATTTTGTATGTATGAGATTATATCTAAATCAGTAATGGTAGCATTTTGTAATTCTTTTGGTAACAAGTTTCGTATTTTTTGTGTGTAACTAGCTCTAAAATCAAACTTACTTGAGCTACCAGCTTGCATATTATCTAAAGTCTGACCTGCACCCTTATTCAAAACTTTAAATATGTTACGTTCATCTTTTCCTGACATAAGCTGACTTACTAATGTTTTACTTGCTCTGTCTCCAGAGTTTAGTCTTATATCATTTAATATTTTATAACCTAATTCAGAAGCATCAGTGCCATATAAATTATTATATTTTTCATCAAATTGTTGGAATGGTAGTCTAGCTCTAGCTCTTGCAATTTTTTTATTTATCATAGCCATTCTAGCTAAAGAAGCATTTTCATCATTGTATTTAGCCAACTCAACTACAGCGTTGCCACTAGTTGAATCAGTTATAGAAGGTATCTTTCCTGTTTTATCTCTCAACCTGTTTTTCTTATTGGCTATCTGTGATAAAAATTCTTTTTGTATTGCTTGTTCAGCTAAATTTAATCTGTCTCTAGCTTGTTCAATAGAAACTTTGTTAGCATCTAAACTAAATAATGTTATATCATCAACTAAAGATTCAGCCATAGTCACGACATCTCCGTACTCAGCCTGTATAGCCTTCTGCACATCGGGGTCTGCTGAACCGTGAAGCATACTTTGTAAAAGCATAGTCTTTGATTTTATATAGCTATCTTTTATGGCTCTCATACCATCTTCTCTTACTTTAGCGTTAGACAAAGTCTCTTGTATTCTACCTACAAATTCAATAATTGCAGGGTTATCTTTATCTAAATTCTTTGTACCTAAAATATTTTGTACATGCCCTTCTAAACTTTTCATTAATTTTGTTCGCTTATTTTGTAGTTGTGCTAATGTTTCTGTTGTTTCAGCATCAAATACTTTACTTTGTTGCATGGAATAGGTAAAAGAATCCTCTAAGGCATCATAAAAAGCCATACCCGACATGTCACCAAAAGTAGATTCTAATAGATCATCAGTAAAATCTCCTGTTCCAACTAATTTTGCTCTCATGTCTTTATAGTACATAATGTTAGCAACTATCTGATCTCTCACTTGTGGGTTCAAAGAGTTTATTCTTTCAGATAATTCTATTGCTAATTTTCTTTCTCTAGGATTAAATAATTTTGTACCATTTTCATCTAAAGCATCTAATTTTGGATTAGTTAATAATTTAAGAGCTTCTTGACTTGTCATATCTTCATTAAATAACTTTGATTTTCTCATCATAGTCAATATGTTTACAGGATTGTAGGATGTTGAATCCGTCAAATTTCGTATGGTTGCTGTATTTTTACCCATACTTGCAGCCATCATAGTTCCCATGCTCACTAGATATCCTACTTCTGGTGGCACACCAAATTGTTGTAACTGTTGCCCAGTGACAGCAGCAATAGATGCAAACACTGTGTTATCTCTGTACATATCTCTAACAAACTTAGGAGTACCACTTATTTGCTCTGCTATACGAACCATCATATCAGATTCAACTTTTAATGCTTTAAGTCTCTTTATCTCAGGCGTATTAAAAAATCTTTCTTTAGCACCTTTAGACATTACAAAAGTGGGATCAGACTTTACTGCTAACCATTCTTTTTTTCTCCTAGTTAATTCATCAGCTAAATCACCTCTAGTAACTTTAACTCTTTCTTTTGCATCAATATACAAACTTCTTTCGGCAAGAGGTTTACCAGATTCAAGTATCTCAGAAGATTCTTTTAATCTGTACTTATCTAAAAAAGATTTTATAGTGCCATATATAGGTAAATTACTTTTTCTTTCGTCTAAAAATGCTGTTATTAATTCTGGACCTTTTAACCCTTTATTCTCAGCTTCAAATTTTTTCATCTCATCCATAAACGTTTTACGACTTTTATTTCCTACTTTGGATATAAGTGCGGCTTCACCTACGAGCATAGGTGTAAGTAGTAAAGTTTTATCTGCTGCATCGGCTGTGTAGTTTAATATCTCATAGGCTTGAGTTTCGGTAACAAGTATACCATCTTTGGCTAATGATAGCCTATAAGATTGAGCAGCATCAGGACCTAAATATGTTCTGATTAAATCCCTACCTGCTTCAGAAAACGGGTTAGGAACACCCCCATATAAAAATTGATATTGGTCTTTTAGTAAAGCTTCCTTTTCACCGAGTTGTGAGCCTATCAGATTTATTCCGTTTTTTAAACCATCGTAACCCAATTCTCCTGCTACACCCACAACACTTAAAGCTAAATCAACTAAAGCTCTTGGAACATCTTCTACAAGATTTATTATCTTCTCGCCTAAAACTTTACCTGACCCCGTTCCAGTTTCAGCATCTGGGTCTAGTATTTTCATATCAGATATACCGTAGACATTCCTATTTATGAGTGAAGCTTTAGTCTTTGCGTTCATTTTTGGAAAGCTTGTATCTAAAAACTTTAGGAAATCTTTAGCTTTTCTACCTGAACTTTCTGAATAATCAGGAATATATTCGCCCTTTTCATCTTTTTTATAATACTCTGTAAAGCTAAACGGACCGGGAGCATCAATAAAAGGGTTAGGAAAAACATTAGGACTTATTTTACTTTTTTCCGATTCTATTTTTTCAGTTATGTTGCTTCTTAGTATAGTATCTATTCTTTCATCAACACCAAATGTACCTGTTATCTTTTTTTTACCATCTTCGTCTAGCTCTATTTCACTTTTTGATACTAACATTCTAGGTTGATATTGATTAAACATATTAATTTTATCTTCATAACTTAGGTTGGCATCGAAGTCTACTATTTCTCCATTGCCTGCAACCATAGTTCCTATGCCCTTGTTTTCTTCAAAGAAAAACTTATCATAGTATTCTCCGTAGTTAAAAACATTTTCTGTCTTTAAAGGATTAACTATTAATTGTCCGGGAGTCTCTCCAAATTTAGCGGCTTCATTTGATTTATCTTTGTTATAGGTGTCTGTTCCTACAACAGCTTCAATAGATGTATCAATAGGTCCTTGAGGTCCTCTTGTTACTACATTCTCATCAATTTTAGTATCTGGAAAAAATGTTGTTGCCATTAATTAATTCTTTCTTTATTTAGGTACTGTTATCCATTTTGGAACACCTGCAGGACTGTTAGGAGTCCAGTTAGGATTTTTTTTAACACCTTTATTTGTTGAATATCCTGAAGTTTTTTTGCCACTTAACACAGACACTGCATAATCAGCAAAATTTCCATTTGCAAAATCAACTCCAAATCTAGAGTTAACTTGCTCAAGAACATAAGCTACCCCAGCTTTCTTACCACCTTGAGCATACATTCCTTGTATAGCAGAAACATCTTGCATAATCCCACGTATACTTTCTAAAGAACCAACAATAGCTTCTTCACTTGTGCCTGCACCGAAGTTCATAGCGTTCATCATGTTTTCAATATCTTGGTCGGATATAGTTCTACCACCTGTGCCACCTTGAAATGCAGAAGCCATCTCGTAAGCCAAGTTGAATTTTAAAAATTCTATTGTGGCTAAACGCTTATCTTGTTCAGACGCACTTGGATCGCTCATCTTTTTTTGAGCTTTTTGCAGGCGTGTATTTAATAAACTCCTACCTGTTGCACTTGTACTAAAACCTTTTTCTCCTGAAACCCACGCTATGTAATTCTTACCACCTTGAAATATACCACCTTCACCAAACAAACCTTGTACTTTTTGGAATAAACCACCAATCAAAGGTTGGGCCCCACCCGGACCAACTACTGCTCTACTTTCTTGTATCTTTCCAATTATAGTTCCTGCAATAGCAGATGCTCTATCAGCACCCATTCTTTTATTGTTTGCGTTTTCTACATCTATGCCATATTCAGACTTTAAATGTTTTCTAGATTGTCTAGTTTCTATTTCTTTTCTTGTGGCTTTATCAACGTATATAAACGCATCAGGCACATATTCACCACCTAATTCTGGAATAAAGGCAGATAACATATTAGCAAATTGAGTAGGATTAACTCCGTTGTCATAAGCTTTTTTTCTAGCATTAGCTATAAACTTACCATATACTCCAACGTTTCTTACGTCAGATATATTACCCCCCAAGTTAGCTTTTAAGTCTCTGTATATATCCCAAATAACTTTTTGTTTCTGGGGATTTGCTTGATCATCTTTTTTAAGACCTACCTGCCATTGACTTAAAACTCTTTCGTATGGCATGTTAAGCTTAGTGCCTACTTCTTTTGCATCTTTTATTATCTTCTGACCTTCTTGAGAATCATAAAAAGATTTAGTCATGTAAGGTATATGGTCATACTTTATAAAACCGTCTGGTTGAATTACTTTATCAGCAAGCATACCTAACTTTCCGGGATACTTTGATTGAAATCTTTCATATGAAATACCATACGAAGGAGCAACAATGCCTTCTAAGTATTCTTTACCATACCCGTCTTCTAATGCTTCATTATACTTAGCTGTTATATCTGCAAACTTAAGAACTTTTGCAGTTTTTGAATCGCCTTCTGTAAATTTATTTTGATCTATCCAACTCATGTGCCTAGATTTTCCAAAGTTATTTAACTTATCTATTTTAGCTAGACCTTTAACTCCTTCTGCTTTTGCAGCCTTTATAAACTTTTGATAATTGTCAGAACCTAACACAGTATAAAAATTACTGATGTTCTCATTGTTTCTTGCTTTAGAATCAGAAGCACCACTATCAGTAAAACTTAAACTAACGTTCCCTGCTTGAAACACAGTTGTATTCCCAGCTGCATCGGCTATGGCTTTAGCACTAATCTTAGCTCTTTCTTTTTCTAAATCCATATTTCCTTGCAGACGCATCAGAGCTACTTTTTGACCAAATTCTGCTCCACCTTTTATAAAGGCTTTTAGAGGTGTAAATCCCATCTATATAATCTCCTCTACTTCAGGTGTTGGTGCTTGATCTAACTCAGGAGCAAGAAATGAGTTCTGTGCTTGTTCCATGTTTGCTTCCTCTACTCCTTCTTGTTCAGCCATAGCCTGTAGTGTCTCTGGTGAACGATCCTGCATAATATTCATAACTTGTGCTTCATCCACATTACCCTCTTCACGTGGCATACCGTCTGCTGTGTTAAACATCTTTGGTGCTATGTCATTCTCAACTGCTAATCCTGCAAGATACATTGCAATAGGAGCTTTGATTATCTCAGCCACATCGGGAGAGTAGTGACCCGTTGCAAAACCACTTACAGCAATTCCATCTACAATCTCTTCGATAGACATACCTGCTACCATCATGGATAGCATGTCATTCTCTACATTTGGTGTTTCCATTTTATCAATAACAAAGTCAATTGCTTCTTCAGGATCGGCAAAACGTGGAGCTTGTTCCCACGCCCATTTACCTTTAGGTCCTGTAAGACTGTGACCCGGAGGAGGTCTGTTGAATTTATCTAACGATTGTACGTCAGTTTGTCTTGGTGCTTCCATAGATTATCCTCAACTATACACTTGCTTTGGGTTAGTCCTTGATTTTATATCTGCCACTTTTAGTGGACTTAAATTTATATTTCGACCTACACGTGGATTGTATTGTATTGCTTTACCTAAGATAGTACGTATCAAAGGGTCAGTCTGTGCCGATTGAGCTTTAGACATTACTCTTTGGTTAGTCGATCCGGGAACATACAGATTGACTTGACTTGCTTTAGCCATCTGAACACCTCCAACTGAAGGAGCTTTTATCCTACCTAAATCAACAGGAGTGCTTGACATTTGAGCCAACGCACCTCCCTGTCCAAACAGAGCATCCTTTGTATAATTCTTTGCTCCACCAAAAAACTTTTGAGTGTTTGTTTTAGGTTTATCCACAAAACCTTCCGCTGCTTTTTTTACAATTTTAGAAGTTCCTGAACCTGTGCTAGGTCCTGAAGTAGCCAATGCCACTGATCCAAAAAATGCTAATGCTGGTAATAATGCTGATAAACCCATGTTATTCTCCGTTAATCAAATAGTCCAAATATGCCTGCAAGCGTAGTAGCACCTAAAGCTCCGTACATATCATCTTCACTCTTCTGCTCGTATATATTGGTCTGTGCCGATACTTCCATAGCAGTAAGTCCTATCTGATGATTACGTTGCAAAGCACTTTCACTTGATGTAAATGCCCAAGATGCTTCGTCTCTATATCTTTGCCACAAAGCGTTTAGTGACGATTGACTTGCATTAAGTATGTTTAAAGTATTCTGTCTGTTTGTTTCGTTTTGAGCTGCTGTGTTAGCAGTGTTTATTTCTCTACGCCAAACTGCGTTAGATTGATTAATTTGAGACTGCATGTTTAAATTGAACTGTTGCCTCTGATCATTTAATCCTTGTACATATCTAGAGTTAGCGTTAGCCTGATCAACATTAAACTGTTCTGTGGCCGCAACCCTATTGGCGTTTGACTGTTGTATTTGAGAGTCTAGCTCTGTATAAAACTCTTGTAGTTGATTTTCTGATTTAGCGTTAAATTGTTCTGATGCGTTTTGGGCTGCAGTATCTGTAAGAAGTGCTTGTAACTTGCCTTGATAATCTATTGTAGCAGTTTTTTGGGCATTGTCAAGGTTAGCCATGTCTATAGATAAAAAAGATTTTGAGTTGTTTACGGCAGCGTTTAATCGGGCATCTAAGTTAGCTTTGTCCATTGCTGCAAAAGTCATTGCATTTTGTAATGTTGATTGTTGTTTGTTGTTTAGGTTTTGCAATTGTATTCCTGCAAATCTATCTGCATCAGCTTTAGCAATAGGAATACCCGACTCAAATATAGCTTGAGTTATAGCTGCCGAAGCCATTGATGAAGCACCCAAACCTCTTTGATTCATAATACCACTTACTGCTCTTACTGCAGGAGCAGCCCAAGCAGGCAAAGGTTTACCTTCTTCTAGCGATGAGTACAATTCACCTAGCTGGTATTGAACTGTAGCTTTAGGATCGAGAGTTTCTGTTTGGGCAGTAGCTTGAGAATCTGCAGAGACAGCACCTTGTACATCCCCAATAAGAGACTCTGTAGATAATTTACCTTGAGATGCAACTGCTGTAGGAGTATTTCCTACTAGGTTTGCACTATATGTATCAGTTACAGCTTTTGTAGATGACGGAACATTGAGATTGCTTGTAGGTGCAGAAGCAGTAGAAACAGACGCTGTATCTAAAGTTCCCGGAATGTCCATAAGTTCTTCAGTTTGCACTGCTTGAGGGGTGGTGCTTAATTTTCCAAGTTCAGGTATAGTTTTATCACTACCCGTAGCCTGTTCACCTAATCTTTCAATTAACTTTGCTCCTGTAGTCGGAGCTTCTATGGTTGTGTTATCTTCTTCTGCCATACTCTAATCCTTACTTCATTACTATTGCGACAACCAAAGCTACCACACCTAAAGTTCCCACCATAGACATAGCTTCTATTCGCCACATTCTTTTGTCTAGTGCTTCTAGTTTATCATTGACTGCTTGATAACGGATTGCACATTCTTTTTCGTGTGCATCTAGTTCTAGTTGTACTTTTAGTTCAGGTTGCATACTCATTTTCAATTATTATACTCCATACTTAGGCATATCTGGATTGGGAAATGTCTGTCCTGCACTTGATTTACCTCTTGATGTAAACATCTGTGCTGTGCCATCACTTGATAAACTTGTTAGTGATACGACTGCTGCATCTCCACAGTTACTATGACTTTCTGATAACTTAAATGTGTTGGTTGTACTTGCTATTACAAAGTACTCTGTTTCATTTATCAAACCACCAATTACTGCTGTTTGTTCTTTGTCAGAGTTTGTACCTACATAATAATAAACTTTCTCATCATTTACAAACCCATGACCATTACTTGTTATTGTATTGTCAGACGTACTAACCACACTAGATGATGTCGCATCTATTTCTTTAGTTGTCTGCGATGCACCTGCTACTGTTTCATAACAAGCCTGTAGTCCTGCAATATCAGAAGCATTGTTAATAGCTGTCTTGAGTGCAGTATAATTAGTTCTGATTGCTGTTCTGTATGCAGTTATTCCACTTGGTACTGCTGTGTTTGTTTCTGACTTACGAGTTACATACCAATCCGTGTTTTGCAATGAATCTGCAGATGTTTGTTTAGCTTGTTCTACTTTAGCACTTTTTAAATCTGCAAGTGGCTTTGGTAATAAAGCATCTCCATCAGAGTTCCAACCCCAATAATAAAAGCTATCAAAAGGTGCTAAAGGTGCTGGGTCATCTTCCCATACAAGACTCATAGCTTCTTTTCTATCAGCATCCCATCTTACCCAACCTCTAGGGTGTTTCGTGTTATCATCAGCAACCCATGCTTTTCCTACTTGTATGGTTCTGCCATTATGTTTCCAAACCATCTTATCGTCTCCTATTATCTTGCATTAGCATATTTAAATGGTACTTCAGCAAATGCCATGTATATTACATTTCTTGTTGAATATCCTACTCCACTTGTATCTCTGACCTTAAAACCATTTGATAAAAAGTCTACTTTTTGCCCACTATATTCTGTATTAGAAAGATGTGGGTATTGTCCTCTGTCTATAGGATTACCCCCACTAGAAGAACTTTTTTTATTATCCATCATTACCCATTCAGTTGTTGATGGTGTCATTTTTACTAGCAGAAATGCTGGGCGAAATCCTGTGTAAACAAAAGCATTATTAGAAGCTTCATTATTAGATGTATAACTGCCAAACTTTGAGTAGCCTTCTACCTCTGCAAAAAGATAGGCAAGTATTTTCTCTCCACTTGTATTTACACTATCAGCAGTACCGACTGAAAACACAGTTGACGTTGGTGCTGTGTCATTCCATACTGTGTTATGGTCAGCAACTGCATAATTTTCATTTAGTGTTAAATAGTCTGTTTCTGGGTCTGAAGATACAGCGGCATGATATACAGCCCAAGCATCAGTTGCATCTCTATTCCTAACCATAATCATTTTTGGAACAGCACCTAAACCATGAGCTATAGTTCCAGCCGACCCAGTTCCAGTATAAGTAACAATGCTAAACCCTGATGTAGTGTTTGCTTGAAACACACTATCTATTGTACCAACACTAGTTGAACTTGCATCATTTGTAGTAGTTGTGCCACCATTTGCTTTCCAGCACCAAAAAACATTATTATCAAGAGTAGATGAACCATTATGATAATTAAAATAACCATGTGGGTCATCTGGAACATCAAAGCCAGTAGAGGTAAAGGCTAATATATCTACACTATTTTCTGAATTTGAATCTATTTCTACAAAAGGGTCATGTGAAGATACATATTTTCTTACCCCTCTAGTGCTATCTACTAATATATGTGTGCTGACACGATTTCTTGACTTTGCCCAAATCCAATCTGGTTTGAAACCAACATCTATTGAAGCTGCTTCATTAACACTTGTATGAATAACGGTATTAAAATGGTCATCAGATTGTGAAGTAGAATTAGGACCTATGGTTGGTTCTGGTAGGTTAGCTGAACATAATGCTAGATAGCCTGATGGTGGTGCGTACTTAAAATTGCCTATACCATTTGCATCTGAACCAGAACCAGCATCTATTCCTCCAGCAAAGGTACTGTCTTGTCCAAAGTTTGCAATCCACACATCAGCATTAGCATTACCAAAAATTAAAGGTGCGAAACTATTTCCTGCTACAATGTCTAAATTAGTTGCTGCATCAAAAGCAGCATTTGCAGAACTATCGCTTATGTTTGCTTTATCTGTTGTAGTTGATGAATTTGTATACCAAGTATCACCTTTACCCATATACATTTTAAAATTATCCATATCTAATGCAAACTGAACAACATCTCCGTCATCATAACTTCCAAAGGCTGCTTCTGTATTAGAATCACCAAATATTTTATTTGTTGCTCCATTTGCCGCAGACCCCCAAACTCTTGCTCCTAAATCATTGTTAGCAGGATAGGCTGTTTCTATATGATTATTTCCTAATTCAGTATTAAAGATTCCTATTCGTGGATAATTACTTTGTCCACTTACGAGTCTGACTTCCCAATACCATTTACCACTTTTAACAGAAAAAGTTCCTACAGCTGCACTTTGAGCTGTACCACTTGCTCTAGATAATTTAAGATTACCCTCTGCAAATGTATAAGTTTGTTTTGATAAGGGATTCAATGTGCAAAAATTATTCTCTGGACTATCAGGCACAACGTCATGTGCTGTTAAAGATGTTACTGCAAAATGATTATCATTACCACTGGTATCAGCACCAATACCACTTGAGTTTTGTGAAGTACCTGATTGTAAATATTGTAATCTAAATCCATTATCACCATAAGTAACATCTGGGTCTTCTTTAGCAATCCAAACACCTTCTTTAGTTTCAGCAAAAACAGTAGGTGCAACTAATGCATTATCTACAAAAATTGTTTCTGCCATATACCCATGAAACCAACCACCTGCATTTGATTGATATGTATAATTACCAATATAATGTGGATAACTTGTACCATTAATATAATTATGAGTGCCATTAGATGATGCTTGTGCTACCTGTGTACCATTTACATAATATGTTGAATTACCATTTTGGTCTCTTTGTAATACCACATGATACCATGCTGACGTATCTCTAAATACTGCAGTGCTTGTAAAAGACCCATAAAAAGCATTTGCATTACTAAAACCATAATACCACAGTTGATTAGATGAATTAAAAGCCATGCCTGCTTGATAATAAGGATTGCTAGTTGAGGAGGAATAAAAAATAGCTAAGTGTTGGTCGATAACACTTCTTTTAATCCAAGTGCTAAAAGTCCAATCATTGCCAGTATTATTATTATCAAAGGTTCTTGATAAATATCCACCACCTACAGCAGGAAAACGGACAGCTTTCGTAATTGCACTATTATAGAAACCTGTGTCTTGGTCAACTGCACCTATTGTTGGGAGTAAAGACATATTATGCTAATGCTCCTGTTGCAGACATTAATATTGTGTCATTACCACTTGTAGCAGTACAATAATAAGAAAGCATATATTTACCTGCTGTATCTAAAGCACTTAATACATCAGCATTAATAGCTATAGAAGCATGGGCAGAAAGGTCATGCCCACCAGAATTATCTAAATAAATAATACCAGATTGTCCAACAGCAGGATTAGTTAATGTTATAGTGTCATCTCCATCTGGAGTAAATGTCCAAAAATTACCTACTGTTAAATCAAAGTTACCATCATTATCTGCTGTTTGTGTACCTGCTGCTCTACCAGTAACAAATACATCATCTGCCATTGTAAAAACAGTTGTTCCAGTTGCAATAGAAGCGACTGTTGCATCTGCATCATTCTTAATGGTTACATCTGAAGTTGAACCCTGACCTGTAAGTA
>Ga0209337_1002512_pt1 | contig 13255 bp, 3 predicted proteins | sample LinPmetageLP53_FD_184044 | JGI IMG/M metagenome (GOLD analysis project Ga0209337, IMG submission 184044) | Marine viral communities from the Pacific Ocean - LP-53 (SPAdes) (version 2) | ecosystem: Environmental > Aquatic > Marine > Oceanic | place: Pacific Ocean | collected 2010-02-08
ATCTTTAGGAGCAAACGTACCGCTATCACCAACTTGGTAATTGCCCCGCCCGCCATAATGACCTCCACCACCATCATTGTTATCGTGGAGTATTCTTTCATCAATAGTAGCTTTTTTAATGTCACTTTTATCAACAATTACAGTTTTTTGATCAACATCAGTTTGTACAATTACACCATTTCTTGTACCTGTTATTGTTTCTTGTATTGTTTCAAGTGTTCCAACTGCATGATATATAACTTGTCCAGCTGAAGGAACTTGAACTTTAACCCCGCCAAGACCAACTCTTTTATTTGTTGGACTCATTGTAAGTCTAAATTCAACATTTCCAGTTTTAAATTTAGGAACATTTCTTTGTCCAGCATATTTGTAATCTGGTATAGCAAAAGTTCCTTCAATTTTTCCAGCGGCAGTTGTAATTAAAGGACTACCAGCAACAATAGTTGTATCAGATGTATAAAAAGTAGAAGCCGGAGTTACATATGCACTAACATCTACACCATCAAAGAATGGATATAATCTAACATTGGGCATAAAACACTGTCCTATAAAAGTTATATTTCTAGGTCTAACAAATGGAATAAGTGCAGTTGATTTTGATTTATTTGATGTGAATACAATATCTTCTGTAATAGTAGTTTCAACACCAGTTCTAACTTTTGTAGTGTTTACAACATCAACAGTACTTTTTACTAGTTTTTCTCTATTTCCAGATTGAACCCATTCTTCTCCTAAATTTTCTGTTGTTGTTCCTACTCCAAATACCTCCCAAGCGTTCCAAAAAGTACCAAGAGAGTTTTGATTATTTGCAAGAACAGTATCATAAGTTCCATCAACACTTTTAGTTAATGCTGGTGGAACTTCAGTTTCAAACCACTCATCACCAGTTGGTGTTATATCTATTTTACCTATCCATTGAGATGTCATATATGGTTGTACATTTTCAACTCTTGTAGCATAAGGTTGAGAAATCATTGCTACTTCAGTATATGGTAGAGTAATAAGATCACCAGTTTTTTGATATCCAGCTGCAGCTCTTGCAGAATCAGTTGTTGCAGATTCAATTAATTCAATATTTCTCATAACACATTTTGGTCTTAGTTCTCTTTTTTGAATGTCTACCGCAATGTTGTAATCTTTATTTTGTGCAGCACCAACTCTGTGTCCTGTAAAATTATCTACAACAAATCCAGACTTAAAACGATTTAAACCATTTTGGTCTTGAATTTCAAAAGACTGAGCTTGATTTTCAAGTAAGGTTAATGCAGTTACATCTTCAAGTTTTTCAAGACGAGATTTTAATTTACCAATATCTCTCATTGTAAATCTTTGAGTTTTAAATCTATTTACAATAACAGAATCAGGAGTAAATGTGTATGGTGGAAAATACATTGTTGCAAGTTTAAGTGCATCATCTAAATCTTTTGGTGCAAGTGGATTTTCTTCAGAAACACCATATACAATTCTAAATTCTCCTTGAGGAGTCATAAACAAGCTTGCTCTGTATGCCAAATAGTATTCAAAATCTGCTTGAATATTACTTGCTGGTTTTGGTGAATCTACAGTAGCCGCACCAGTTCCATCAAATTGTCTATTAGCAAAATCAAATGAATTTCCTGTAATTTGGTCTACAGCAGAAAGTGTAGATGATGCACCAGCAATAGTTTCTACTGTTGGTCTAAAATCAAAACTATCTCTTAACTCAAATGAACCAGTTGGTTCTGTTTGATCTGGATCAACCTTTGATGCAGTATAAACTGGAATATCATCATATTCCATTTGTCCACCAACACCACTATATGAGTCAACAGTGAAACAATCTCCAGCACCATGAGATAAGAAATCATAAACTACTAACAATCTACCCAAAGGAATAGAAGCACCAGCCTTTCTTACAATACGAGAGATATCATAGTAATTATCTCTTTGTCCAGTATCCAGTTCAAAGTTACTGGTAATAACTTTAGACCCTGCTGTGAGCGTTCCTACAGTCGCTGTTGCACCACTGGACGCACCAGTAATGGTTTCTCCAGCAGCAAAATCTGTTGCACCAAAACCACCAACCAATGCATACGACATAGGAGAAGTTGTTGTAATAATTCTTGCAACTGCATTAGTAGAACCACCAGTAATTTTTTCACCCCTAACAAATGTTCCTACTACTGTTGATATTGTAAATTCTGGTGCAGATGCATCTGCACTTGTAGACTCTGAATCAAATACTGCTTGTAATCTATACGCATCTGGACGACCAAAAGATATATCTCTATCAGTTGCCCTTGTTCCGTATGCACCATCAGCATCTGTTGCCAAAACTTTAAGTTGTTTAGAAAGATTAGTAGTTTTTGTTTTTATTGCGACACTTGTTCTTGTTAGAGTTGCAATAATTTTTACTTTTGCAGAAGCCCCAAGAAGTGTATCATCTGTTATTGTTAATGTTGATGTTCCACCACCAGTTACTTTAGTTGAGTTTAGTAATATATGATCTCCTGCTGATGCAGAACCATCTCCGGCAGAAAGAAGTGTCAATGCAAAATCTGCAGCGGTAAACGCATTAAATGTTTCATTACTACCAGCAGTAAATGTTACTACACCAGATGAGTTTGTGTTACCAATAAACTGTCTACGAACTGTAAACTGTGTGTCACTTGAACCATTGTTGTCTTCAGTGAGAAGAGTTTTGATAATGCGTTTAGGAAGTTTAAAAATAGAAATATTTTTTTCTGGTTCAATTAATCTTGATTCCCTAATAGGTTCTAAACCTACATTTGAAGAACCATCAGAGTCTACTAATTTGTCTGCTCGTCTTGCAAACAGCGTGGCTGATACAGTAGCATCAGCATCAAATGCATCAATAAGTTGTTTTGCATCATCGTCAACAAAATCTAAAACTATATCGGCAGTAAAATCTTCACCAGTGTCAGCATCATCCATAAATAATGAACGAACCTGATCAAATCTGTGAGTAACAACTGCATTGTGGAATGGACTTGCTGTTTGATCAGCAATTGTCAAATCAACATTTCCAGAACTTTCAATGATAGCTCCAGTTTCAGCACTGTCAGATGCAATAAGTTTTTCACCCTTCTGAAAAGTTCCAACAACATTTGTAAGTGCAATTCTATTTCCAGTAGTTCGATTAGCAAAAACAAATCCAGCTGCACCAGAATCTACACCTTTAATCTGTACACCACCAGTTGTGTGTGTTGCAATAAGTGTTGGACTTGGAGTATCACTTAATGATAAAAATGTAAACATCCGTACATCAAACAAATATAGTTTTGTTTCTGCATCTACTGATCCCTGCGTTCCAGTTTCATGTTCAAGAGTTCTAGCTCTGGCAACTCCAATTTGACCAATTGGATCAGAAGAAGCACTTCCTCTCGTACTGGTAAATTCAGTAAATAATTGAATTTCTTTGTATGGAGTAGATTCACCAGTGATACTTGTTATATCAGGCATCCCATACATATTTTTAATTCTTACAAAGTTACCTACATTAAATGTTGATATACCAGCATTAACTGAATTAAAATCTCTGGCCTTTTTCACATCTAAAAAAGTAGTTGCAATTTTTTCAATTTCATATCCTCTGATATATGCTTTGCCAGGACTTACTTGTAGTGCTAAAAGTGCTTCACTTGGTATATTATTATCATCTGTATGACCATCACTTTTAAATACACCTAAATTAGTTGTTCCTTTATAATCATTGTCTATTGATTCTCTCATATCAAATTCAAATGGGGTTACTGTATAATCACCAGACTCATCATATGTTCTACGAGCAAGTTCTGTTCCAAGAACTGAATATTCAGTTGCTCTTGCATTTTTTACTACTAGTCCTCTTCTAATTTGCATAACTTCAACAAAACTAGTATCATTTGCTGAATTTAAATCAAGTTTAGATAGGGTAAGAGTAATTTTTAATCTATGTGCGCCTTTTGCAGCATAGTTAGAGGAACCAGTTGCATTATCAGTAAGTGTTATATCTGCTTCGGGTGTAACCAATTCTTCACCAATTGTAAATCCAACACGAACTGATTCAAATGTACTATCCACACTTAACACTAATGTTTGTTTATAACATCTTACAAACTGTCCACGAATATAATATACACCCTCTTCTACAGTAACAGCAGAACCAGTTTGTATACAACTTTTTACAGTATTAAATTCGGGATCATCAACAGTATTAGTTTCATCAAAAGCAGTTAAAGAAGCAACACCAGCAGCATACGTTGTAGTATGTGTAATAGTTGTATCGGCAGATATGTTTTCTCCATTAGTAATTTTTAATTGCTCATTATTAGAACCAGCTTGTACTAATTGAACAAATAAATATGGATTTGTAGTAGATGTTCCATCTTGATAACCAATAACTTTATATTTAACACCAGAAGTAGACCCTGTTATAACAACAGGATTAGTTGCATTATAGAATTGACTTGCAACAATATCTTCACCACCAAAAGTAGACGTAAGTTTTAAAGAATAGTATGCATTTGAATATGACATCTGGCCGGGCACCACAACTGTGCCTTCTTTAAATATATGAGAACCTTGAGATTCAATCTGATCTTGAAGAATAGATTGTAGAGTGGTTAACTCCCTTGCCTGAACTGCATAGCCAGGACGAAATAACACTCTATTAAAATTATCTGCTGTGTCAAAATCGTCATAATATGGTGATACGTTTAAATTAGTAAGTTGTGCCATGTTAATCCTGTCTAAAATTCAATAATAACTTTGATATCTTCCGTTTGATCAGAAGCACGTTGAATTGGCTTTCTATTTTCTAAATAAATAATATCTCCACTATACTCTTGAAGTTCTGGTGTTGCATATCCAGAAGTTAAAGTAAGCGTATTACTATTTGCAAGTGTGACGGTTTCTGTAGTTCCATCGGTAGTTCCAGTTGCGCTAGAAGTTGCACCAGTTATTTGATTTGTACTACTAAATGCAACATAGTTTCCTGTAGTTGCATTTGTACCAAATCCCACATAACTTTCCTGTTGGTAATATAGTAAACTTAAAGTACTATCCCATTCTACGACTTTACCAATAGCTCCAGTTGATGCCTGTGAAATTACTTCGTCTGCTTGGAATGTTCCACTATTAGTATCTAACTTTGTGACATAAGTTTGTCTTGCAGTTGTTGCAGTTGCAACAGTTGAAGTTCCCACATTTGTTGGGTCTACAACAATACCTACTGAACGAAAATCGTTTCCAGTAGTAAAGTCATCTCCCTCTGCTTGTGTGATTGTTATTGCGGCCATCACATAATGAGCTCCAAGTTCTGTTACTGCATTAAATCCATGACCATCATCTGGACTAATTATAACATCAATCGCACCACCAGAACCACTACCTAATGTAGAAGATGAAGATAATGCAGTATCAGAGAATATATTTGCAGATGCAAGATTAACATAACCAAATGTATATCCTGTTCCAGCTGCATGAATAGTTGTATCTGTTCCAGCAGTCAAACCAAAAGAAACGATAGAACCAGAGGATACTGTAATTCTTACAATCGCACCAGAAGATGTTCCAGCACTTGATCCATCTCCATAAACAGGAGAATAATAAGTTCCATCTGTGTAACCAGAACCAGCAGTGACAGAAAGACTCTCAATTGCACCATCAACCGCTGCGGCAGAAACAGTTGAATCTGTGGTAACAGGAATAAAATCTGTAGTACCATACTTTGCAAAATCTGAAGTAGAAATAGTGTACATATATTTTAAAACGTATCCACCAGATTCAAAAGGTGAAGTGGAAGTAGATGAAGGTTCTGAACCAGAAAATGCTACACCAGCATTATTGTCAAGGACTTTATATATTTTGTAATCAGAAGTTATAAAGTAAAATGTAGAGTCATAAAGATTTGACGAACCAGATGTAGAGGTATTAGAAGACGAATAATCGTGCCTGTACATATCATAGACTGTTCCGTTTGCCCAGTTTCTACGAGGAGCTGCATACTTGATATCTGAAGATGTAATTATTTTTGCACCTAACATAGCATCCCATGCACGAAATTCATCTTGTGGACTATCGCCTGGGGTTGGGGGAGAACTGTCTGTACCACCAGTTGTGGTTGATGAGAAAGCAGTTGCTTTTCCTAAAAACAAATAATATGTTGATGCGGCCGCTTCTGTAAACGACTCAACAAACTGATTTGCATTATGTTGTCTAAATTTTTCTGTAATGATTGCCGACATTTTTACACCTTTATCTTATTTATACAAGTTGTCCTAGTAGGTTATACCAGTTGCACCTTCTAAATCTAAATTATCTCCACTTGTTTCTTCTAGTAAGAAACCAAATGTAGTATCTGTTGCATCTTCTAATGCAATCTCCCCAGTACTTCTCACTGATATTTCAGCTGAACGCACATGACCTTTTGTAATAACACTCGTACTATTTAGTGTGTAATTGATCTCAGGTATATGACCTTTAGATTTAATTATGTTATGAGTTTCTAGTAAAACAACATCTATATTTCTTAATCTCAAAGAATCTTCTAAGTTTAATTTATCTCCAGCATTAGTACCAACTGAATCTGTTGCATCTAAAATAATTACACCTTCACCATCATCAAATTCTAATTCAATATTTCCAGATTCTAAAGGATTAATTGCATCTTCAAATAGTATGTTTCCTAATTCTTCATTTGTTCCATCACCTAATTCCATCCTTGCAATATTAGAGTATGTTGAATTATCTTCAGTGATAAGAGTACCAGTTTCTTCTAATGTAAAGTAATTTCTTTTTGTAGTTTCATGTGCAAGTTTAAACCCACCATTGTCTGCATTTGCATTTGTTCCATCTAAAAGAATTTGACCAAAGTTTTCCATAACTATACCACCAAGGTCATGGCCCCAGTTTAGAGAATCATCAGTGTTGTCTAAATCAAGCTGGTCTACTCTGCGAATTTGGTCAAATGTAAATGACGATATGTCTGATAGAGGAATAGTTTCATCATTGTGTTCTGAATCAAACAAGAATCTGTCACCCACATCAACTCTAAATCCTAATGGGAATGAATAGATACTAGACTCACTTACCAACTTATCACCATCATTATTTCCGTTTGCATCTGTTCCGTTCAATAATACATTATCACCGGCATCTGAACCTGATATATCAGTTCTGTTAAATACAATGTTAGCTCCATTGTCTTCATCAAAAGGTAATTGACCATCTAAAACTAAACTATCCATTAAGTTACCACTTCCAGACTCAAGAGTAATTCCACAATTACCATTGGTTGTTCCGAATGGTGTATCTGCAAGATAAAGAAGAATATTCTTTTCAAAGAAAGCTCTATCAGACTGAGATATAACCTTTATTTTCTTTTCACTCACAAATGAACGATCAGAATTACCAGACGTTGCGTGTGATGTTTCTAACATAAACTTACCAGCACCATCACCAGTGCCAGAAGTTATATCATCAGTTGATGTTAATGTTTCGGCTTCAAACAATATTGAATCACCTACTGAATTAAAACCATCTTCAAGATCAATACCATCAGTTGATGGTATCATAATGTTATCTCCATCATCTGTACCTAATGCATCTGTTCCATTTAAAACAATAAACGTATTGTGATCTTCTGCCAATAGATTGTTATCTTCAAATACTATATTATCTCCAGCATCAGTTGATGAACCATCTGTTCCACTAAGAACAAGATTGTCGCCAGGCAAAGACCCATCTTCTTGTATAAACGAATCATCACGACTACCAATTGCAACTTGACCATCAGCAGTAGTTGTTGTTGGAACTTGTAATCTGCTTTGAAGAACTTGACTAAAGATTGTTTCAAGAACAGAACCAAGTATTGGAGAGAATGTTTGTGTATCCCCTGTGTAACCAGACAGACCAGCACCAGTTGTTTGTATGGCAGCAGAAACTAGAGTTGCAAGAGTAACCTTACCAAAAGGTTGGAAACCAGCTGGATGAACTGCCTTTTTAAGTTCGTTAATGTATGTTGCAAATGATTGACCGATCTGAACCTCATACGAATAATCTTGGTAATAATAAGAATCTTGAACACGAACCAAGTCTTGTCCTAACCTACTATTAATACCAGTATAAGAACCAGTATCAGTAGATTGTGTAGCTACAACAGAAGTTGCTGTTGCAATGTCAGCATTAAAAATTGTAGCAGTTGCCCCACCAGAATCCGTGATAGTGACGTTTTGTTTTGAGAAGTCTATCGGGTCTTGATTAATGATATGATCACCAGCATTTGTTCCATCACTATCTGTTCTATTTAAAGTAAGTTGACCATCACCAGTTTCGTCTGCTAATAACAATGTTCCCATTGCATCAGTACTGTCTGCATCCGTTCCATTTAGTATGACACTACCTTGACCACTTGATTCATTTGCAACCCTGTCACCAGCATTTGCACCAGAAGAATCTGTTCTATCAAGAAGTAAAAACTCACTATTGTTCTGTTCCCGATATCTATCAATTAAAAGATTGTCACCAACGTCTGCAAGTTGACCATCCACGGTTTCTTCTAAATGTAAATCTCCACTATTGTCTTCTAAAATTACATTGTCAGTAGATTTTGAACCAGCATCACCAGTTTCATTCAATAACATAAGTGCAATGTTAGGCCCTCTGTCTGTTGAGTCAAATACTATGTTATCACCAGCATCAGTAATCGTAGTTTCATATTGAGTTGTGTTTATAAATCCACCCATTCCAGAGTGATTTACACAATAATAATATAGACCTTGTACTGCATAAGCAAGTTGAATTTGAATAAATGCACCAGTTGTACCAACATCAATTGATGCAACTGAAGTTGTTACACCAGTAGTATATGCAGTTCCACTATTGTGAGTTCCATCAGAAGTTTTAGAAAATTTAAAAATGTGTGAAGCACTTTCAACTTCATTGTAAAGTGTACTGTCTGATAAATCAAAGTAGTATGTATTTCCAGCAATTAAAGTTATAGTAGGTTGTGCTTCATCATTTATATAATAAATATTTGCAGTATCAGCTGAGTTTCTACCGACACGAACTCTTAATGTAAATGTTTGTGGAGATGGAGTAAATGTTCCAGTACCATCCAAGATAATATTTTCACCATCATTAAAGTCTTGTTCAGTCTCTAGTAAAATACTGCCTAGTTCTTGATTTGGTGTACCTTGTTCAAGTTGGACACCTTCATTAAAAGTTCCATCCTGTTCTTGTTCAAACCTTACAACATTTTCAAAAGTTGTATCTAGAATTTGAGTGTCTGTATCATATAATTTTACAGTACCAGTATGAGTTGTTAATGTATTGCCTGCTGTAAAAGTTCCTGTTACATCTTTAAGAACAAAGTGAGCTCTTGCAGTTACTTGTGGTGGATTGACTGCAAGATAGGTAAATCCAGAATCAGTAATCCTTAAAGATTCTGCTGCACCAATATCAGTTGTGTTTGCTATAAGTTTTGCACCAGTACCAGAAACAGTATCGGCCGATGCAACTGCAACTGTAGGCAAATCCGTATAACCATTATTTGAGTTTACATAAACTTTTTGTATTGATGTTGATTCAGCTACTGTTGCAAAGGTATCATATTCTAATACTAGTTGATCTGTTGGTGTTGCATAAGTATCAAAAGTTTCTTGTGTTGTATCTGAAATTATATTAGAATTGGCATCTGTGCTATCAGAATCAGTTCCATTTAATATTAGAGTATCATTCTTTTCTGTGTAAACATATATCTGAACTCCCTTTGCAGGCGCATCAGTAAAAGTAAGAGTAGAACCACTTGCACTGTATATGGTATCTCCTGTCAGTGCATTTGTTTCAGTTGTCAAAACATTATTTAAAGTAACTATTAAAGTATCAGTGCTTGCACTTGTGTTTACCAAAGTAAATGCAGTGGTTGTACCATCACCTACAAATATATCTGATAATGATTGTTCAAGTTGAATATTAAATTCTGAAGATAAAGATATAATTGATGCTTCTTCAAGTAAAATAGAATCATCAGTAATATCTGCATCGTCCAATGTTCCTGTTTCAAGTTGAACACCACCACCAATCATGCTTACAAAACCAGTGGCTGCATTAATATCTGAATCTACAGATTGAGAAGTGAATGTAACACTTTCTCCAACTGCGTAACCAGAACCAACATCATCAACAATTACTTCACTTACAGAGCCTGGTTTCAAACCATCTACAACGATTGTTGCATTACTATTTCCTACTAGTTCTACATCAACTGGTTCACTATCTGTATGAAGAATACCATCATTTAAAATATCAGTAGATGCAACAATTCCCTTTACAACAAATGAAACCTCAACATCTCTTACTGTCGAGTTACCAGTAACAGTTTCACCATCAGTAAATGTTCCAACAACATTGTCAAGTTCAAATTCAGTAACAGAAACCGCAGCTTGTTGACTAACAATGGTACTAATAACAACTGCTGTGGCTCCAGAAGTTTGACCTGTAATTATTGCATTTTCTATTTCTTGACCTTCTACACCAGCGGCCGCTTGAACACGCAAAATAGTTTTTTGTCTCCAATCAGCATCAGACAGTCTTAACATATATGTGTTAGGATAGAATATTTCACCAGTTTCTCCAAGGAGAATACGCATGAACAATTTATGACCTTCTGATGTACCTTTAGCCGTATACAAGTCTTTAATGTTTTTGATTAAGTCTCTTTTAGAAATACCATCTGCTAATGTCTCTGGCAGTGAAACCATAAACTGGTCACGCATATTGTCTAAGAAATCATAGAGAGTATTATCTACGTCTGCGTATTCCAGCATCTGTTGAATACTTTGAATTGGATTTCCACGATACTCATCTACAGTTGCAGTTGAACTAGATGTTCCACCATTGACTATCTCACCAGTTTGAAATCTTTGTTGACCAGAAATGTAAACATAGTTGTTTCTAGAATCATCTACAAGAACAGTTGCGGTTGCACCTGTCGTTGCACCAGTTATTATTTCACCAGCAACAAATTGACCAGTAGTTCCATCACCTTGTTCAGTAACAATTCTATCTTCGTCAGAATTTAAAACATATGCTTTTGTCGTGGTTTCTTGAATAATATAATTGACATCTTGTATAACTTTTAAACGACCAGCTTCTAGAAAATTAAAATAGTCTCTTACAAAATCTACGAATACTGGATGATCTGCTTGAACAAAATCAGGCACCTGTCCTTCAACGAGAGGAGATACCTTTCTGGTAAATTTAGATTTCTGCTCTGCCATTTATTAGTACGCCGAACTTGTAGGTGTAGAAGATACACTTGCTACTGTTGTTGTGGTTGTACCACTACTCTCTGTTACTGTAGTATAACCAACACCAGTAGATGCAGTTGCATCAACATTTGAAACATATGTTGTATTCACTTGATCTATTTCAAGTATTTGGTTTCTAACAGGAGTTATATCATTAGAGTTTGGTATCATAGTTAAACGAATTTGAGAAGAAGATTGACCATCAACTTGTCCTACTCCTGTAATAGTAATTGCATTAATTGTAATTTTTCCACCTTCATAGTCAACAGTTCCTGCTGCATTATCAGTATAACTTCTTACTCCAGCTAAAAGAGTATATATTCTAAGATTACCAGCGCCATCATCATCAAAGTAGTATTCAGTAGTTGTTACACTGTTTTGATAAAATCCTGTTGACGCAATAATACCACCATTAGTTGCATTGTAACCTGACACTGGATTATAAAATTTATTATTTAAATTAAAATTATAAGAAGTTGAACTTGAAAGTGTTGGAGTAAACTTTTTTGCCATAGTGACTGTCGCAATACTATTTAAAATAGATGAGTCAGTATTATCAATCAAACCTAATACCTTGGAATGTCTAAATGGTGCATTAAAACTTTCTAATTCATTATTGCTATAGTTTGAAATTGTTGTTGCAACCAAAGATTCGATTTGAGCTCCTGTGTAGGTTGTTGAACTAGTATCATACATTATAGTGATACCTAATATAAGTGAAGTAGTTTCTGAATCAACAACCACAGGAGTGATGGATGCAACTTTATATGGGGCAAGTGCAGATTCTAAATTTGTTTTTTGAACTGAGGTAAGATCAACACCAGTAGTAGATTTAATTGAAATAAACACCTTTCCATATTCTGGTGTTTCACTTACACCAGTGCTTGTATCATAACTTCCATCTTCCCCACCCCAAACAGAAACAGCTTTAGTGGTAGGAAATAATCTTTTTACATATACTTCATAATCTTTTGTTGTAACCGCACGACCCTGTGAAGAATAATCAAGAGGTGCATTTAGTTTTATTGATTGTAAACTTTCTGGTTCTGCACCACCAGATGCACTTGCAACAGTTGTAACTGAAATGTTACTCACACCATCAATAGAAGATGGTGAAGAAAATGAAGATGCTCCATTTGATGCACCTTTGTTTGTTACAACGTACTGTAGTTGAACAATGTTACCATCAGACAATGCCTGACTTACAACACCATCACCAAAGTATACTTCATATCTACCAGTTTCTACTTCTTGTAAATAATAAACTGTAGATGATGTAGAAAGTTGAGTTATATCTGTGGCCTTAGTATAAGTTGTGGTGGTAGTATCTGTTTCAGATGTTTGTACTTTAACTGTAAGGGTGGTTGTATCAGAACGTGGGTCTGTAAGAATAAACCTTTGATCTATATCTGAAGTATCAACAATATATTTTGATGTTACATAGGTTCCTTCATATATAGTTACATTTTCAAATGTTACTGATGCACCAGTGGCATTAGAAGAAGTAACATCAGAAGTAGTAACAAACTGATAACTTGTTCCATCAATAGTAGATGTAAATGCAGTACCAGCAGGCATGGTCTTTGTTGCTACTGTAGTAATTAAAGATACATTTAGTGTTGCAATAGGAGCTCTAGAAGAAGTGGTTTCGTATCCTAGTGTTTTTGCATGAGATACAATACTTGATCGTAGACTTGCACTATCCAAGAACATTTCGTTTGCAACCATGTTTGCATTGAACGCCATATAGTGAGTGTTGTATGCAAGAGTGTCTAAAAGAATGTTCATACCAGAACCTTCAAAGTCATAATCTTTGAATTGAGTTTGTCCTTTAAGATAAGTTTTTAAATTTGATTTGATCTCATCGAAATCGAGTTCTGTAACTCTAAGTCTTGTATCGTTTACGGCCATTATCGTAATCTCTCTAGTAATAAGGTTAAGTCAACTAATTCTGTTGGAGCATT
>Ga0209337_1002514_pt1 | contig 13252 bp, 17 predicted proteins | sample LinPmetageLP53_FD_184044 | JGI IMG/M metagenome (GOLD analysis project Ga0209337, IMG submission 184044) | Marine viral communities from the Pacific Ocean - LP-53 (SPAdes) (version 2) | ecosystem: Environmental > Aquatic > Marine > Oceanic | place: Pacific Ocean | collected 2010-02-08
TAAAGGTAATAGTACCTGTTGCTTGTGCCATAATATTTTCTCCTGTTTTTTATTATACAGGCTTTAACTTGACATTGAACAAACTATGTTAAAATATAAAGATGTGATGTAAATTATGAATTGAGTAAAATTAATCTTTGTTAAAGGAAACTTTATCACTGGGGCTGGACGGCAACTGAACTGTGTACCCCTCTTCCGGGATACCATACTCTAATCTGAGAGAGTTTAACTCGTCGTAAAATGAGGTCGTTGAACTTGCTACAAGTTTTATGAGCTGCATTTTCTTTTGCTCATAGCTTAACACCAATTCGCCTAGGGCAGTCTTGGCACTCTTTATAGCTTCCAACTTTGCAGCGACGGCCGATGTCTCTTCCTCACTACACTCTAAATAGGCTGGCAATTCCTCAATCTCCAAAAGCTCTTCTTCTGAATCCTCAGAAGCATCAATAATATCTTCTTCTGAAATTTCCATTTCTGGTTCAGATTCTGGCGTTTGGGGTGCGGGATTGGCCACCTCTTCTGGTTTTTCTCTTGTTTCTGTGCTTTCTAGTGCTGCTACTAAATCTTTTAATTTTTCTAAAATACTCATAATATTTTCTCCTCTATGAAAAAAGAATTTTTTTAAGATTTCTAACATTATTATCAAATCTACAAAAATCGGAAGAGAGGAACTGCAAAGAGTCCTCCTTGCAGACCCCTTCTGGATCCTCGAATTCGAAAAAGAATTTACCGGTCTCTAGTCTCTTGCAGACCACTAAACGCTTACCGGTTAATTGCAAATAAGCTGCGATGCCAATATCACTTGTCGTGAATACTTGGGCCGGCTCTTGTTCGGACATGTTATTTATCTCCAATATTGTTTCTGTAAGATAAATAGAATTTAGGTAGGATTATTGCCTTGGTTAGTCGTCTTTTCTGAGAAAATATCCTTTTTCGCCAGGTGAAGTGGGCAGCTTTAACTCATATGTAAGACTTTCACTAACATTTAAACTCTTTTGCAAGTCTTGGGCCATTGTGAAAAGGTCAGACTGACCATAGACAATCTGGTTCATCAAATTCGCCTTATTCTTCTCAAACTGAAGACACATGCTTGAAAAATATGTTTCTAAATTTTCGAGTTTTTGACGGAACTCGAAAACTGGTTGGATATTCTCCCAGTCGACTTCTACAACTTCATCATTTTTGCTACTTTGAACGTTTACATTTGCGATATCTACAGCTTCGGTAGTATTGTTAATAACCGGGGGAGTTACAGCAACGTCTACCGGGTTAGTGTTTTCATTTTTGGTTGTTTTTTTGGCCATGATTTCTCCTTCATTTGTTTAGCCTATAGCTATAATAACATAACGAAGGGAGAATTTCAACCTTTTATATAGGTGATTGAGATAAAATCTGAACCTTCAACATCCTCGGTAAAAACTACAGTATTTGTGCCCGAGATAGTATAATCCGCTTCTGATCCGTAAGATTGGATTATACCGTTGACCATAACCTGTTCTGTGTTTGCCTTTATTGCATAAAGGGTAGTAAAGTTAGTAAGTGATGCCGGGGATGCGTCTTCTTCCTTTAAGATCTCTCTGACAACCAAGTTTTGGGCCATTGTTTCTGCGAAATTGGCTGTTGTCACAACGTTTGCGGACGCGTCCGTTGTACTAGTGCCACCGCCGGTGTCGAAGAAACTAGTCGCAGGGACATTGCCTATGGTATAAGGACTCATGAGTAAAGAGTCTATAACTTCTGCTGGTACGCCCTGGAGTCCATAATAAGCCCCGAACTCGTGGTCCGGGATCTCCCCTAGGGTGATCCTCTCTCTCGGGATCTTTACCTCTACTGCGTTCTCCCTTATGGCATAGTGAGGCTTTTCTCTATTCTTGCCTTCACCGACTATATATCCGATGACCTTAATACTAATCTTGGTTTCAAATTTTCTCTCATCTCCGGAGAAGTCGGCTAGGTTATCACTAGACGCATAGTCTGGTTGAATGAAGCCCTCATATCTGTGATCTTTCTCTATTAATCTTATAAAATTGACTGTCCCGGGTTTAGTGGCAAATGGAGTCATGAGATCATTCATTTGTTGCTGGTATTCTGTCCTCAGCGTTATCTCATACATAACCTCAACATTGACGGGCATCGGCACAGTGACTGTTTTATACACTACTTTTGGGTTGGCGCCCGGAAAGTTCTTTTGGCCCCGCAACCTAAAAGAATCTGCGTTGGCAAATTTCAGTGTTTTTTGTTGGTATAATACTCGGCTGACGCCCAATGAACCGCCTTGTGCGTCGTCGACTTCTGGAATATTTCCTTGGAACACGCCCGGGCTAGCATGGGATTTGGTAAAAGACCCTCTCTTTATCGAGATAATCGGTAAAACCAATAAACCCTGCTTATCTCTTATTTCTTTGCTTCTCTTAACCTGATATGATCTCTCTGCCGAGCCCCAAATGACGGGTACTGGCTTGAACCCCCTGTTAGTCATTGTTGCTAAGCTAAGTGAATTGACAAAGTTAAAGACAGATTGGTCAATTGTTTCTATTGTTGAAACTTCAAAATGAATTTTCTTATCAATTGTCTCTGACATTAAATAATCCCTCTCTTGCTCTCACGCACGAAGCCGCGATCTCGAAACTGGACTCAACTTGACCAAAAAGCCACTTAGGCTCCTCAAGTGTTAGTATCTCGTACATATGTTCGCCATATTGTACGAAGTCACCCTCTCGAACAAACAAGTCCTGATCTTCAGTTAGGCGCCGTTTATGAAACGCGACTGATATCTTCTCCACCCTATCTACGCCCAAAGGGGTTGTTGTGGTCGTTTGGGACTCGTATTTAACCATAGCATATACCCTTATCGGTGAAAGAAAGTTTTTATCAATTGATTCCCCATAGAGACTGTGAAAGTTTGTATGCTCCAAACTAATTGGGTAATACACGATCGTTTGACCGATAACTCTCTCAATAACCTCATCGTTTACTTGTTTGACGAAGTCTTTCTCTTTTTGACCAGTGAAAAGAGGAGGCGGTGGTGTGGCCGGCTGTGACCATTTATTATCATCGGACATTTAGCTTACCCCACGAAAATATAATTAGGGACCTTTGTTAGTCCTTTTTCTGCGTTCTCAAGCATTGATGAATCGCGCTCTGCCAATTTGGCATAGGTCAATTCTGCTAGAGTTTCTTTAAGTTCTGTTCTCAACTTATCCTGTTCGTCCTTACCCTCAGAGATCAGTGCAGAGCCGTTCAGAGTGACGCTCTCACCAGGAATTGGCACTGTCCCAAACTTAGACCTTATTTGACCCAAGGTCTCCTTACAGAGAGCCAGAGCGAACCTTCGAATCCACTGCTTGCCAATGGAGTTGATATTAATAAAGGGCAAGTTTCCTATAGGTAAGGTGTTTAAGTTGTTGACGCCATCTAGCTTTGGATCATCATCGTTCCAACTATCTTCAGGAATAGAGAACTCGATCCACATTTTACGCGGGGTGTGAGTACTAGGTATTGGATAAAATCTTAATTTGTTGCCACCCCTTAACTCATAAGTGAAATGAGACATTCTAGTGTAAATCGCATCTTCAAAAGCTAAAGCTTGTGCTTTATTTTGCCAGGCTGGAATTAACTGAAAAGTTGAATCATCCGAAAACTGTCCGTAATTATGCAAATTCCCTACGACGTTAAGACCACCATAGTATCCAAAAAATCTCCACATAGCAAATGGAGTCTTATAGAAAACTTTCTTAACTAAGATCCTCTTCCCGTCAAGCTTGCTACCATATGGAAAAGTGTCGTCGCCTCCGACCATTTGGACCGCTGTGATATTGTGTGTACCAAGGAGTGAAATCGTGGTGTTGCCTGAGGCACCACCCCTGTCTTGGGTCAAATCTACTTTGGCACTATCTTGAACGGCTGTGATCTGTAAATGCGTTTGGGTGTTTATCGCTGTAGTAACAGCAGCTGCTACTGCTGCAGCGTTCATGCCGTTAGTCCCTATTGTAGAAGGATTTGTTGTCAGCACCGAGTCGGTGGTACTAGTGTCAAAAGTGAACTTCCTTTGGCGTTTGTCAGTATCTGTCAGAGTAAAGCTAGATCCATTGACCGGCGGTGAGTCGAAAGTCATAGATCCAGATGCGGACGTATTAAGGCGCGCGCTGAGTATAGCTTGAAGATCGTAGTCTTGAGTTCCTGCAATGATGTCAACACTAGCTGAATATTGATTTGAACTTCTGAGGCCTATTTCTGAACTAACACCATCCGAGATCCTTTTCGTTACCCCATAATCAAACTTAGGATATTTAAGGGCGACATGCTTTCCTCCAAGCGAAGAACTTAACTCACCTGACTGGATATTACCCTTGGAATCAAAACTCCCTGTTGTGTTTCCCAGAGCATCTGATATGATGTTGGTTGCTTGATGGATGTTTATTAAATAAGAGTATTCTAGTACTGCTTCTTCGTATGCCGCGTAGATATTACCTTCTGTAAGTTCGATATCAAGTACATCTCCTCCTAATTTCTTGTAAACATAAGAAACTTGATCAACTGCGCCAGTTAAAAACTCGACGGAATATAAGGGAGAAGAGGTTTGTGAATAGATTTTATAAGGTAAAGCACTGTCGACATTTAGTACTGAACCTGTTGTTGGCAATATAACGGCAGATAATGTACTTGCTGGCGTCAATGTAGGTAAAGACATTTAGTGTCCCTCGCTAAATATAGTTTATCACTATAACTAGTGTTTCAGGCGACTAAATGGCAGACTAGTCTGTTTTTGTTTTTGTAGTCTTACGGCGGGTGGCAGTCTTTCTTCTCGTCTGTTTGAGACCGGCTGGCTTGTGTGTTGGCTTCTCAATCTCGACTTGTTGCAATTGAGGTTCCGGCATGGGAGTGGTATTTTCTCTGGTTGGCTTTGTTTCTACTTTCTTGTTCTTCACCACGATGATGTCAGAGTTGCTTTCTTCCATGAGATCCTTAGTTGTTAAGACCTCCATCCCTGTGTCTTTCTGCTCTACAACTGGCTCAGGCTTACTTGGCTCTTCTACTGTGGTATCTGCATCAACTGTGGTTGGCGGGGGGCCCCCAGTGGTGCGTGCGGCTCTCTTGGCGGCATACTTATTGGCATATTTTGCCATTGTCATTCTTTTTCTTGTCTTTCCCATGATATCTCCTTTGTGCTGGGTATACAATAAATAGTTTATAAAATAGAAAACCCCAAGCCGCAAGACTTGGGGTTGATTCTATGATAAGGCGAGTATAATCTTAGAATGCCGTTACAAAGGCAGCGCTGCTTTCTGCTCTGAGCAAGAACCAGTTGGTACCGTCACACACTATCTCGACTATGCTACCTACGATAGAAGCATCAGCGAAGCCAAGCTTCTGGTTGCTGTGTGCGGCTTTAGTGTCGGCGCCGCCGGCTGCCTGGACGATTGTAGTGCCCTGAATAGTAGATCCAGTGCCAGCGTCAATTAAAATTTGCGTGTTGGCATGGCTAGCTGCGGAAAGGACAAATGTAAAATATGCTCCCGCTTTGGCCGACGGTAATGTTACTGTGAAATTTAGTTCAGCAGACCCATCCAGAAAATATACCTCTCCAGATTCTGCCGCGGCAAGTGTCTTGTCTCCTGTGACTGTCTCTACTCTTAACAAAGATGCGTTTCTTGATGCTCTTCCTACTTTAGCCATTTTAAAAAATCTCCTTTTTTATGCTTAAAAATGCTTAAGGCATAAATCGCCTTATCCTTATCTATGTTATAATTAGTCTTGGGAAAAAGAAAAGCCCCACCAAATAAATGGCAGGGCTTAATCTTTTAGCTATCGGGTGCGTTATTTATGCACCGGCCTCGCCTAGGAGACCACGGACGACAACAAGACCATACATATCTGGTCTAACCATCTTCTTGGCATAGCGCGTCATGACGCCCTTACGAGGTACGAAGTCCTCTGTGCCGAAAATGGTAGGTGTGACCTGGAGAGGTACATATGGAGCGTAGACAAATCCACTTTCGAGGAAGCTACTACCCTTACGACCAACTAGGCACACATTACGCAAGAAGTAAGGATCGACATAAACGTCGAACTTCTTGCTCAAGCTACCAGCCTTAACAGCACCGATGGTACCACGGTCCTGGTCAGCAGTAACGCTTGCGCGGAAACCACTGGTGAACTCAAGGATGTTAGCAACTTCTGGACCGCAAACAACAAAGTTTGCTCCGCCGCGAAGTGTCTTTCTGTGGATCTGAGCGCTAACGTCATTGATAGTCTCGATGAGTGTCTCATACCACTCACTGACTGTACCAGTGAAGTCAGGTGCTGCAGAAGTTGCACCAAGCTCTGCGCCGGTGCTGTCAACGAAAAGACCAGGAGCACGACTCCAGTAGCGAGTACCAGCAGTTGCGCCATTCACAAGCTCACCAAGTAGCTCACGGTCAATTTCAAGAGCAATCTGCTCTGAAAGAATACCAGTCAACTCAACCTCAGCGTCGAGGTTATGATAAGCATTGAGATCCTGACCAAGTTCTGGCGACCACTTGGCCTTCAGCTTCTTGGTCTGAGCGGTAACAGCGATGCTGTCAACCTTGATGTCGATTTCAGCAATAGTATTCTTCTGATCTCCGGATGCGTTATTGCCAGTACCGGGCGAAGGTTCTTCAAGTGCCCATGGGTCGGCGCCAACAATCCCACCAAGAGCCGCAGAGGACACTAGTGTATCCGAAGCCGGGTACTTAACCAATAGGGAGTTACCGGCGGCGATGGTGGTCGTGGAGACAGTTGTTAAGTTAACTGCTGAATCCGTAACGACGAAAAACTCCAACTCATGGTCCGCTGCGTCTGAAACCCTCGTCAACCTTCTAACAATTGCTGGGTTTCCGGTGCCGCCGTTTAGAGCTGTACCATCCGCTTCAGTTAGTTCAACAGCCGAAAGGTGAGATTGTGAAAGTCGACCGAAATGAGTCGCGTTTAGGCGAACCTTTATACTTCCAACAAACTTTGCGGAAGCAGCCAAAATATCAGCATCAAACTTGATCTCCTTTTTCTCTGCTTCTGTTAGAGAAGAGACTAGTTTTGTACTAGCTGTATCAATAACAGACCCGATGCGCGCTTGCAATGCAGCGTCTGTGCCACCGTCATCGATCGATGCAGAAAGATGTGCACTGGAGTACGCGACGCCCATGTCATAGTGTCCGCCTGGCTCCTGTGCGTTACCTCTAGAGAGGTCAACGCCGCCTGTTAGTGCACGACCGACAACACCACCACCATATATGGATCCTGGTACGTTTGTTCCGTCGGCTGCATCTGCGCCCATGCGAGAATCGCTGTGCGTAAAATCGAGGAAGAAAATGAGTCCTGACGGCAAGCTCATTGGCTGAACCGAAACAAGATCATTAGCAATCAACCCACCGAATACACGACGGACGATTGGGAATGCAACTGCTGCGAAGCCTTCGACGTCGCCTGCTGCCATTGATGAAGCCTCACGGAGAAGCTCCTTAGCCTGATTTTCAAGTAGGACGGCCATGCCCTGTTTCTGTTGTCCTGCGCTGAGTCCCTCAAGAAGACCGGTCTGCTCCCACTTGTTAAGTAGAGCTTCGCCTTCCTTACGGACATCACGAGAAACAACACCTTCTGTTAGTTTCTGTAGAACTGACATTTAGATTACCTCCAAAAATATTGTTTATTGTTTAATTCCTGCTAATTTTTGCAATCTTTCGAATGCAGGGTTAGCGTTCCCCTTCTTTTGCTCTTCACGAGCAGATACAAGCAACGTCGATCGTCTTGAGACGGCCTCACTAAGACTATTCCTCTTCTTCTCTGCAGGTGATGAAGAGACAGTCTCGCAAAGTGTATCAAACACTATCTTTGCTTCTTGTACGGTTGTGGCTTTGGAAATGGATTCAACAATTTTTTGTTTTTGTCGCTCATTCAGGGAGGCATTCTCTAAAGCCCGGTTAATATACAACAGCTTCGCGTTGGAGACATTCGTGGTTTCCAACTTTTCTTGCAAAGTTTCTAATGTTGTAGTGTATTTATCGATCTGTGCCTCAAGTTTTGTGGCAACAGTTCCTAAAGTCTTGTTTTCTTTTTGTAGATCTGCTACTGTTTTTCGCAGTTCTTTGTTTTCTTCTTTTACTTCGCTGTCTTGCTCTCTGGCGAGCAGCATTGATTCGTATTCTTGCATAATACTCTCAGGAGTACCAGCCCATCCAGACTTTTGAGGCTGACCCTCTACTCTGACTGCTTCCAATACCTCTTCAATGTCTATATCTTCATCAAGATCCATCTCGCTGAGCACTTCTGCAACCAAATCTGGTGAGATATCCATGCCTAAGTCAGCGTCTTGGCCGATTTCGGGAGACATATCAGTGTCGAGGTCAAGATCTAGGTCCAAATCGACCTCTTCATCCTCAATCTGTTCGTCGTCTAGGATATCAATGCCAATTTCGTCATCATCGAGCACATCATCGCCGCCGAAGAGACCATCATCGACGTCGGGGAGTTCAGCGCGGAGGGAATCAAGCTTAATATTGACGATTTCGTCTTCTGGGTCCCCTAGGTCTGGATCGTATGCATCAGGGATATCTCCGACAGTACTGGCAGCAAATTCTTGTGCTGCAAGATCTTCTTCTTCGGTCTCCATATCAGTGGTGTCGCCGAATCCAGTCATATCCCCTAGAGGATCGCCCATGCCGCCGTCGGCAGCCATAGGATCCATGTCAGCCAGAAGATCTTCGTCGCCTTCAGCTTCAAGGAGAGAGTTCATAGCGGTTCGCACTTCTTCAGAGTACTTCTCAATCACGAGATTCTCAGCATTTTTTAGTGCCGCCTCTTTGAGGGCCTTGGCGTCGACGATTGCTTGTTCTAATAGGCTTGACATTATATATTAACTCCTAAGATAGTACACTATTGCTTAAATAAGAAAAGTTTCTCTAAATAAATAGTTGATTATTAATCAAAAGGGAGGGAAAAATTCAGGCGCGGGTGGCTGGAGGGTGATGTTTAGTTCTCTAGTGCCGTAAAACAGGCGACGAACTGGTTGACATTACTAATTGAGGCCCCACCAGTATAAAATGTCAAAGCAATCAAGTCGCCGGCAGCTAAAGAGTCCTCATCCCAGGAAGTTATTGTCTTTCTAGAGACTGTTGGTTCAGTTTCTGTAGTATCAAACTGCTGGCCGTCCTTCAATCTCGTCCAGGTAACCGAGGCGTCTGCAGTTTCGTTGTCATGCCTTCCTCTCCAAAGTTTGAAGAAAGGGTCATTTCCGGCAGTATAGTCATACGAAGTACTATCTTTTATAGAGAGGGCAATCAAAAAGTTCTTTGCCGTGCAAGCAAAGGGAACTACAGCTGTGGTATAATAAAAATAGGCCTGATCCAGAGTTGTTGTAAAAGAAGTGTTGGTTACGTCCCCCACGTCTGTTCTAAGAGTTGTCCAGTCAGCATAGTTCGCAGAACCCATCTCTGAAGAGTGAGTATACATCCTGTCTGTTGAAGTTGTCTGAATCTTCATACGACCTGCTATATTAACACAGAAGGTTTGCTTTGAACCGCTACTTCCGGAAGCGTTAATCGTAAGAGTGTCTCCGCTCATTGCGGTGGTGACGTTAGTTCCGCCGGCAATAGTTAAAGTATCGCCCGGGGTCATCGCTGTTGTGCCACTGTCGCCGGCTACTGTGGTATCTGCAACCACGAAATCCATATCTCCGGTGCCATCCTGATAGGTCACAGTAATGCCGGTTTTGGTCCCTCCTGATGCTACGAGGGCTCCGGCAAAGTCTTCAACCTGCTCTTGCGTAAGCGCACTACCGCCTGTTAAATCAGTCTCAGCCAATTCATTAGATATCCAATAAAGCTTGCCGTCTGCTTTTGAGTATAAAATTCCGCCTGCACCATTAGATGGTGCTGAAGGGTTTACTTGCTCTCCAACGGACACCGCACCAAATGAGCCTGTTTCTGTTGTTGTTACTTTCGTGGCGCCTAAATCGCCGCCGGGGCCGCCTTTGAATGACATACTTTAATCTCCTGGTGCCACTTATGGTGTGACGTCTTCTAGTTCGAGAAGTTTGGTTGCTGCATCGCCGTGATTGGAATCTAAGCCCTTGCCTGTCCAGCCGGAGCCAAATCGAGCAGCAGGAATATCAGTAAGCTCTGCGAACACCTCTATGTCTACTATTGCAGCGCCTGTCTTAACATAAACAGAATCTGTTCTAACATTCATTGTTATACTGTCTCTGTTGTTGTCTAGTGATATACTGTGATGCGTAAATGAGTAGCCATCATCGTCGTTAGCAAACGACACTTCAATGTCATGACCGTCTGCATCTTGATTGATGATAGTGACGAGTCGAGTTATATAAGGAAACTTGATCTTGTAAACCTTGCTAGCTGGAATCTGAGTCTTTATAATGAAAGGCCTCGCTCCAATAAGGTATGCACCAGTGGATCTTATCCCGGGTGAACCTGCATTGCGAAACTCGCCTGCATTTGGTGTAGCGTTAAATCCTGAACCTGCCATGTTCTTATCTCCGTTTACTTGTATTCGTTTTCTAAACGCTTTTTCGTTTTTGCGTTAGCTATTTTAATTAGTCTTTTCTTTTCCAATTTCTTCATTCTTCTTTTAACGGAAGGTTTTGTAAAGTATCTTCTGTCGCGAACCTCATCTAGAATGCCACATTTCTTGACTTTTCTAGTGAATTTCTTAATCATTCTCTCGATTTGTTCTTGGTCCCTGACTTGTATCTCTACATGGACCGGTGTTCTTCTACCCATTATAAATCCTTTATTTTAGTGTTTTCCACTTATTACCTGCTAAACTAAACAAACCACTTATATCGACCCCTGAATCGTTAGGGTCCAAGCCAGACAGCGGACTAGGAGGCGCCGAGGGACCTGCTGGTGAACCTGCAGACCTGAGCGGCTCAGTGCCCTCGAAAACTTTAGACATCTTTTCACCGCCGATAGCGTCAAGCATCTTGCGCTTGGTTTCCAAGAGCCTTCTCCTCTGTTCCTCAGCGAGTTCCTCCCTGTGCTTATCGACAACTGGTGGGGTCTGTGGGGCCTGAGGGGTATGCTTTTCTTCTTGCTCTACCATCAAACTTTGAGCTTTCGTAATACCAAAAGCAACTTCGGCGATTATCTCTGATAAGACCCCTTCCTCAAAAAGAGTCTCCTTAACACACTCTTTTATGAGAGCTTTTAATTCTGATTTCTTCATTTATTTCTCAAACTTGTATAAAATATCGTTCAAAGCTCTGTCGATCTTGTCACCCTTAGTCATATCAAGTCTTCTTTCGCGAGCTTCAGTCATCATAAATGCACCGGGTGTTGAAGGTTCTGAAACCATATCAAAACAAATAAGCTGGAAGTCATCTTCCACCATAATCGTTCCATCTTTCTGTTCGTTCACCGAACCTAGGCCTCTTGACGAGATTCCTAATGTTATGCCGGAATCAACTAAAGACCTCAGAATACAACCCGATGGGGTCGCTAACACCTTTATTTTACCCATGCACTTATTACCATCCATCCAAATCGATGTTACTTGGTGTGATACATTGGCCAAGTTGATAATCGAAGATTCAGGGTGATCCAGCTCACCTAGGGCTCTATTTGCTGCGACTAGTCTTTTGTAGTTTTCGACTTCTTTTTCCAAAGTCTTAAGAGGATAGATACGGCCGTTGCCGTTTCTAGTGTTTGCCATTTGCATACAACCAGAAAGAAACATACCACCTTCGGCGACAAACTTCTTTTCTGACTCAGTCAACAAATCTTGGCATATGCCGCCTTCGCATAACTCAAAGTATTCTCTTATAAGTTTCATAACTCTCCTTTATCAGCGGGGGCCACCCGCATCACCTAGGCCCCTTTGCAGCAATTAGCAACTGGCCTTATATACCATCTTATCGTAGTAAAAGATCTCATATTAACTCCTCAACCATGATCAAGTTTAATTCCTTGATCGTCAAAAACTGCACCAAATATATAACTGACTAGCGACCCAAAGCAACCCAACAAGAAAGCGGTAACTAGAGAATAGTCAAAACTAAATAGTTTGGTTTGATCGTTTAGAGCCCACAAAAGTATACCTGACCAGAACCCAGTACACATGGTACAGGATAAAAGGTCGCCGAACCAGCCCTGAGTTGGGCGGATTCGATCAAATATCTTTCCGTATACTAAAATTTGAGTGAGGCCGGCACAGGCAAGAGAAAAATAAATTAGGCTCATTCTTCCTCTTTAGCTTGCTCTCTGATAAGAGAATAGTTATACATGAAGCCATATGGGCCGCGGCCGGAACCATGGGCGCCTTTCTTATCCGACTGTGGAACGTCTCCAAGTTCGGTGGAATCTTCTGCGCTTGGGCGTAACATATAATCCAACTTATCATCCTCAAAATTGGCCGTGGCTCGAAAGTACGGCTTCTCTTGATTCAGATATTCGCTTAAGATGTAGAGGCAGGCCTGTAGTTGATCCACTCCTGGAACCTTTGACTCCAGGATTGCTGCCTCCAATGAACCATGAATATTTCCACCTTTGACGGAGGACCTATCTACAATCCCTCTTTTAGCTAGAAAATCAAACATCCTATCTTGTGCTTGGTAAGCTTTATCGCTCATTTGCCCCTTTGGGAAAGAGACACACTTGGCGCTCTCGACTGAAAGTACAATATCAATGTCTTCGTGGTCGAAGATCATGACATTACCATCAAGTGTCCTTCTCGTCTTGAGTGAGACTACAGGGTCCCTCTTTATGTCAACTGATAACGTCATCTTTTTCTATCTCTTCTAATAAATCTTGAGTCTTTAATACGACTTCGATTAAGGTGGAATCTATTTCTTTTTCTTTGTAGGAATCCAGTATGGAATATACTTTATCTACTTTCTCTTTTAGAGAATTGTCTTCGTTCATAACAACGCTATTTTTGCAAGCGCTTAACTGACTTTTTAAATTTCCGATCTCTTCGTTTAGATAATACTTTAACTCTACGCCGTTATCTGAAAACGAGGAAATATATTTACCCAACAAATTCTTCTGGTTCTCGTTTAAGATCTCAGAATACTGATCGTTAAATTTTGTAACAAAGGTATTATATACAATATTATCGATGGGTCTCTGAGTTTCCTCCTTTGTTTGGCACGATTCCGACATTTGCTGAATTATGTTTTCTTCCAGGAGGACCCTGTCTTTTATCGGCAAGGCCTCTTGAAAAATAGAATAGACTGTTGCCAAATTCTTGTAATTTGGGACAAAATTATCAAACAAGT
>Ga0209337_1002515_pt1 | contig 13246 bp, 17 predicted proteins | sample LinPmetageLP53_FD_184044 | JGI IMG/M metagenome (GOLD analysis project Ga0209337, IMG submission 184044) | Marine viral communities from the Pacific Ocean - LP-53 (SPAdes) (version 2) | ecosystem: Environmental > Aquatic > Marine > Oceanic | place: Pacific Ocean | collected 2010-02-08
ATACCCTTCAGGGTGTAGTAATGATGCATGACAAAGATGAAGTAGGTTCTGTTGTTGTTCTTAATGAGAACATTCAAACTTCTGCTTTTGCTGTTCCTGCTGCTGCAGATCACCAGCTTGTAATGGATGCTGACACCAAAGGACGTTTTGTTGGTGGTATGGTTGAGTACACTTGCTTGTCAGCTTCTAAATGGGTTATAGAGGGCCATCTCTTTGGTGACGGTAACTCAGCAACTCCATTTACATAATTTTATTCTTCTACGATAAAAAAGGAGGGGTTACTAATGTCAGTACCGACTAAAATAGCTGTAACTCCTCCTTTAGGCAAGCGTAATTACCGTAAAGAGTATGATAACTACCACGCTGCTCCAGAGCAGAAAAAGAAGAGAGCATCCCGCAATGCTGCAAGAGGGGCTTTAATGACTTCAGGTGCAGTACGTAAAGGTGACGGTAAAGACGTAGATCATAGAAACGGAAACCCTATGGATAACAGGGGCGGTAACTTAGAAGTTAAACCTAAGAGTCGCAATAGGTCTTTTCCTAGAGATAGAAATGCAAAGAAATTGAGGAGATAAATAATGGCTAACTACTCTGCACCAATAGTAGGGGAAGATTTAGGATGGACTGTACAGACTGCAGTTACTCTAAGTAATACTAACACAACTCATGTAGACTGTACTAATGCAAAGCTTTTACACATTGAAGCAAGTGCTGCTATTGATATTAACTTTGGCCCTGCTGAAGCTGATAATAGTGACAATGATATTGAACTAGCTGCAGGGGTATATACGTATACTGTACCGAAAGCACTAGGTAATTCAACTATTTTAAACTACAGACGGGCTAGTGGCTCAAGCACAGTAGTACGTGTTGTACTTTCATAAAGCAAGGAGTTAAATCAAAATGGCTAAGATGTCACTAACCGCATACATGAATCAAGAACTTAAAATAAAAGGCATTGGAGTAAAAGAAGCTAAAAAGAATGCGGGTAAGTACAAAAGTATTTCTGCAGCTAAAAAGGCAGGTAGTTTATATTACACAGACAAAAAAGGCAATGTTATGGCTGCTGTGTTTGCTGAAGACCTGAATAAAAAACCTAAAGTCACAGCCGCAAAACCTAACATTAAAGTTACTGTGTTAAAGCCCGGTCAAAAAGGTGATTTACTTTCAGATCGTCATATGGGTACACCCGGTCCTTATGATGAGAGAAAGTATAAGAAGTTTAATTCAACACCAAAAGCATTAGCTACGACTACTAATAAACGTAGAGATTCTGAAACAAAAATGTCTCAAGATAATATTTTAGATAAACTTACGGCTGCTCAACAACAACTTGTACGAAACAGGATTAAGGATGGCATGTCACGTTCAAATGCTATTGCAAAGACTTATGCGGATTCAATACTTGACAAAAAACAACAAGTTGTTAGCCCCGGCGTAGCCGCCACTGGGAACTCAAGTACCGCCGCAAACAAAAGAAACAAAGGTGGAATGGTGATGAAAAAGAAAACAGGTTACGCTAAAGGTGGTATGCCTATGGTTATGAAAAATGGTAAGAAAGTACCTGCGTTTGCTGCTGACGGTGTTGGCAAGATGAACATGGGTGGCATGGCAGCTAAGAAAAAACCTGCAGCTAAGATGATGGCTGGTGGTATGGCTAAAAAGAAGCCTACAGCTAAGATGATGGCTGGTGGTATGGCAGCTAAGAAAAAACCTGCAGCTAAGATGATGGGTGGTGGCATGACTAAATCTAGTGGTTATATGTATGGTGGTATGGCTAAAAAGAAGCCTGCTGCTAAAAGAAAATAATGCATAGCGGGATTGCATTCTTGTATGTAGTCCTTTAAGGTAAAGCATGGTATAACTGTCTGTGGTAATATATACAGGAGTTATACCATGTTTAAGAATTTAATTAAGAAACTACAAGTACATCAACAGCGACGAGCAGAGTACTGGCAGCTAAACAACTTGACAGATGAAATGCTCAAAGACATAGGAATAACACGTGGTGAAATCAACTACAGGTTCTACAAAGAAGAGTAAATCAACAGTTAATGCGGCTGGTAATTATACTAAGCCTACTATGCGTAAGGGTATTTTCAACTCCGTTAAAGCTGGTAGCAAAGGTGGAAGCCCCGGACAGTGGTCGGCTCGTAAAGCTCAGCTTGTGGCAGCACGTTATAAAAAAGCAGGCGGGGGTTACAAGTCTTAATGTCTAAAGACCCTAAAGTTGGCACAGGTAAAAAACCTAAAGGTAGTGGCAGAAGACTTTATACTGATGAGAATCCTAGAGATACTGTTAGTATAAAGTTTGCTACTGTTAAAGATGCTAAAGAAACTATAGCTAAAGTTAAAAGAATAAATAAACCTTACGCACGTAAGATTCAAATATTAACTGTACTAGAACAACGTGCTAAAGTTATGGATAAAACTGAAATAACTAGACTTGCAAAGCAAGCTAAGTTACAATTAAAAAAACAAAAAGGATAAAAAGTTATGAAAGGTGTAAAGCACTATAAGATTAATGGCGTTGAATATAAAGGCAATACTCACAAGATGCCTGATGGCTCTTTGCACTCTGGTAAAGCACACGGTAAGTCAAGTGTAAAGTTGTACCACTATAAAGACTTAAGCAAGAAAGCAAAGGCAAAAGCAGATGGCGCTAAAACCAAGTCAAAAAAGTCTTAAGTCTTGGACTAAACAGAAGTGGAGAACCAAGAGTGGGAAACCTTCTACGCAAGGCCCAAAGGCTACAGGAGAACGTTACCTTCCAGCTAATGCTATCAAAGCTATGGGTTCTGGGGCGTATGCAGCTTCTACAGCTAAAAAGAGAGCAGATACAGCAAAGGGTAAGCAAGTTTCTAAGCAACCTAAGAAAGCGGCTAAGGCTACGAAGCCACACAGGAGAATAAAGTGAGTAAAAACTTAAACGAGAAGCAACAGATGTTTATGCAAGTCTTGTTTGACGAGGCAGGTGGTGACGTAGTGCAAGCTAAGAAGATGGCAGGTTACTCCGACACCACTGCTACTCGCCTTGTTATAGAAGCACTAAAGGATGAAATATTTGAGGCTACCAAGACGTACATGTCTAGGCTTGGCCCTAAAGCTGCTGTAGCTTACGGTAGTGCGCTTATGGACCCTACACAGCTAGGTGTTAAAGAGAAGATGGTTGCAGCAGGGCAGATACTTGATCGTGCTGGTGTAGTTAAGACTGAGAAGGTTGCTGTAGAAGCTAGTGGTGGTTTGTTTATTTTACCACCTAAAGAAAGCAATAATGACTAACTTCTTTGCTAATAATGACTTAGGCTTTTGGATGTTACCTAAGCCTGATAAGATGAAGAAGTGGGAACGAATACCAAGGCTAGTCAAACCTGTACCTTGGGGTTACGAAATAGACCCTGACAACGAAGAGTGGCTAAACCCTATTGCTAGAGAACTGGAACTATTAGAACTTGCCAAGAAGCATTTAAAGCAATATAGTTACAGAGAAGTATCTGCGTGGCTAACTACACAGTCAGGTAGAAGTATATCTCACATGGGTTTAAAGAAAAGAGTAGACATTGAGCGAAAACGTAAAACAGTTGCTAGAATTAAACGTGAGCTTGCCAAAAGGCTCCAAAAAGCCATCTCGCAGTACGAAACGCTTGAAAAAGAAAGGGTCGGCCACTACACCCAAGCCAGTTAAGAATGTTTCACGTGAAACAAAAAAGGTGTCAGCTACCCCTATTGCAGAACCTTTTGATGTAGAACAAGCACAAAACATTGTCTTTAAACCTAATGACGGGCCACAGACAGATTATTTAGCTTCTAGTGAACGTGAAGTACTATATGGTGGAGCAGCCGGGGGTGGAAAGAGCTACGCTACACTAGCAGACCCTCTGCGTAGTCTTAATCATAAAGAGTTTAGTGGCTTACTTGTACGACATACTACAGAGGAACTTAGGGAGCTTATACAGAAAAGTCAAGAGTTATATCCTAAAGCAATTCCCGGCATTAAGTGGTCAGAGCGTAAGTCACAATGGGTTACACCTAGAGGTGGTCGCATCTGGATGAGTTACCTAGATAAAGATCAAGACGTTATGCGTTATCAAGGACAAGCGTTTAACTATATAGCATTTGATGAGTTAACTCAGTGGGCTACCCCGTTTGCGTGGAATTACATGCGCTCACGCTTACGTAGTGCAGCACCAGAGCTAGGCTTGTACATGAGAGCTACAACAAACCCCGGCTCTGTTGGGCATCAGTGGGTTAAGAAGATGTTTATAGACCCATCTAAGCCTAACGCTTCTTTTTGGGCTACGGACATTGAGACAGGGGATAGACTTGAGTATCCTAAAGGACACACTAAGGCTGGTCAACCATTGTTTAAACGTAGGTTTATTCCTGCAAGTTTGTTTGACAATCCGTATTTAGCTGACAGTGGTGATTATGAAACTATGCTTCTGTCTATGCCAGAGCATCAACGCAAGCAACTACTAGAGGGAAATTGGGATGTTAATGAGGGCGCAGCTTTTCCAGAGTTCAATAGAAAAGTACACGTTGTTGAGCCTTATAATATTCCTAATAGCTGGGCGAAGTTCAGAGCTTGCGATTACGGCTACGGCAGTTGGACAGGTGTTGTGTGGTTTGCTGTTTCTCCCTCAGAGCAGTTGGTAGTCTACAGAGAGATGTATGTAACTAAGGTTATTGCCAATGACCTAGCGGATATGATACTTGAGGCAGAGGCGGGTGATGGCACTATGAGATACGGCGTGTTGGACTCGTCCCTCTGGCATAAAAGAGGTGACACTGGACCTAGCTTGGCAGAGCAGATGATTATGAGGGGCTGTCGCTGGAGGCCTTCTGATCGTTCCAAAGGCTCAAGGGTTTCAGGAAAAAATGAGATACACCGCCGTTTGCAGGTGGATGAGTTTACTGAGGAACCTCAACTCGTATTCTTCTCCACCTGCACCAACTGCATAGCGCAATTACCAAGTCTTCCTTTAGATAAACGAAATCCAGAAGACGTTGACACTAATGCAGAAGATCACTTGTACGATGCAATACGCTATGGTATAATGACTAGACCAAGAAGTTCCTTATGGGACTTTAATCCTGCAACACAGAGAAGCGGCTTTCAAGTTGCTGATCCTACATTTGGATATTAAGTATGGACCCTGAAGATTTTACTACTGACTTTGAATCAAACTTAGAGTCTGCTGAGTCAGCACACATTAAAGATGTGCCTACAGAAAGCATGTCTGATCCTAAAGCGGGTCACATTATTGAATTGGTTATGAGCAAGTACAAGAAGGCAGAAGATGCACGTTATGTAGACGAACAACGTTGGATGAGTGCTTATCGTAACTACAGAGGTATATACAATAATGAAGTACAATTTACAGAAGCAGAAAAGTCAAGAGTATTTGTAAAAGTTACTAAGACTAAAACTTTAGCTGCTTATGGTCAGATTGTAGAAGTACTCTTTGGCAGTCAAAAGTTTCCTTTAGCTATTGACCCTACTACTCTTCCTGAAGGCGTAGCAGAGACAGTACACTTTGATGTAAACCCTAAAGCAGAAGAAGCTGGGGATGCTTTAAAAGAGACTTTTGGTCCTATGTTTGGTCCTGATACTGTTTTAGAGCCGGGTGATACTATTAACTCTATAAAAGAGCGCCTTGGTGGTTTAGCTAAAAAACTTGAGCCTGTAGAAGACAAGCTTGTAGAAGGTCAAGGCTCTCTCCCTAGTAGCATTAACTTTAGTCCTGCTATGATTGCAGCCAAAAAGATGCAAAAGAAAATACATGATCAACTAGAAGAGTCAGGTGCTAACAAACAACTACGTCTTAGTTCTTTTGAGTTGGCTTTGTTTGGTACAGGTATTATGAAGGGGCCGTTTGCGGTCAACAAAGAGTATCCTAGTTGGAATGATGAGGGAGAGTATCAACCTACAATAAAGACTGTACCATCTACTAGCCACGTTTCACTTTGGAACTTCTACCCTGATCCTGATGCAGCTAACATGGACGAGGCTGAGTATATAGTTGAGCGTCATAAACTGTCACGCTCTCAAGTACGGGCGCTTAAAGGCCGTCCTTTCTTTCGTGATAACGCCATTGAGAAGTCTCTTAGCATGGGTGAGTCCTATGAGAAGAAGTGGTGGGAACAAGCTATGGAGGATGATGCTCAAGAGTCCAAGGCAGAGCGTTATGAGTTGTTTGAGTTCTGGGGTTTTGTAGACACAGATACACTTAAACAACATGACATTGATATTCCTAAAGAACTTAAAGATTCAGATCAGTTAAGTGTAAACATTTGGGTTTGTAATAGCCACGTTATCCGCATGGTTATGAATCCTTTTAAGCCTGCTCTTATTCCTTACTATGCTGTACCCTATGAGCTTAACCCTTATAGCTTCTTTGGTGTAGGTATAGCTGAAAATATGGATGATACTCAGACTCTTATGAATGGGTTTATGCGTATGGCTGTAGACAATGCGGTTATGTCAGGTAATCTTTTGATAGAAATTGATGAGACTAATTTAGTGCCGGGTCAAGACCTATCTTTGTATCCCGGCAAAGTGTTTCGTAGGCAAGGGGGTGCGCCGGGACAGGCGATTTTTGGCACTAAGTTCCCTAATGTCGCTGGCGAGAACATGCAGCTATTCGACAAGGCACGTGTATTAGCAGATGAGAGTACTGGATTCCCTAGCTTTGCACATGGTCAGACAGGAGTACAAGGTGTCGGACGTACAGCTTCTGGCATTAGTATGCTTATGTCTGCTGCTAATGGCTCTATACGAAATGTAATTAAAAACGTAGATGATTATATGCTTTCTCCTTTGGGTAAAGCTTTCTTCAACTTCAACATGCAGTTTGACTTTGATCCTGAGATTAAGGGTGACTTAGAAGTACGCGCACAGGGTACTGAGAGTTTAATGGCTAATGAAGTGCGTAGCCAACGTTTAACACAGTTCTTGCAGGTAGTACAAAACCCTTCGTTGGCTCCTTTTGCCAAGATGGACTACATTATTCGTGAGATTGCTATAAGCATGGACCTTGACCCAGATAAGGTTACTAACTCAATGCAAGATGCTGCTATACAAGCTGAGATATTTAAAAAGTTTGCAAAGCCTTTACCAGAACAACCGCCAGTAGGAGCCTCACCAGAGGCAGGTATTCCTCCTGAAGGGGGGCAACCACCACAAGGACCACCAACACCACAGGGGGCCGCTCCTACAGGCCCAGAGGACATGGGTGGCGGTGGAGGCGGTAACATAGGTATTGGCGCTGCTGCTGCACCGGGAGAACAAGGCTTTACAGGGAACGTACAGTAATGAGTTTTGCAAGCATGGGAGCCAAAGTTCTAAAGGAGATGTTTACAGAGGGTGTAGAAGAAACTACACAAGCTTTAGGTAAAGTCTCTTCTAGTGTTACAGTTAATCCTCAACGCTTTGATCCTAAATTACTAGAAGAGGAGGTCAACCCTAGCCTAGTACAAAGGCCAACTAAATGAGTACCCTAAAGAAGCTAGTAAACGATAAGCCTCTATGGGATGCTTTCTGTGCTGAACTTGATGTAAGGCTTGACAGGGTACATACTACTATGGAGCAGAGTGAAAATTCTGATAACTTGTTTCGCTTACAGGGTCAAGCTGCGGCGTTGCGTTCTTTGAAGGGTTTAAGGGCAGGAGTAAACGCAGATGGTGGTTAATACTTTAGAGCAAGAAACAGAACAGTCTATGGGCCTTCAACCTATACCTGTTAAATCTAATCTGGCGCAACAGTCTGCTGATTTGTTAGATAAAGAGGTACAAAAAGCTGAACAAGAGTTTGGGGCACTAAGTTTAGACAAAGAAATTAGAAATAAGGTAGATGAATTAGCCGTTAAAACAGGCTTTAAAGGTTTAGATTACTACTTTGGACTTGATAAACCTGCTGTTAGTGATGATTTAGAGACAACACAAGAAGTAGTTGAGCCTGAAGACCCCTTTGTTCCTAGAGTTGAGACAGTTGATAAGTATGGTATGCCTTTAAATCCTTCTAAAGTTAAAGAAGGTTCTAGTCTTAGACCTGAACTTAGACCTGAAGATTTTGACCCTGATAGAAATAAAGCAGAAGCAGCAGAAAACTTTGAGAGTGCTATTGATTACATAGCATCAATGGGTTGGCTTTTAGGTCAAAAAACAAAAGACGCTAAGGGTCAAGATTTAACAAAAATTGTAACAGGTTTAGATCAAAGAAATCCAGATCATCGGAAGTCTATTATGGGTTTCTTTTATACTGCTCAAGGTGGAGAGTTTAATCCTTTAGAAAAAGATGGGGAAATAACAGCATGGTGTGCTGCTTTTGTACATCATGTGCTTACTAATCTAGGTGCAGATACACTTGAAGTAGGAAAGTCTGGTAATAATAGGATTAGAGCTAACTCATTCATGGACTATGGAACTGCTGTAGATGGTATTGAGAATGCTCAAGAAGGTGATATTGTAATTTGGGATTGGCCTAGAGATGCAAAGGGTAAAATTGCTGAGACTAGTGGAAAAAAAGATGGTAGGGGCGATCATGTAGCTTTTTATGCAGGAGATAGGATTACAGGGCAGGGAGAAGCTGACTATGTAAATGTTGTAGGGGGTAATCAGTCAGGTACAGTTTCTTTAAGAGAAAATAATAGTTTGTATGTCAAACGCAATATAATTGGAATTAGAAGAATTACTAAAAACGATATTACTGTTAGTTTAACTAAAGACTTAGCAAAACAGAATCCTATATTTAAACCCTTTATTGCAAATGTAACAAATAAAAAAGAAGCAGGATATGCCCAAGGAGGGCTTACAGATATGAACAACCAAACTCAAATGGCTTTTGCGCTGGGAGGAGAAGCGGAGACAGTAGACCCTATTTCAGGCAATGACGTACCACCGGGATCACTTCCTGTTGAGGTACGTGATGACATTGATGCTAAGCTAAGTGAAGGTGAGTATGTAGTACCTGCTGACGTTGTTCGTTTCTTTGGTGTAAAATTCTTTGAAGACTTACGTACAGAAGCAAAACGGGGCTTGCAACAGATGGACATGGATGGTAGAATAGGTGGTGAACCTATTTCTGAGGGTCCAGAGATGCAGATGGCTGAAATGGGAGATCAAGACATTGATGCTCTAATTGATGCTGAGATGAATAATATGAATCAGGGCGGCATGATTGGTCAACAAAACCCTTCTAACAGTATGTACAGTGATCCAAATAAAATGGATGATGTTATTGCTAAGATTAGTGAGGCTTCAGCGCAGAACCCTGAGATTGCTCGTATGCTAGGAGAAAGAGGTATAGCTGTACCTACAACAGGGGCAATGCAAACTCCAGAGGAAATAAAAGACGCTAATACACCTGAAATGGAAGATAAGTTTAAAAAAAAGTCTGAAATAGGGGTTGCTAATGGCGGTTTAATGGGATATGCTAACGGTGGGGATATTGAAAACTATGATCCTTCTGAAGTGCCTTCAGTTAGTGACATGGGCTATACTTCAGATAACTTTGATCCTTACGCATATCTTGAAAACCTTTTAGGGTCTGGTATATCTGAGATTACTAGATTGGAAGTATTAGGCCCAGAAGGGGCAAAGCAATACATTTACTGGAACTCAAAACTACCTTTACCTACAGGATATACTTTAGCGTCTAAAAAGCCTTCTCAAGATGGACGAGAAGGAAGAGATAAGAGCCAAGATGATGACCCTTTACCGCCAACTATAAATACAGACCACCTTTCACTACCTGATTTACAATTAATTCAACAAGATGTAAAACGAAAAACACTAGGGGCAACACTTTTAGGGCCATTGGGGGCTGCTGTTGCATACTTTGCTGGAAAACAAATAGAGAAGTCTCTTGAAAAAGCAGAACTTATTAGAAACGGTTTAGCTGATGAAGACCCAAATAAAAAAGCTTTAACACTACAAATTGATAACTTTAAAAAAGGTGTTGATGTAAAAACAGGCAAACCTTTAAAAGACCTACCGGGACGCTTTCAGTCTGGACTTGCTGCAGACGTAAGAACTGTAATGAATAAAAATGTTATGTCACAAAAAGATATAGCCTTTCAAGCACAAGAAGATGAAATTACTGGTATTTATACTAATCCGAATTTCTTTGCTAATAAAAAAGTTGCAGAAGGAAAAGACAGCAACTTATTAAAAGACCTTATTGAACCTGAAGATGCAATTGTAAACTTAGTCCCTGAAATAGATAATAAACAAGACAATATTATATCTGACAATGAGACTGAACCTAGTATTGATCCTGATGAAGATATGAGTGATATGCGTGACACAAGTAAAGACTTTCTTGATAGTGCTATGAATCCTAGAGGTCTAACGCAAGAGGTTTTTGAGGATTCTAAGAAAAATGATATGAACCCTCTTTCTGCTCCTGACTTTGGTGACGATTGGAGAACTGTAAGAAACAAAGGATCAGACACATGGGGAAGAGTTTGGAATAAAAATGAAGATGGCAGCTTAAAAGTTAAACCTAAGAAGGTTAACAGTGGCGAGACTAATCAAGGCATCGGTTTTGCTTTCAAAGGTGCAGGCGATCGTGATAAAGTTCAAGAAAGTGTTGAATATTTACAAGAAGGTTATGAAGCTGAGATGAACAAAGGCGGCTTAATAGGCAAACCTAAGAAAAGCTACGACAAAGGTGGCTATGTAACTAGCAAGAAAACTAAACAGCGCAAGAATGGTCTAGCTAGTAGACCGTAACAAAAGGAACTAAAAATGCCAGCAGAGATGACAACTATGGAAAAACCTAAAGTAGCAGGTTTCGTAGACTCAAAACACAATAACGCTAACGCAAGGCGTATTGCTGAAGCAGAAGCAGAACTAAAAGAACTTGATTCTAAACAAGAAGAAGATCAACAAGAAGAGATTAAGACTGAGGCTGTAGAAGTTAAAGATGACAAGGAGCCTGAAACAGGTGAAGAGCGTACTTACAAAAAACGCTACGATGACATCCGTAAGCTTCAGACAAATACAGCAGCAGAACTAAAAGCTATCAAAGCTCAACTAGAGAACGCTAAAGAGCAAGGTTCTGTACGTCCACCTAAGTCGGATGAAGACATTCAAGCGTGGGCTGAAAAGTACCCTGATGTAGCTGCTATTGTTGAGACTATTGCAGAAAAGAAAGCTCAAGAGAAGTTTAGCCACGCAGAGGGTCGTCTAAAGCAGATTGATGAGATGTCTGCTGAAGCAGATCGTAATAAATCTATGGATACTATTAGGGCTGCTCACACAGACTTTGATGATCTTAAAGAAAGTGATGAGTTCCACGATTGGGCAGGAGAACAGCCTAAGTGGGTACAGGATGCTTTGTATGAGAACCAAGATGACCCCCGTTCTGTGGTGCGCGTTATTGATCTTTACAAATCTGACAAAGGTATGGATATCAAGTCCCGCAAGAAAGCTACTAAGGATGCAGCTAAGGCAGTAGTTAGCAAGCGTGGTACTAAACCTGAGACTCTAGACTTAGATGGAGCCTTTAGTGAGTCTCAAGTAAAGAGCATGTCAGATAAAGACTTTGAGAAAAACATGGATGCTATTGCTGAATCACAGCGCAATGGTAAGTTTGTCTACGATCTTTCTGGAGGTGCTAGATAATTATTTTAAAATAAACACTTGACACTCATAATTTTATTAGTATAACTATGGGTGTCAATACTACCACTAAAGATAAAGCCCTACTTTAAGTAGCTACCTTTTACTTTAGTATACTCTAAGCAAAACATTTTAGTTAAGACTTACCTGAACAATTACAGGCCCGTTATTGTAACGCCACCCTAGAACGTACAGCCTCTTGAATCTAACTGTTTTAGCTTAATTAAACCTAAGCCAAAAACATTCAATGGAGGATATACTCATGGCTTTTACAACTGCAACAGGTTACGGGAATTTACCAAATGGTAATTTTAGCCCTGTAATCTATTCCAAAAAAGTACAACTTGCTTTCCGCAAGTCTACTATTGTTGGTGATATTACAAACTCAGATTATTTTGGGGAGATTGCTGCCCAAGGTGATACCGTTAAAATCATCAAAGAACCCGAAATTTCTGTGAATGAGTATGCACGTGGCACGAATGTCACAGCACAAGATTTGCAGGATGACGATTTCAATTTGGTCATTGACAAAGCTAACTATTTTGCTTTTAAGATGGACGATATTGAAGAGGCCCATAGCCACATTAATTTTATGCAACTTGCAACGGATCGTGCAGCCTATCGTTTGGCTGATAACCATGATCAAGAAGTGCTTGCATACATGTCTGGTTATAAGCAATCTTCTTTGCACAGCAAAGGTGATACCCTTAACACAACTGTTAATGGTTCTAAAGCTGTAAGCTCTGCAGGTTCTAATGAGCTTCTTTCTTCTATGGAACTTCACAAAAGCGACTTTGGTAACATCACTACAGCCTCTGCTGGCACTCACTCAATTCCTGTGACTGCACGTATGCCCGGTGCTACATCGTTGCCAACTGCTACCGTTTCTCCTGCAATGATTATTGCTCGTATGAAGCGTTTGCTTGATCAGCAGCAAGTTGACTCACAAGGTCGCTGGCTGGTAGTTGATCCAGTATTTATGGAAATCCTTGCTGATGAAGATTCACGCTTTATGAATGCAGATTTTGGTGAATCAGGTGGACTGCGTAATGGTCTTGCTGTAAGCAACTTCCACGGTTTCCGTGTATACTCCTCGTCTAACTTGCCAGCACTTGGCACTGGACCGGGAACTTCAGGTACTGCAAACCAACTCACCAACCTTGGTGTTATTGTTGCAGGACATGATTCCGCTGTTGCAACTGCAGAGCAGATCAACAAAACAGAAACATATCGTGACCCTGACAGCTTTGCTGACATTGTTCGTGGTATGCATCTATACGGTAGGAAGATACTTCGTCCAGAAGCTATCGTCACTGCTCGTTATAACGCAGCATAAGGGAGTAATATAATATGGCTACGTTTGACATGACTTCCATTGATACTGCTGGTGTTGGGGCAAATATTCTTGCTGTCCCAACAGTAGTTGGTAATGTGGTTCGTACTATTGAAGCAATTTTAGATATTGATGCTATGATTGCTGCAGGTGCTACTATTGCTGATGGTGACATTTTTCAACTACTTGAGATTCCTTCTGAATCAGTAGTAGTTGCTGCTGGCGCAGAAATTATGAAGTCTTTTACTGCAAGTTGTACTTGTAATATTGACTTTGGTGGTGGTGATG
>Ga0209337_1002516_pt1 | contig 13244 bp, 10 predicted proteins | sample LinPmetageLP53_FD_184044 | JGI IMG/M metagenome (GOLD analysis project Ga0209337, IMG submission 184044) | Marine viral communities from the Pacific Ocean - LP-53 (SPAdes) (version 2) | ecosystem: Environmental > Aquatic > Marine > Oceanic | place: Pacific Ocean | collected 2010-02-08
TACTTGAGCGGTATTTAACATAGAGTAAAGGTTATCAGTATCAAACCTATTATACTCTCTAGTATCTCGTATCATCTTAGCTGTTCTGACTAACCCTAAGTCATCTGGTATTAAACTTATTGGATCTTTAAATGTATATGCCATGTTTTATTTTATTATGTTGTTTGTCCTTTTGTTAGGGGTGTATTTTTTGATTTAGAAGTAGCGTACGCTTCTAGTCCTTGGCCTCCTAATTTTATTAGATCTCTAACTAGACTCATTCGTCTGGTATGTCTAGCATCTAAAGCTGCAATACGTTGCTCTCTAATATCTCTTCTCTCTAATTGGTTAGAAACATCTATCTTAGCATTTATGTCTGCCTCTTTCATGTTTATCTGAGTATTAAGCCCAGCTTCTTGATTACCTATCTTAGCGTTAGTAAGATTAAGATTTGAATAAGAAGTAGATTTTTTAGCGGCAGTTTCTTCAGACACTTCGTACCCTTTATTCATATATGTTCCTGTAGGATTATAACCTTTTTTAAGATTCTTCATAGCAGACCATCTTTCTCGATCTAACATTGCTAATTCGTTATCATTATTCATTAGTTTTAACCTTGCTTCCGGAATACTTATATGCGGTATTAAGTTAGCCTTTGCCTTCATAGCTTCATCTACAGCAGAATTTCCTCCTCCTAGCTTTGATAGTCCATATATTGCCCCCGCACCCAATGCTGCTATACCTACTCCTTTCCAAGGTATTTTACTTCCTCCATCTGTATCTAGATTGTTTCTTGGATTTCCATCTATTTTTGCATTACTGCTAAATTCTGACGGACCACAATTAGGGCCTACACATGGTTCATCATTCTCGCCGCCAGTAACTGTAGCGCCACTTAAATCAATTGGAGGGCCTGACATTTTTTTCCAAGCTTCTTGATGTTTAGGTCCCCAAAACTCTGTCTTACCCCAATCGTATCCTTCAAATCCTTTTTGAGTGTTAACCCAGTTTCTCCATTCTTGTACATTATTAAATCCTTTTTCATTCATTTCTGCTTGAGTAGGCTGAACATTTTTACTACTATCATTTTTATGAGTCCAATCAGTTTGTGGATAATTATTATAAGTATTATTATCCGTAGTAATTGGAGTTAAGTTCTCATCATAATCAAACATAAAATCATCACTAATAGTCGTTTCATCCCCTTCAAAGTTAGTTGAATGTTGTGTGTCTGGTTCTTGGTACATTCTTTTTAAATACCCGCCTCCTTTGTATTTATAAGGATCTTGATATTTCTTTTTTAATAAAGTATTTATATCTTCACGAGAAACATCTTCTTGAATAGTCTCAGTTTTATCTTCAGCTGCTTCGGACTTAAAACTACCATCAGAATTTCTATTGTAATTACCATCACGTAAATCAGAACTAAATTGATCTCCATGTAGCTCTAAAGCACGTTGTACATATTTATTGTTACCTCCTGTAGCATCTAACTTTTCACCGTCGTATTCAAAGTTAGGAACATTAGCATTCATCCAAGATCTAAACGTATTTACTGATGAGTCACCTAATTCATATTTTCCATCTGTTTCTGTAATCTTGACGTTTCCATGAGTCCAAGCTGGTGCCCCACTTGTAGAAGTATTAGTTACAACTTGATTACCTCCTTTAAGATCTTTTCTAAATAAAGAAGGTCTATTAGGATCACTTACTTGAGTAACATTTTTGTGGACTTTACCAGACTTATCTGTAATTACTAGTTCTCCATTTACTATGTTATATTTAAGTTCGTCAGTTGTTTCTATTGTATTCCCTTCTTTATCTGTTCTATTACCTATTTGATTAGTATACAAGTATTGATTAACTCCTGTAGTATCCCCATCTAAAATGTTATATTCTAACATCTGATTATTAATAAAACTACCTTTATCCTCTAATCTTACATCATCTCCCCCTACCTCAACTTCCTTTCTTTTTGGTCCAAATATATTTCCTATTAAATTATCTTTACCATCCTTAGACTGCCTGTCATCAGTTTGTTGATACTTTTCTGTTGTATTTACTTTAGTAGCATAATCTTGAGTTTTTTTATTAGTATACCCCTTAAGTTTATGCATCCACTCTCTATTAAGCTGTAAATTACCAGCTGCAGTCCCAGCAGAAGATGCATGAGTTGAATTAGTATTACCAAAGTTATTATATAGCCAACTGTCTTCCGCATTTTTTACTATAGTTGTACTGTCTTTTGTTATAGCGTTTTGATAATCTTCTATGCTATGACCATACCCAGAGAATTCTTGCCCGTTAGTTCTAGGGAAATTAGGGTGATATTCTAAATCAGGATGTACGGGCTGTTGATAATACTCATCATTTCGTCCAACTGCTTGTAAGTATTTATTACCTATATATTTTCCAGTTCTCTGTAATATATTATTGTTTGGGGAACTTTTCCTATTAGGCACAAGCATATTACCTTGTGAATCAGTTATTTGTTGATATTTTTGTATAGGTTCTTTATAGCTCATTGACTCTCCCATATTAGCTGTAACACCCATATTTCCAAAAGAGTTATCAGATTGAATATACGAATTTGGAGAGTTCATAGGATTAATATTCTGCTGTAGCCCTTGCTGAGCATTCTGACTATTCATCAAATTCATTTGCTTTAATGCAAGAAGATTCTGCAGTGCTGTATTAGGCTTTTTATACATGCTCACAGGTTCTTTGTACTCTAAATTTCCTTCTGGCTGTTGATAAGAATTAGTATCCTTAATTAAGCTGCTAGGATTATTAGGGTTATTACCATTAGCAATTTCTGTTTGCATTGCTACAGCTTCTAAATCCTGCTTACTAGCACCTCCCATAGCTAAATGTTTAACTAGATCCGCATAGCTAGTTTTATTCTTATTATAGTTTTTACTACCATCTGTATTCATGTAATCAGAAACTACGTATGGCCCTTTATCAGTATCTAGTACAACTTCATTATTCTCTATTTCATGTGTAACTCCGTCAGAAGTTTTAATATAGTTTACTCCTCCTTTAGAATGTTTATTACCTTCTACAATTTCTATATTACCAGCATTAGGAGTTGATATTGTATGAATCTTTCCTCCGTCTACTTTTTTAGTACTAATAATATGTTTTCTAAGATCTTTAAGGCTTATTTTTCTATTCTTTTTACTCATAACTTTTAATTTTTTAATTTAAACCTACTCACCAGCAATTTCTTGTCCTGTATTGCTGCCTGAAACTACCAACATTTTACGCTGTTGCATATTTCTATATGTTATAGCATTCCTCATATCCTCATTTTGTTTTGTTTGTTCCGCACTAGCTTTATCCGTATCTTTATTGCCTTTCCATAATCCATATAACCCGTACCCTACAGCTCCTATAGCTGCCCCCCAAGGACCAAAATAAGAACCCATCATAGCTCCTTGACCAGCATGTGATATAAAGTCTGCTGCTTTTTCATTGCCAGTGTAAGTAGTGTCATCTCCATCATCTACCCGATTTCCTATCACTTCTCCTACTCCATATGCTATAGCTCCATACCCAAATCCAGAACTCATTACAGCACCTGCTTTAGCGCCTACAGTTGCTGCTTTAGCTCCTTCCGCTACTACCGCATTACCCATTGAAGCGTTTAACGCAAAAGAACTTGCGGCACCTGTAAGTTGTGACTCAACAGCATCTGTCTGAGCCTCCTTCATCTGACGTTCTTGAGTTTCCAGCTTATTATCTTGAGCTACAGATTGTATGGCAGTATTAGCTGATTCTAGTTGAGAAGTGTCATCGTTAGTGTATAAAGTATTATACCCATCAGTATTCCCTTGATAAGGAGTAGTAACTAGAGGTTGCTGGTATTTGTTGTTAGTCGTTATTCTCATGATATTATCTAAGATAAGGTTTTGCACCCACTACGCTGTCGTGCAAAGTTAATAAAATATTTTCAGTATTGTCTGATATTAAGTGAATTTTTAAATATTTACTTGTAAATCGTTTTTGTTCACTCCATACAGTACTTAAATTAATGACAGCAGTATTAGGAATTAAATTCATACCTCCTTCAAGTATCATAGGCTGGCCTATATTAGTAAACACAGTACCTGGAACTGTTCCGCTTGGTAAACTAGTATTAGCACCAAAAGATGGTAAATTAGTATATAAAGTTTGTGAAGCTAAATCTCTGAAATCATTTAACTTCCAAGAGCTTCCCACTTTACGAGTGTTAACTAAATTCTGTATAGTATAAAGATTAGATATTTGTGTATCATTATACACAAAATAACTGGTAAATCCTGGAGTAAATCTAGCAGGTTTTGGAGTACTGTTTGGTGCGTTAAAAAGTCCATTAGTACTAAAAGCTGTAGTGGCTACTCTAGTATCTATAGTATATGTAATATTATAAAACCCTTTATCTAAAGAAGGTTCTTTATTTGACACATATTCAATATGAAAACTGTGCGGAGTAGCAGCAGAATAAAACGATGTAAATGTATTCAGCCCAGCAAACATAACATTATGCTCATATATATTACTAGTAGGAGATGTGAGACCTTGATTTATCTCACTCATGTCACTACTAAAACCAAATAAACTGTTCTTAGAAGATATATATGTTGAAGGAACGTAGTCGTGATAACTAACCCAAGCATTAGCGTCTAGCTGAAAAGATACTGTCCAATCTAAATCTCTTGTAAACATACTTGTATTACTCCACTCTATAGGTTGAAACCCTCCAGAAAAAGTAGTATACTGCTTGTAAACTTCATCTTCTTCAAACCAGCAGATAGCTAAGTCAGTTGTTGTTGTAGTGTCAAAAGTAAACAGAGATATAAATAATGCTGTTGGTACAGCCTCTCTTTTAGTTAGTATCCACCTATTGTTAACATAGTCTATTCCACAGTGAAACCCTATACCTGCTGTATGAGAATCGGGCGGCTTATTCATGCCATACTGCTCTAAAACATGTGGAATGTTATCATTAAACCAATTGCTTAATCCAAAATCAGAAATAGCTTCTATCTTGTCAGTCATTCTATAAACAGTTTTAGAAATATAATCTAACCATATATATCCGTAGCTAGTAACACTGCCCGCAAAAAGATGAACAGATCCTGCGTAACCTCTAGTAGTTTGTATAACTTCTTCAGGAGTTTGTGAGAATATGTCTCCAGAACCAATAGCCGCAACTCCTTCTGAAGTTTGCATTTTTTGTTTACCCCTAGTTTTGAGTAAAGCTGATTCAGAGTGTATATATAGTAAATTGTCTAGTGAAAAAATATCTGTTATATACCCTCTACTTTTATCTATGTCTATATACTGATCAGAATAAAATAATCTTAAACCGTCTTCTACTCCGTTATCAGGTAAGCTTCTAACTATTCTAGTAGGAAACTTTGTGTAATCTGTAAATACTTTAGGATAAGGTATAGGAGTTTTAAGGTCCATTCTTTGAGAGTATGCAATATTATAAAGAATACCTTCTGGTACTCCTGCAGGGAGAGTTAAGGCTTGTGATACATTTCCAGGATAAACACTTCCAGTAGGAGCGGTTAAATCTAAAATAGCACAAGAATCAAAAGGAATTTTAGCGCTACCAAGAGTACCAGCAGCTGATGGTGTAGCAAAATGCGCATCACCCATGAATGTACCAGTAAGCAGACTGAAACCACTAGCATTAGAACCTGGAGCGTACCCTAATGAATCTCCAACAGTAACCCTATAATCAAGACTGTTAACACAAGCTCCTTCCAAGCTATACAATAAAGCTTTAGGAGAGTATAAAGGAAAAAATGCTGTTCCCATACCAGTAGAATGTCTATAATTAATATTATCAACGCTTTCTACTATTATAGAATATAAAGCTCTATAAGAACAGGACTTTGACCATTCAGCTTTGTTGTCTGGGGCCCACGCATCGGAATTACTATCCCATGTAGACCTAAAAGCATATCTTGTTAAAAAAGTATCTCCTCCATAAATCATCTCTGTTTCAAACACCGGGGTTGTGCTGTAAAAATTACCCCAATCTCCATTTGTTGGGTGAACAACAAATCTTTGGAAATCTTCTCCTATAACTTCGTACCCTGTCCATTCAAGCTCTTGATCATCAAAACTATTGTACACATTTCTCTTAACAGATTTTAAATTAGCTATAGTCAAATAAGTATCTGTTGTAGCAGGAACTGTTAGATATGTTTTACCAGCAGCAGCCGTACCTCCACTAGAAGTATCTGTAGTAGTGCCATAAGTAGCATCAGTAACTGCATTACCTAATATTCTTCCAGGGTTAGCTAGCTTAAATATCATTGAGGTTTCTCCTCCTACATTATGAACCATGTCAGCCCCAAAATTACCTTCCGGGTTAAATATAGATCTAGCAGGGCAATAAGCTTTAGCGCTTTCAGTTATAAAGTGTGGCCATTGATGTGACAGTCCACCGCCTGCAGTATTCTGATAATCCAAACCAAACATAAAAACTCCTGCACTAGTAACATAAATTGGATCAGTTGTTAAACTAATACTCCAAGGACCATTAATAGTATAACTTCTTGTCTGCCATATATGATTAGTACTGTCATTGACATCAAATTTTAAATCATATTGCATATGAAAATGAGTTGCCGGAACTATACTTGATTGATTTTTAAGCATACTAAATCCATGAAAAGACACTCCATGATAAGTATTAGCTATATTGTTTATATCATCTGTAATATTATAAAAAGGAGGAGATGCATCCATCAAATTCCCATAAGATGTAAATCCAGTACCAAGCGCATTACCGCTTTCAAACGTTTTTGCTCTACACGGAACTTTTATCCATGTACTTATTTTAGTATTATAGTTAGAGTACCTGTACCCATCAGCCATCATCATAGGAATCATAACAGACTGGTCTAGTATAGTTTTATCTTTCTTCCTTCTTTTAGCTCTGTACACTCTAAATCCCTGAAGGTCCATAGCCATTTCTAAAGGAACTTTTAAGTCTGATAATTTAAATCCTAATATATTAACATTCTGCCTCCAACCATGATATGTTGTAACAGAAGCATGATATGTATCAAGATCTATTCTCCATGTACCCATTTCATATGCTCCTTGGATGTTACCCATACTCCATGTTCTTTTTCCACTCTGTGGACAACATTGAGAACAAGTAGTAAAAGCAGAAAGCCCAGTACCGTCTATTTGAAAAGCTTTAGCACCACTACTTGGTGTACTAACACCAGTTATATTACGAGTAATATTAGTTAAAATTCCATCTATATTTTGTGTAAATGTAATAGCCTGCCCTACAACCTCTGCAGTTGTTAAAATTACTCCCTCGTTGGTTCCTATTGAGCCAGAAGGTAACAGCTGGTATGGGCTAGATCCTGAATGAGTAGTAGTAGATCCACAATATTCATGCCAACCACCACCACTATTTCCAGCCTCCGCACAAGAACAGTTAGGATTTACTTGGCTGATTTTTCCTACTCTAATTTCATTAGTCCAAGGACCACTCCCAGAGTCGTCTGACAGAAACCAATAGTTACCAGTATAAGTTGTTGTTGTAACGTAAGCTGGAACTGTGGTTGAATCCAACCAAGTGTGTATACTTTTGTAATCAGATAAGGACCCATCATCTTTTGTATTACGTGGAAAATGGTGGTGCCTAACTTTTTCACCTTTTAGCGTTCCAACAGCTACACCAGGATTATTAGCGTCTTCTATAGTCCAATCTAATGTGTCAGGATAATACTCATCTTTATTTTCCCAATAGTTCATTCCTGTTGGATTACTAGCATTAGACGAGTAATCTCTAAATTCAAATTTTTGAAAATCTGCAGAAATATCTTCAGGTCTAGAATCTCCCCCGTGATATTCAGGTGGAGTGCCACCCCATTTATATTGTTGTAACTCACTGCCTATAGCTTCTCTACCAGGTATATGAAATGCAGGAGTCATGCTACCATCTTTTTTAATAAATGCTATATATAAAGCATAAATTTCATCTCGCATATATCCTTGCTTATTAGTAGCCCATTGAGGATTTCTATAAGAATTTGATAATTGCTCAAAATCATATATATTAATTTCATCTCTATCATTTAAACCATTGTAATCTGTTATAGGAGCTAATAAATCAAAATCTTCTACATACTCCATTACAGGAGTTACTTTAATAAAGTTAGCATACTTCTGATAGTTTAGTGTAGGAGTTGACTCTAAATTACCCATATAGTGAGTAGACTCTAAAATCTCTAACGTTTTAGCTTTACTATAGTGAACATGATCTTTAACAGCTTCTTGAGGACTGCTTATACTAGCAGTTTCATTTCCAGTAAATGTAACTGTATTTACACCGGGAAGATTATCTTGAGAGTCTAATTCATATGCAACAGTAGAATCAACATGTCTTTCTACTACTAAACATTTTAAAAATTTATAATCTGGATTAGTCTTAGTTATACTCCAAGATATAGATTTACCGGATATTACTTTATCAACAGCTCCATCGCCTGCATAAGGATTATTTTTAGATATAGGTTCGTCGGTAATATAAACTGGCATAGAGAAGCTTACATAGTTAGTTCTAGTCCTTTTATCATCTTCATATGCTACAAATAAAATATAATTACCAGTACGTAAACTACCTCCAAATAAAACCTCAAAAGAACTAATCTTAGGGATATTACTTGAAGACGGGCTTAAAGATAACATTTGACTGTGATACCTATTAGCCTCAGTGTGAGGTTTGCCATACAGTACATCAGTATTGAATCCAGTTAGTATTTGTATATTAGCCCTTTGTTTAGTTACATTAAGAAACCTAGGAGGATTATTGTCGTCCGTCCAATATATAATTAAATCTCCTTCTGAATTATATCTATAAGTCCCAGTAATAGGGTTATTTGGATGGAAATTAAGATCAACATCAAGTCCCCTGTAATATATGTCTGAAGCCGGATCACTATAAGTAGAAATTTCGTGATTCTTATTAGGATTATATAAACATCTATATCCAAAACTATCTATTCCTCCAGGTAACCCAGGTCCTGCACTATTCTCTGCAGTAGTATGATCAAATATACCTATTTCTGATCTACCCACATAAGTCTGACTACCACATCCAGCACAATGAGAAAAAATTATAGTAGTGTAATCATCAACTTCAATTATACCTACAATACTATAACCAGTATTTAGTTCTACAGGAGTACCTGTACCCTTTTCATTTGAAACACCTCCTATCTCTCTTTTTATCAATGCATTTTTAGCATAAGACCATGTTCCTTTTGGTTGATCTCTGCCTGATGTATCTCTATTTAAACCTTTATTGAATGTCCCCATTAATTTCTATTTAAAGTTTCTCTAGTTCCTAATTCTGAAAAATCTGTTTCGTGGTGATTTATGCTAGGTATTAGCCTAACCCATTGATTCATAAATGATGCATATTTAGCTATATCAGGATAGTTAGCTGCATTCCTTGCTTGTGTGCAATAGTACTTCCATTGTTGTTCTGCTATCTTGTAGTCTATACCATTTGCTTGTTTGTTCTTTCCTAATAAAATTAATTTTTTATATATATACCAAAACATAGCTTCTTTAAAACTAATGTCGTCTGGAACGAGTGGGTAGCACTGATCATCAATAGGGAACGCCATATAACTCATACAAACTTCTCCTGACTGAAAAGAGGTTTTAATATATCCGTTCTCTATAATATACCAATCTTCTGAAGTAGCAATTTCATTTACACATTTTGTACAGTGCATATCTTTAGGAAAAGATGCGGTACCATATTTTAAAGGTTTTAAACTATTAGGATCTTTAAAATAAGCAGCCTCTAAAGTAATAACTCTAGAATGTAAATCTCTTAATTTATGATTTAAATCTTGATTTGGATTAGAGGCTATAGAGGCAGCTAAAGCGTCTATCTTAGTTTTAATAAGAGCTAACTCACTACTAACTTGTGACCCAGTTAAACCGCTAGATGAAACTTGATTTATATAATATAAACATTTAGGTAATACAGCTTTATAGTCTGAAATTTTTATAACACATCTCTTAGTTTCAAATTGTGTAGATGCACCTATATGCTCTAAAGCTTCTCCTATCCATTCTATTGCATCTTCTATCCAGTTATCCCCATTAGGATTGAGGTCTCTAAAAACTTTTCTTATAATAGTTTGGCTAGATATATTTTTATAAATCATATTATCGTTTTTTAAATTTTAAGTATGCTAAATCATCATTATGTAGTAACTCTACTAGCTTTTCTTTATTTCCTTTTAATCCTCTTGTAGGTACAAACTTATATACAGATTTATTAGGAACTCTACACTTACCTTTATTCCAATAAAATCTGCAATACTCGTCATCAGTGTAGTAAATATACCATTTTTTACCTTTACCAGTTTTAGTATTATATAGTTCATATCCTTCTAACTCTAACTCTTCTTTATATTTATTACTTTCTCCCCAGTCTATTGCAGGCTTACTAGGGTTTCTTTTTATTCTCGCAACACTTATACTAGCTAAATTACTACCTAAATCTATAATTGATCCATCTAATATAGAGGTTATAATTTCTTGATTATACGCAGAACACACCTCTCTAAATAAAGCTTTAGGTATTTCTAAATCTGATCGCATATCAAAATCTTCATATATATCTTCTAAGGTATAATTCATTATTGTTTAGGTTGTTGTTTTTGAGGAGGCGGAGGTACAGCAGTCATGTCTCCTCCCAAATTACCAATCATTCTATCATTAGTAGTATCTGAGGTGGTAAGGCCAATCATTCTTAATTCTCCATTCATAAACCCAGCATTTATTGCTTGAAGCATATCAGCAGGTAATGGGTATTCAGAGTCTTCATCATAGCACGCTCCTTCGCATTGATACTTAGCAAGGTCTTCTGGGTTTTCAAACACCCCCCTAACATTTACAAACCCCATACCTTCTGCATTAAATATGTATAAATAATCGTCTATCATATATGCTTTTTTATTTTCAGAAGTATATTTATCATATTGTAAATATTTTATAATACTAGAAGAAACTAAAGGTATTCTAGTTAACCCGTCAACAGCCCCTACAAAAGTTATAGCATCTTCAAAATTAAATCTAACTGTTTTTGGAATTGGTAGTTTAGTTTTATACACTTCACATCCAATATCTAAACCACAACATTGAGACCCGTCTACTACTTCTAAATCCAAGCATCCTAAATTTTGCTCTAGATGCCTAGTTACAATTCCATTACGAGCAAAATCTCTTCTTATAAGGACAGCTCTATAATGTCTTACATTAAATTTAATTTGCTCTAAAGATATATTTTCATCATCATTAGATTTACCTCCTCTAATTAAGTTTAATAAATTATATGCTATTTCATTTAATGTCATAGTATTACGTGTTTAATTAATATCTTTTATGCGTCTGTTGCTCGTGTAAAATCAAACCCTCTAGATTTACCCATCTTACCTGTAACACCTGGTAAAGAAGTACCTGTAACAGAGGTTAATGTTTTTAAATGTGTTCTAGCATCGACTATACTTCCGCTTATAGCACATTCAAATCTAAATCTAAATGAATCTACCGGCTCTTTACCAGCTACAAAGTTTGCTTTATCTAAATACATGTGAGCAACTGCGTTACAATAAAAACCAGTGCTGCTTTCAGAGTTAGTAGTTATATGTGCGCTTACTATAACTGTATGTGAAGAGCTTGCTGCAATTCCGTTACCTAATGTAACGCTTAATGTTAATGCTGTGTGTACTACTTTTGCCATTTTATTTTATTTTTAATTATTTATTTTATACTTGGTAAAAATAAGCTGTACCTGTTGTAAAGTTATAGCTTGTTTCTAATCCATCTAAGTGTGTCTGCAGAGTTAAAGTTTTACAGTGCATAAGAGCTTCGTCCCATATATCTGTACAAGTAGTAGTCCCAGTAGGTCCTATTACAACACCGCCAGAACATCCACAGCCTGGAGGAGAAAATATACCCTCTCCACAAGGAGCTAACCCATTACACGGGCAAGGGCTTGTGTATGTAAAAGAAAAAGAAAATTCTTCCATTGGTTCTTTATTATTTCTTAATGCACTACCATTAAAGTGTATAGCGGCTACAGCTGAAGCTACAACTGATCCTGATGATCCGGAATTTCTATCTATACTAATTTGTCTAATCGAAGTAAAAGAGGTTGTAGCTGCTACACCTGTTCTAGTCGTTATGTTTTTTACTAATCCTAATACTGCCATAATTTTATTTTTTTATTTTTTTGCTTTCTCTAGTGAACGTCCCCCAAAATAAGCACCTATTACTGTTATTAATACTAATTGTAGTAAGTCTGTCCATTTAGCTTCTACTACAAAATTTATTACACCAGCATCAATAAATATTAGTAGTACTGTAGAAATTACTAAAAATATTAATACTAATGGTCTTACATTTTTAGACAACCAAGAGTCAGATTTCATATCCGCTTCCCATCTTGAACTAATTTCTTTCTCCATGTTAGTCTCGTAGGTAGCTATAAGTTCTTTTATCTTTAACTCAGCTTCTAGTTTCTCTTCTTTAGATGTGTGCAGGTTATCTATAACTCCGCCCACACTCTTCACCAGTTCACCTGCTCCCGCTGAAAATATTTTTGTTAATACACTCATATTATTTATGTTCTTTATGCTCGTAAGCAGTTCTACCGTTCTTTTTAAAAGCAACAGTTAATTTTTTTCTATTTTCCCTATGCGTTACATAGCTAATATGTATCCAGTTAGGGTTCTTATCATCTCCAAATTCCCAAATCATTTGATCAAAATCTAAATTATCTTTTATATAATGATACATCTCTGCATTAGTTTTATGTCCAAACGTATCATCTAAATCTAAAGCTTGTCCTTTCATGTGCTGTGAGTTTTTAGACCCCCCTATAGCAGTATTTACAGGCTCACCTCTAAACATACTTGTAATTTTTATAGGACCACCTACCCACTCTCTTAAGGGCTCAAATAAACCTTCAGCTATATCTCCCATACATTTTAATTGGGATTCATTAGGTGTATTATCTAAACCTAGTCTTAAGGCTGTATTACTATGCACGCCTTCTTTGTAACTTATATGTGTACTTATTTTATTCATTTTATTTTATTTTATTAACATGGAGTATCGCCCGAGGTATCATGAGTTATACTATTATTAAGTATTAATGTGTGACTACTAGCACTATAATCTCCTGTTCCAGTGTATGATCCTTGGGCAAGCCA
>Ga0209337_1002519_pt1 | contig 13234 bp, 14 predicted proteins | sample LinPmetageLP53_FD_184044 | JGI IMG/M metagenome (GOLD analysis project Ga0209337, IMG submission 184044) | Marine viral communities from the Pacific Ocean - LP-53 (SPAdes) (version 2) | ecosystem: Environmental > Aquatic > Marine > Oceanic | place: Pacific Ocean | collected 2010-02-08
ACAAGGAAGTCCCGCCGGCGGTTCAAGGTCGTTGCGTTGGGCGGTCCCTTCTCTAATCTCGGGAGGTAGACCACGGGGAGCGCTGGTCCGTTGATTTGCTCGGACAGTCCGCGGAGCGTCATGGGTAGGTCGAAGGACGACGCCACAGGGAGAGCTCCGGAGCTGTCCGAGAGCTTGACGTAGTCCGGGTCCGGCGACTCTCCAGACGCGTTGCACGTTGGGACGCCATCACTCCAGGAGATTGTGACAGATCGACGGGACGGAGCGAGAGTCCGAGTCCGGTATGTCCGGTCCTCAGCTTGCACGACCTGTACTCCATGCTCCTGTCCGAGCGCACGGCCGAACGAGTACGGGGTTCCGAAGGCGTGGATGTTTCCCCATACCAGCGTCCCGACTCGGATGTCTCCGTCCACTGTGTCCTGAGCTGGTATCCGGAGTCGGAATCCCTGCGCGGTCTCGCCGAGCATGTTCCACCAGGCGACGAAGTTCGGAGCCCAGAAACGGACAGTAGAAGTGACCTCGGTATTGTCCGCTCCATCAAACCGGACAGTGGCCTGTCTACCAGACAGCGTCCCGCGGGTGTTGCCCTCCGTGTTGGCGACAATCTTCCGCAACTTGGACGAGCTGAACTCCAGGGTGCCACCCGCGAGCTCGTTTGGCTCCAGGTAGAGCTGGGTCGCGAGCGCCCCGAGTGATCCGTCTGCGCGGATCGTAGCTCCGGTCCGCGTCCAGCTGTTGGCCAGCCAGCTCATCCCACTGGCCGCGTCGATCGTCACCAGCGTCACCCAGCTCGACGTCCCGCGGTCGTACCGCTCCACGAATCCAGTCCGCCAGTTTGCCCCGAGGACTGCCAGACACATGGCATCGGACAACGGCGCCGATTCCCATCCGCCGCCGCTGGCCTTACTGTCAAAAGCCACGGCGATCTTGACTTCGGAGTCGTCGTCTACTGTCCTGGTCCCACGGCGCGGACTCGGAAACACGGACGGGAAGACTCGCGAGATCGGGTAGTCGCTCGCCAGCGCAATGTGATGCGAGTCCCCTTCGAGCGCGGGACCAGATCGGGCAGCGACTACGACTCCGTCGGTGAGATAGGTCCCGGTCGGCGAGTACCGGACAGCGTTCAAGTCGCTTGGATTCGTCATCGACTGGAGCGTCTCCAACGTCTGTCCAGCGTAGACGCCAGACGTGGCGTGGAACTCATGCCAACGGACAGTCGCGGTATCCGACGACAGGACTCCCCAAGCGACTTCGTCCGTGGATGCCCCACCAGCTGTGGCAGCGCCAGTAGGACCGGCGATGTACTCGAGATCCTCCGACGCTCCCTTGGGGCGATACCACAGCGCGGCGACACCGTCCTGGAGAGACGCAATGACATCGACACCGGCCGTCGTGTCAATGCTGACATCTGAGCCAATCACAGCGCCAGCGACGACATCGTAGAGTCGGATCTTTGACGTGCTGAATCGGACTTCAACCTGTCGATGAGTCACCGACACAGCCGTCCGCATCGAGATCGCTACGCGGGTGTTGACGAGAGTGGTCGTCGACGTCGTAGTGAGTGACGCTCGGACGATATACCCAGTCGCTGCGTCTGTGTTTGCGTACTTACGGAACCCGGACGACGCGGTGATTCTCACGGATGCGAGAATCAACAGCTCAGTGGCGGAACCGGTAGCTGTCCACGCTGTCAGGTCGCCAGGTCGTTCGATCGGTAGCCACGTGTTGATCCAAGCGGCCAAGGTCGACTCGTCCCGAGCCAGCTCCGTCCGAGGCATGTTGAGCGTGGAGTAGCCTCCGAGCCACGCGGCACACAGCGAGCTGTCTTCGTTTCCCGCAGCTGCAAGCCACTGGTGAGCGAGTACGATCTGTCCCTTCCACCAGGTCCCGGCATAGCTCCGGAGATAGCTCCCGGTGTCCTGTCCTCGCCAGATCGTAGCGGACCCAGGGAAGTTTTCACGCGGTCGACCGAACTGGCGCTGAACGGGGAAGATGTCAGAAATCCCCATGGTTTCCCAGTTCAGGCCGCTGTCGACAGACCTCACAGCAACGACTTCGTTCTTCGCGTGTGTGACTGTGCTCCCTCCAGAAAAGTTGACATAGGAGCTGAGCGCGGACGTGATGAGGTACAACGTCCCGTCGTCCGATGCCACCAATGACAGGTCGTTGTCGGCGTAGGTGTACTTTGAGCTCGCGACTGTTCCTGTCGCTGGAACATGTCGGATTTCACCAGATCCCAAATCCCCGTTCGCGACTTGAAGATACCCGACCAGAACTCCAGTCGACGGTTCGACACTGGTATTGATCCCACGGTACAGCGGAGACGCTCCGAATGGGAAAAACGCGTCCGGGACGATGCGTTGTTGAATGTAGGGTTCGATCTTGCTTCCAGCTCTGTCGATGCTCACAAAACACATGACGAAGCCAGACGGAGTCGCGACGACATCCGGGAAAGCACCTTCGAGCGACGAGGTCCCCTGGCCGGACGTGACGTCGAAGAACGTGGCGCCGTTGTCGTAGCTGCCCCACTGGCGAATATGATCGTTCGAAGCGGCCGCGTCAGATACGGACTGGCCCACCAGGTGAGCGAAGAGGACCACCTGTCCATTCCGGTACGCTGCCCGGATTCGGCGGCAAGCCGTCTCACCGCTAAACAGCGGAGTCTTCAGGCACGCGGACGATCCAACCAGCCACGTCGCGCCCTCATCGTCTGAATACGACATAGCGAGCTGAATCGTGTCTGTGTCGGTGTCCTCAAGCCAGTAGAACACCAGGACACGGTCCCCAGTCGTCCGGGGAATCACACACAGCGCGGGTTCGAATGCTTGGGATGGAGCTGGCGTAGTCGTTCGGACGTTGGCGGTAGACCATGACTGACTCGACTCGACCCAGCGCGACACCTGGACAGTCTCCCCGGTGTTGTACCTGGTGACCTGGCTCGTCACGAGTACCGTACGCTTCGCGGTGGTGACTGTGTGCGGAGCCTTACTGGCCGTCACAGCTCCGGTCACAGTGGAGCTCCCGTCCGTGTAGTGGATGGCGTTCCAACCCCAGATAGACGTCGGTGCATTCCGGCCGCGGTACAGTGCGTCGCCGGTCTTTTTCCACGCGAATCCAGCTCCGGTGATCGGGTCAATCGCTCCAGCGGACACGCTTTCGAGCTCGATTGTCGACGTCGTAGCTCGCGATCCGTAGGCAGCCAGAACCACGTCCGAGTCTCCCTGGTCCACTGGGTGGCCCGCTCGGGGGTTCTGTTCGGGCCACGTGGTCTCGGTCGTCCACAGTGAGTCGCTGTCCACCAGTCGCGGATCGGGGACGCCCAGCGCTCGCACAATGGCCGTTGATCTGTCAATGCTCACAGCTGCCTCCCGATTCGTGACCCACTGCTATTCCGGTCTCCCCGAGTCAGCGATCCAGGGAGCTGTCTGTCGCCACGGTAGAAATCACGGAACTGGCGATGATTGATCTGTGAAACAGCCACTACCATAGGGCTCCGGTCTCCACCGCCGGCGTTGAGCTCTTCAATCTGAGACCGTCCCATCGACTGGGCCGCGCGTCGGTTCAGGACTGCCTCTCCCTGGTGGAGCACGGCCGGGACCGCGTCACCAGCTCCACCGTCCACCCGTTGGACCATGGACGTCCCGCGGTAGAATGCAGGCATCTTTTGGTTCTTGATGAGAGCTACTCGGGTCAATCCGCTGGCGGTAATGGCACCAGCGGCGGCCGTCCCAAGAACCGGACCAAGCTCCGCAAGTGCCTTTTGTGCTGCTACATAGGTGTTGATCAACGTCACCGCCGCGCCTGTGACTTTCGATATCTTGAACAGTCGACGTGCCTGTTTTCCGTCGCCAGCTTGGGCGGCCAGTTGGGACATCCCTGTAAATGTGTCGTTCAATGCACCCAGCGTGGTTGTTGAGAAATCAATCAAAGCAGCGCTGAGCGCTTGGCGTTCCGCTGCTACAATCTCCGCTCGCTTTGCTGACTGTTCCGCAAGGATGATCGACCGCTCATCCTCGTAGCCTTCGACTATGGCGGTATGGGCCAGCTGGAACTCTTCCTCCGCTTGCAATCTGAGGAAGTGGTCTGTCCCGGCGTTGTCCATTCGCTGTTGACGGATCTCTTCCGCTTTGGCCAGCTGGGCGTCCGTCGCTTGGGCCAGCTTCCCCATTGCGGACAGTTCGACGGCTGTAGCCTTCTCGATGAGCTGAGCGTTTTCCGCCCGGAGCGCCAGGTCCCGATCAACTTGAGCGAGTCGTTCTTTCCCGGCCGCCATCAGCGCTTTGATCTGGTCCGCTTGCCTCTTTGTGGCGTCCGCTGCCTTTTCGCGACTCTTCGTCCCTTCGTCGGTGGCCTTCTTTGTGTCCCGTTCTGCGTCCGCCAGCTCACGGGAGACTCCGACCAGCTCTTCCGCTCGTGCTTGGTAGTCCTGTGTCGCAATGCTCACACCTTCGAATCCGAGCTCCAACGCGTCCATTGGGAGGTCGTCCACCGCTTGCGACAGTGACCCAAGTGTGTCGGACAACTCGTCAAAGCCAGCCACTCCAGCGGCGAACGAAGCGGCCTCGGAGATCCGCAACATGAGGGCCAGCGGTGGAGCCAGGACTGTCAGGAGCGTCTTCGCCATGAATCCGAACGCCTGACCCACCAGCGCTGCACCGCCCCCCATTCCGTCCAGGACGTCACCAGCGGCCAGTCCGAGCTTCACTACCTCCACGGCCGTGGCTTCTACGCTGGGTGCTACCTGGGCAGCAAACACCACGACAAGCCGTTCCGCGGTCGACTGGACTGAGTCCAGCGCTGCGTTCGCCTGTCGTATGCTCTCCACGTCCTCTTCGGAGATGTTGAAGCCTTCGACCGCGGACAGCTTTTGGAACTTCGTCAGGAGCTCGTCCGACGCGCGGACAGCTGAGACAGACGCAGTCGCTACCGCTCCGAACGCTACAGCGATACCACCGATCGCCAGCGCCGCACCCGTGGCGCCAATAGCCAGCTGTCCCATTGGAGTCTGTAGGCCACCCAGTACAGCTCGGAACTTTTCGAACTTGTCCGCTGGAATGCCTGCGAGCTCCACAAGGCCTTTGCCAGCTTCCAGCGCTGCCTTCTGACTCGACTCCGCGGCCCGCGCTGCCTGTCGTCCGGCTTTGTCCGCGGCACGTGTGGCCGCTTTGGCAGTGTTCGCAGCGGCCTTCGACATGCGCTTCTCGAGCGCGCTGGCTGCCTTTGCTGCCTGCTTGTCCGTGTATCCAGGGATTTGTGCAAACTGTTGTTGGTATTTGCTAATGTCGGCGACGACATTCAGTGAGATGTCTCGACGCGTAGTCATGCGCTTCTCCCATTCAGGTAGTCGTCGATAGCGTCGCCGACATTCCGCGCAGCTTCAGCGATTGCGGTTGGCGCTGGGTTGAAGATAAGCACTCGCCACGGTTGACGGCCACCGAGTCCTTTTTGGCGCGACCTGATGTAGAACGAGTACCAGGCGTTTGAGTTGAGCTGAGCGCTCAACGTGTCCGGGTTCAGAACGCTGTATTCGAGCGACAGGAACGCCTTTGAAAAGCCGTGGTCGACTGGCCACTTCCGCCACGCGTTGAACGCCAAACTGGCCATGACTTTGTCGATCTCGCCAGTCACAATCGGACCGGCCGTCCCGGCAATGTCAAGCATGTTGGTGCGGAAGCTCGGGTCTGTCCGAATCTGGAGCGCTTTCCCTGGCGAGCTCGGGAGCTGTGACAGGCGGCCACTGATTGTCCGGTAGCGCTTGCTGGCCTTCTCAGGTTGGCGAGAGATCGCCACCCATTGCCGGTACTTCCGGCGCAAGTACGGGTCGTCCGAGCTGGCTACCCGCTGGAAAAACGAATCCGTTGCGCGCCAGAACTTGGAAGACTGAGAATACACGCTACCTCATTACCTCATTGCGTTTGGCGCATGGACATAAGTGTGGACCACGCTCCGGTGTCGGCTGTAGCGGGTGGCGGTGGAGCTGTCCGCGATCGCGGGGCATTGTCTCGGGTCTCGCTGTCCTCCGCGTAGAGCATCCCGTACACAGCTCGGAGCTGGTCCGTGGAGAGTGTCTCGTACCAAAACGGATCGCCAGTCGACTCGATTCCGAGTCGTGTCAGTCTCCGGAGCCAAGCTCCGGAGCTCCCTCGAAAGGGACGGCGGCTTCCTCCACTGTGTCTGGCACTGGTAGGTTTTCAGCGATCGCATTCCACGCTACCTCACAAGCTGCCTGCCACTCCAGGACGTCAATCCCACGTCCTGCTCTACCGAATGCCCAGCGTTCTACCGAGTCGCCGTACGCCACCCACTCGTCCGCGGTGTTGCACCGCTTCGGAGCTGGAGCGCTGAGCTCACTCGGGAGACACGAACCCAGCGCCGCAGACCACAGACAAGCGAACTCCGCGGAGTCGACCTGTCCGTCTACGACTACTGAGCCAAGCGCTGCGTGGAGCGCGAAACACCGCCGTAGAAGCGGAGTTCGGCAATGAATGGACTGTTCGGAAAGCTGGACGTGGAACGCTGGCATCTTTCATTCCGGGTCTGAGGTCAGGCGATGATCGGGGACTCGTAGCACGTGCCATTCACGGTGAGACGCAAGCCCTCTTCCGTCATGCTCAGGTCACCAGTGATCCGGCATTTCGGGAGCGTGATGGTAGCAGACGCTCCACACGAGTTCGACATGGACACCACGATCTTGACAGCCCAGACACCGCATCCAATCGACTCCACGCTGGTCCCGCTGGCCCAGTCGCCGGTCTTCCGGATGGCGTCCAGGATTCGATGAGAGCTGGCGTTCGTCAAGTCGTTGACGTTCGCGACGGTGATCTCCGTGCTGAACTCGTAGGTTTTCGACTCACCCTTGAGCAAAGCGAGGTGTTGTTGTCGGTTCTTGACTTCGACAACTTCGAAGTTTCCGGAGTCGAGTCCAGGGATGTCGAACAAGCCCGAACCGTTTCCGAAGCTCGCGGACTTCGGACTGGCCGCGCCGTCGTAGATTGTCAGTGTGACGTCCCGAGAGACGAACGGGGGAAGGCCAGACATCAGGAGCTCCGCTGCCAGGTGGTGATTGTGACGTTGACGCCAGCTGCGCCAGCGTTGGCGATGTTGATCTGTCGCGCGCTCGCTCCGAGAGCTGGGCCGCCGTCTTCTGGGTAAATGAGGATCAAGCGGCCGCCGGCGTTGAGCTGGATTCCGTCCGTGTTGCCGTTGAGTACTGGAGCGCCGTTCGACGCGGACTTCTTTACAGTCACAGCTCCGGAGCTCGTCACCGGAACTTCGATGATGAGCGCGGCGAGCTCGGCGCCGTTCACTGCGTCACCGTTGGGGTCTGTCATTGCACGAAGGTCCACGTCTACGTTCGCAGTCGCGCCAACGACCTGGATCACTTGCGCGCATTTGTCAGCTTGGTTGTCGCCCGTCCCGGATGTCCACTCCGCGGAGTAGGTGACTTCCGAAACGCCGTTGCCCGAGTACGGGGCGTCAATGGCCGTTCGGGCGCGGGCGGTCAATGACCAGGTGGTATTGGTGCTCATGGGTTGATCCCTTCCAGGTGGCGGACCCGGTACGTCTGAGTGATCAAAAGTCCGGACTCCTGGACAGTCAGGAGCGCCGGATTGAAGGACTGTTGGCAGAAGACACGGAGAGCGGAAAATCCAACTGAAGAGTGCCAGTCACACGATAGCAGTCGGTTCCGGATTGTCTGGGCTGCCTGCATGGCCAGCCGATACGACGTCCACTGGTCGTCATGGTAGGCCCTGAACGCAAACGCCACGTCCATCGACGCTTCAAACATGACGCCACGGATCGTGGACTCAGCTTCGCCGGTCGGAGCGTGTCCACGGATCGCCAGATTGTACTCCAGGTGTCCCGTCGGAGTCGAGCTGGTCGGCGAGAGCGGAAGAGCGGACCGTGTCCACTGGTCGTTCGCGAGCGCGTTGCGCTGGAACGGTAGAGGATCGGTGGCCGCGATCTGGGCGTCCATCGCTTCGAGAATCCTCCACAGTGAGCACCCATGTGGGGAGATGTACGCTGGAGCGCTCATCGGATTAAGTACCGCTGGCCACGAAGTCCGCCGTAGCGCCGTGGAGAGTAGGCGATCGGAGTGTTTACCGAGACCACTCCGTGGCGCGACTCCAGGCTGTCCGGGTCATCCACTCGGCCGTCCTGGTCTCGGTCGTACTGGGTCGCAATCGTCTGAAACTGCCGATTGTACTCGGCTTGGTGCTTCGTCGACAGGTCCACGAAGACTTCATTCCCGTCGGACTTTCCGATGTAGCGCCACAGCTTCGACAGCGTGAGCTCCCGGTGTGCCTCAAAAAAGACATACGGACTCGCGACTGGCCACCATGCCCCGCCCTCTCGGAGCCAGCGTCGGACGATGTCATGCCAGCTCGAGTCGATGAAGGTCTGGGCATTCGTCCGGCCCGATCCCCAGTAGTTCGCCAAGTCCGGGTATTCGGCGAGTAGGTCTGTGTCGGTGACGCTCGGGGAAATCGGGCGCTTGGCGAGCGCCGCCGGACGGGTCCACGTGTGGACGACTCCCGAAATCGTCAGCGCCCACTCCTCGAGCCAGCCGTCCCCGTAGTCGACACCAGCGACGGTCGTGTCCAGCGCGGAACTCGGGATTGTGTAGTTCGACCGGCCAGCGGAAAAGCTGGTGGCCGCCGCGGTGATCACCGCGGCGGACCCTTGAGCAAACAGCGTGAACGTACCCGCGCTCGGGTGAACCGTCGCTCCGTCGTGCTGGACTTCCAACGCAACTGCGTTGTCACGCCCGGACTGAAGAACATCCGGAACAGTGACACGGACGGAGTACGACTTTTCACCCGAGATAGGCATGGCTCAAGCCTCAAGTGTGGCCGGGCATGATGATAATCCAGTTCGTCCCATCGCATCCGAGTAGGCACATTTCGCCCTGTCCGATGGTTTCGATGGTAGAGCCAGCGTCGTTTTTGCACACCAGGTTTTCAGCGCCGCTGGCGGCGTTGAAGAACTGGAAAAAGAGTCCGTCGCTGTTCTCTTCCGCTGGAAGATTGACGTCCCGAGCGCTGCCACCCGGATCGATCCGGAGGTAGTTGGCGCTGGTGTTGTCCAGTGTCAGATCGCCGGTAAGCGTCATCGACTCAAATCCACCGGCGAGACGAAGCTGAGCAGTCAGCCGCTTCGTGGCACTTCCCGAGTAGGCCATGTCGGCCTCCTATCGGTTGAAGGTGAAATCAGGCGAGAGCGATTACAATGACAGCTACAAGGACCCAGCTGGACTCGACACCAGCAGATTTGCCAGCGTTGTAGACCAGCGCGGACTCATTCTGATTTGCGGTGGCGATGGTCGCTCCGGAGTCGTCCTTGATCACCAGGTTTTCCGCGGCGTCCGCGGCGTTGATGATCCAGTACATGCGACCGCTCGGCGTCACTTCCGCTTCAGCGGGAAGAGTCACGTCCCGAGCGGACCCAGCTGGGTCCATTTTCAGGATCATAGCGTCACTGTCCGCGATCACTTTGGTGCCTGTCAGGCTTTCGATCGCGCCGCTGAAGAAGTCGCCAGCGATGGCGTTAGCCCAGCCGGGCAGGTTGAAGACGGAGGACATAGTCGGGCTCCTGGTGGCCTATCGGCCGTTCTTTTTTTCGTCGTTGCGCACCGCTCGGACAACCCGAGCGCGTGCCTCTTCGTGTGTCAATGGCTTCCCGCTGGAGCGGGAACTTTCGCGAAGCTGTCGAGCGGTCTTCTCGATGCCCTCGCGACTGTATTCGTCGCGACTCATGCCCGCTTCCGCTTGGTTGGAGCTGGCTCAGCGTCCGGGTCAATCACCAGCGCGGAGCGGTGGAGCTCCAGTCGCGACTCGGTGACTGTGGACTGTTGGGACCGGAGCGCCGAGTCTACGATCCGCGACTGTGAGGCGGACCAGCTCTCCAGCTGGTGGATCACCTCGTCCCGAGTCATGTCGTCCGGTCCTGGAATGTTGCCTTCTGACACCATCCAGTACAGCCACAGATTAAATCGCGCTTTGTCGAAGCTCCAGCGAGGTGGAGACGACTCTCGCCGGGACGGTAGACGGACAGACCACGCTTCGCGGTAGAACTGGCCACCGACACCCGAGCGGAGATGGTAGCAGGACTCAGCGCGCCAATACGGGCCGGGATCGACACCAGGTGGAAGGTGTTCCGCTGAGATCACCGCGGACGGGTCCAGGACAGCCCAGCCCTCACGACGTCGAGCGTCCAGCGCCATCGCCCAAGCGGTAGCGCGTGGCTGGCCCTCTTTGATGACTTCGACGCCCTGGACTCCAGGCTCCAGCCGAAACATCGCCAGCTCGGGAAGCCACGTGGGCTGGTCGAGACCAGCGACCCGGACAGACCCGGACTCGGAGCTCGCCAGGTAGACGAACGGCGCATTCGGCGTGGTGTTGAGTGTAGCCGAACCATTGAATGGATCGGCAAACGGCGAAGCCGTTCCGGCGTTCGCTGTAGATTGTGGGACTGGCATTGCGTACCTCGGTGGCAAGTGAGAGAGCCCGGAGAGCCGGTACGCGATGCCAGTGGCCACCAGCGCCCCGGACTCCCTCGGGAGAGTCATCAGGTGGTCGAGAGGACCCGGCGCTGGAAGTAGACATCGGAAGAGCCCAGCGCAAAACCCATGAAGGCGATTGCGTTGGTCTGGGCGGTCTGCTGGTTCAGTCCGTTGTTCACGTCGTAGACGACCAGGCCGTACTCGTCGACGTAAACGGGGTTCGAGCCAGGACCGAGCTGAAGTGGCGAAGTGCTCGCCACTCCGTAGCCGATGCCGCCGCGCTGGAACGCAAAGCCCTGGTAGGCTCCGCCGGACTGCTGAGTGTCACCAGTCCCCACTACGGTCATACCGAGACCCAGGAAATTATCGTAGATGCGACCGGCGACGCCTTGGACGCTGGTGAAGCCAGCGAGATCGCCCTGGAATGCAGGCTCGGAGCGAGCGCTGGCCTTTGCTTCTTCGATCTGTTGAGGATCAAGCATGACGACCGGAGCGCCGCCGTCTTCAGCTCCGTCGGTGGTGTTGAAGGCGGTAGCCAGTGCAATGAGGTTGTCGACGCTCAGCGTGGTAGCAGCTGAACCCACGGACGGAGTGATCGTCGCACCGGTGACGCAGACGCGCTCGCGAAAAGTCGCAAACCACGTATTGGCCGCTTGAGCGCGGAAAGCCTCGCCACCCATGGACGCGCGGACGTTGGGCTGAGACACGAGACGGTTCTGGAAGGTCTCCGAAAAGGCGAGACCGAAGCGACCGAGAGTCACGCTCGAGTAGCCGGCCGTAGGGTTGGCCATTGTGGGAGCGCTGGTCTCAGTCGGCATAGAGACCATTTTCGCGTCCCAACCGATACCACCCACGTGAGTCACGCGGATTGTCGTAGTGCCAGCTCCAGCGAAGTCGCCGACAAGCGGAACGACTCCGAGTTGCCATACGTTGAGCTTTTCGGCAAGCTCCATCCGAATCTCTTCCGCCACAATGTGGTTGAGACCGAGCTGAGCGGTGGAGCTGGAGCTGTCGAGGGGCTGAGTCAATGCGGCCATTGTAGAGGCCTCCTATCGCTTGGTGAGGATGGCCCGCTACTGCCCGTGACGTGGGAGACCCGTGCGGTGATGAAAGATTGTACCGCCCTATCCGAGACGCGTCAACGGACGCCTCGCTGTCTGTCCCGAAGCGCGGCCAGCGCTGCCCGTCTGTCGTCAGCGGGTAGACTTCGGATTCGACCGATCTCCGCTTGCACTTGAGCTGGAGTCAGCGGCGCTCCAGCTTTCGCCGGCGTCTGCACGATCGCTCGACTCACAGGCGGCAGTCCCGGACTCTTCGCTGGAGCGGGTGGAGCTGGTGGAGCTGGAGCCAGTCCGTTGAACATGTGACCCACGTAAGCGTTCGAACGTGCTCCGGATTCGGACCCGACCCAGCTCCGAAAGGCTCCAGCGGTGTCTTCTGGCTTCTCTTCGAGCGTTGCCACGTGCTGGTCAAAGGCCATTCGGAGGTAGCCCACAGCTCCGTCGTCCGTGACTCCAGCGCGGGCCAGCGCGACTCGGTCTTCCGCAGCTTGGACAGCTGCGTCTCTTTTTCCGAGTTCCGCTGACAGTTCGTCCACGCGGGCCAGTCGCGGTTGTGCTTCGAGGATCACGCGCTGAGCTTCGCTCAGCTTCGTCTCCAGCTCGGAGATCCGAGTGGTTTTTCCCTGGAGTCGGTCCTGGAAAACGTCCTTCGAGACGAATCGGTCTCGAATGTCCGCTTCCGTGTAGGTCTTCGGTGTTTCGTCTGGCATCTCATCGTCCAACGGCGCGGAGTAGTTTTCGGTTCCGCGGTGCGCGCTTCCACCGCTCGAACCATTCAGTGTCATGTCTACGGAGAGTAGTAGCAGCCCAGCGGGCGCCGGCGTCCCCTCCCCAACCGTGCCACGCCTGCCATCCCTTGCCCTTGTCGTCCCAAGTCGACCCGGACTTGTCCGCCAGGTGGCGCGACAAAAACCCAAGCATCCGGCGGATCGTCCGGATGGACACGGGCTCACGGTTGGCGAGCTGGGCCGCGCGACGAAGCCCAACGGGAGTCATACCACGCTGACTCGGTGGCTTGTCCGCTCGGACGTCCAGCGACTTGCGGCCAGCTCGAGCGACCGCGGACGGTGGCTTGTACGTGTCATCGAGCGCCATTCGTCGAAGCCTCTTCGTCCGGATCGTCTGGAGCTCGTCCAAGTAGGTCAATGGCTTCCGAAATAGACTCCACAGCTTTCGCCATTTCATCCTCGTCCAGCTCCCCGGCGTCGATCATTGACTGGAGAGCGTCCGCAGCGTCCGACAGCTCTCCGACGGAGTCGACCAGGTCGTCCGGGTCCACTCCGATAGCGGGGACTTCGTCCGGGTCCATCGACTGGATCTCACGAGTGATCGCTGTCTGGTCCATCTTCACTCGGGCCAGACTGGCGATCGCATCCTCGCGACTTGTCCCTGGATGCCGGTCCATGTAGACGTCGACAGTGGAGCGGTATCCGTTGGCCACGTCCCACTCGTCCTGTTCTCGACGCGCTTGCATCTCCTGCGGCATGGCGTCCGGTCTCCAATACTGGACCGTGTACCCGGACTCGGGGACGCTGACTCCATGAGCTCGGAGGCATACCGAGCACGCTCGGAGAAGAGCCATGTCACCAGCTCGGAACAGCTCCTCGGACTGTTCGGCCGCTTCGCGTCTGGTCGCGTGACTCAGGAGCATCGACTGAGCTGAAGTGGG
>Ga0209337_1002520_pt1 | contig 13234 bp, 17 predicted proteins | sample LinPmetageLP53_FD_184044 | JGI IMG/M metagenome (GOLD analysis project Ga0209337, IMG submission 184044) | Marine viral communities from the Pacific Ocean - LP-53 (SPAdes) (version 2) | ecosystem: Environmental > Aquatic > Marine > Oceanic | place: Pacific Ocean | collected 2010-02-08
CCGAAGAGAGAGGAATGGATAGAAGATTACTACATGCAGATTGCAGCATACGCTATGGCTCACGATTGTGTACATGGCAGCCACATTAGACAAGGAGTCATTATGATATGTACTCCGGACCTATATTATCAAGAATTTAAGATTCAAGATAGTGAATTAAGGCGCTATAAACATGAGTTTTTGAAAAGATTGGACAGTTATTACAACCTAGTTTATAATAAAAACAATCCAAAAGCAGGAGAGATAGATTTTGAAGCAAATAAAATTTAGATGTTAGGAGTTGGGATAGAGGGGTTTTTCATCCGGGTTTGTGACGGGCTCGAGTTTAGCTATATGTTCGCCCTCGATTCCCTATTATCTAATTACGAGCATAAAGCATCCGTCACATAAAAAAGGAGTAACATGAGTATAAAAGGAAAAGTGAAATGGTTTAACCCTACAAAAGGTTATGGTTTCATCGAGCGAGAAGACAAAGAAAAAGATGTTTTCGTTCACTCATCTGCAGCTAGATCCGCAAATATGGATTTAAATGAAGGTGACGAACTAACATTTGAAGTCGAGAATGGCGAAAAAGGTCCTTCTGCAGTTAATCTGCTAAAAGTTTAATCGTATTTCACAAAACAGGGGCAGCTAATGTTGCCCCTAAACTAAAGAGAATGTGGCGAGATTAAGGCGAAATTATGGCACAAATTAGGCAGCAGCATGCATATAGTAATCTCAGAAACAATTATTGTTTTGAAAAAAAAAAAATAGTTGAAAATAATCTGTCAATGTGTCAGTTGGACAAAAAAGATAATGAAATCAATGCTTATTTAAGCAAAACACTGCCAAATAGTGTGGCAATCACTGTTTCACAATATGGCAGATGTGTCAGTAGAGATCAAAAAGGTAGCAATACCAACAAAATATTCGCAAAGGAAAAACTTTTAAATTTTTTGACTTCTCTAATTGTTTTTGAGATTACTTATATAAAATTTTATTATGCCTAAAAGAAAAAAATCTAAATATAAATATGTTGCCATCAATAAGAAGAAATATTATTTCTTCAAAATAGTGTGGGTTGACATCACAGGCGATGCGGGGCATGCCACTAGAGAAGAATTTGATAAGTTTGAGTGTGCTAAAATGATAACGTTTGCTTATGTATATAAGAAAACAAGTAAAGCGTTGTGGACATTTGCTAGTTTTGATGAGAAAGAGGAAGTCTTTTCAGATAGAAATGTGTTTCCTTCAGGATGTGTTGTAAAAATGGAGAAATTAAATGTGGAATCGAGATAAAATGTTATTTATAATGTTATCTTCACTGATTGTTTTTCTTTATGTTTGGATGTCTTTGTAGATGTCGGATGGTCAACAATATTTTTTAGCTTTGTTTCTTTTGTCTCTGTTTTGGTTTGTGATGTTTTTTGTTCCAATACTTCATCTTCGGGGGTAACGTTTAAAATTGGTGAGTAATCTTCTAAAATCTGTTTCATTTTGGCTTCTAGCTCTTGCTCTGATAAGTCTTCTAATTTCCCATGTTTTATTATTTTTCTGTCTATGTATAATCCTGCCGCCTTGCCACGATTTGTTTCGGCGTTTACTGCAGAGGAAAAGCTCCCTTTCTTCAAAGCAAGCTCCTTTATTCTAGAAAGTTCAGCAACATGACCTTCGTAAGAGACCTCAAATTTTCTAAGTCTTTCTTCTTTTAATTTGCCTACGTATTGAACTACGAGAGGGCTGAGTCTAGGGTTTAATAGTTCAGACCCTTCTTGTCTGGCCCTGTTAGCACTATAGCCTGCTGCGATGGCAGCTTCAGCTTGAGTCATCGGCCCGTCTACTCCACCGAATACAACAAACTCGGAGAATCTCATCTGCATTTCAGTTAATCTTTTTGGAACTCCCATTTTTTCTTCCTATACTATATCCGATGATAAGGCTGCATGCCATTACCGTAAGTATGGCTATTAGATGCCATATTATAAAATTCATATGTTTGACATTTTAAGGTAACAATGCTATAATGTCAAGTATGACAGAAGATAGAGGGCCTTTAGATTTGACTAGACAGATAGAAGAGTTAAGAAAAAAGTCGGAAGAGGCTGTACTAGAGACATCACTTGTTAAAGCTGTGGGTATGAATAGCCCGGAAATGAGAGAGGCCATAAGAACTATTAAAAATTTAGAAATTAGATTATCTGAATCTTTAGAGATTAATAAGTCTCATCAAAAATTAAACGCAAAACTACAAGAAAGATTGACAGAGGCGGAACAAGAGAGTATAGAATTCCATGCTGACAATATTAAGTTGTCGCGACAGATAGAAGACAAAGTCGATCAATTAAGAAAATCAGGAATGTAATGAGAGTCCGAGACCTACAAGAATTTCTAAGTAAATTTACATCAGCTAACGCTACAGGCACGAGACAGGGAAATGCTATTTCTAACGCTGTTCTCTTTGTTGAGAATGGTGGAAAATTATTTGAAATAAGACGAATGGAAGTGCATGAACATGCTGTTCCTATTATAGGTCAACCTGGTCATACTGCCCATAGATTGGTTATGAAAACTCAAAAAAATTCTCCACTTATTCTTCCTACCAATCTTAAAGACGACTACTAGGTTACCTCAAAAATGAAATGGCACCCGAGCGAAAATTATACCAGAATCTTAAAAAAAATACACCATCCATCACATGGAATCGTATTGAAAACCTTAGCTTACTTGGGCTTCCTGATCTATTGGGGTATAATGATTCTGGCCGGTATTTCACTGTTGAATTAAAAGTCGCCAAAGGTAATAAGGTACGATTTTCTCCCCATCAAATAAGTTTCCATGTACAACATTCTAAGAATAGTTTTATCCTAGTAGAGGCCCTCGGTCAGAGGTCTCTAAAACTTTTTCCAGGATCCATGATCCGTGGACTAAGCTCCGAAGGCCACAACTATAGTTGGCCGCTTGCGACTTCATGGAAAGAAATCCAAAAAATTTTTAATGAATTAAACTGAACCGTGGTTCGTGGAGCTTGGTGCTTCTGTCAATAAGACATATTGACGCGCGACAATTTGTCGCACGGGCTTGGCGCTTGAAGCTTGGAGCTTGATGCTTGGGGCCTCTTCCGCTTGGTGCTTGTAGCCTGCTGTATCTACTATACTACCATTACCAAAAATTTTTAAAACTGGAGTGCGACGATTTGACATATTGACAAGATCCATGGGCCGGCGTCGCCGGCCCATGAAGAGGTGTTATGCTATTGATTCTCCTTTGTCGTTGTACATTCTGCTTTCATCCACATCGATCGTGTAATGACCGTTGTCGGAGTTGTCTCCATCATTGCTATCTTTGCCCAGGTACATGCTATGCGTCATCCATGTATCGTGTTTCCGGGCGCCTTTATCATCAAAAATAGAGCCCAGGCTATACTGATCCCACTTCTCTCGTGCTAAGGTGCCGATGAGCTGCACCATTAGATTGCGCGGCTCTAGGCGCGTGAATGGATCAGATCCACCGATTTTACTCGCTGCAATCTTAACCTTCTTAAACCATTCGAATGCTACTTTAGGAAGCTCAGTGCCGCCCCAATGATGGAAGAGCGCTGGACTTTCATTTTTTCTCCATTCTATAGGTCCGCCGTATGTTTCTTCCTTTTGTCTAAATGATATACTAACTCTATCACCCATGTTGTTTCTCCTTTTTGTTATTCATGTCCCCTATTATATAGGATACAGGCACCATTGTCAATGGCCAAATTGTCGCACCACTACATCTTGTGTCAATGTGACATAGTGTCGCAGCCGCCTTCGGCGGCTTGAAGCTTGGTGCTTGAGGCTTGGGGCTTGGAGCTTTTTTTATTTTTATTTTTAGGGTCAAGCCGCTTAGCGCCATGTTACTTAAAGACTAGGCTCGACAACTTGACCCCGGATCCCATGACTTCTCAGCTTTCTAAATAGACTTTTATAGTGCAAGCACATTTATTACGCTATTCCATACTAACTGACCACCATAAGATCCCGGCTCAAGTTTGGCCAAGCAAAGCAGTCGGTTGGTTTCCCACGATCCCCTTGCATACTTGACCCCAGATCCATCGGTGGTCGGCAACGAAGCTAATCGTTACATCCGTCGGCCAATGGATCAGGGCTCAAGCCCAGGCGCCGAAGCGCCTGAGACCTTAAAGAAGTTAAGCCGAAGCTTCTTCTATATCTTTTTGCACCTGAGATTGCATGTCGTTTTGGTACTCAACATACTCCTCATCAGGTGTATACGGTTCTAGTTCTTCTACTTTTTTATTTTCCATATTCCCTTATTATCCTTTAAAAATGTGGCACAAAGATGGCAAAAGAGAAACTGCGACAATTTGGCCAATGTCAAGAGGATAAAGTGTCGCGCGACAATATGCCGCACCCTGCGACAATTTGGCAGTTGACTTTTAAATCATATCCTATATAATAGTGGACAGAAAGATAAAGAGGTAAATAAATGACAAAAAAAGAAAACGAACTCAAACTGTATCAAAGAGATCATTTTGAGCAAAAGGTTGAGAAGAAGTTAGAACCTGAAATCGAGAGGGAAGAACTTCGGATTAAGACGACTGTACAAAATATCCTAAACAAAGGAACTAAATCTTTTGCTAAGAATATTGGTGCAACTAAAGTAATAAACGCACTTCAAGATGCTGAAACTAAATTACGAGATGCATCAAGAAATGCTTATATCTTTTTTGACCAAAGTGCCAGAAAAGATGTAGCGTGGTCTAAATTAAAAGACTACCGATTTGACAAAGATGATAGAGATAGTATCTCCGTCAAAAACTGTCAAGACCAGTTAGAGAAGTGGGCGGAAGCACAAGCCAGACAACTAGCTGAGAAAACTCCACAAGGACAACGCCTTGCCTATCTGAAAGCGATAAAGGAAACAGCAAATGATGCTGTCAAGGAAGCGTCAGTACCAAATGATTTAATAGATAGATTATCTATTTTATTAAAATTGGTTGGGGTTGAGTGGACTACGAACCTACCTGCATTACCAAAACCTAAAGGTAAGTAATGAAAGTAAAAGAGCTAATTGCTAAACTTGAAAGCTATAACCCTCAAGCGAGGGTTATAGTGGATAGAGGTTATGATGGTGATTATGACTATGTTAATTATGTTAGTTGGTCTTACGATAATGATGGGGAAACTGATAAGAGGTTCGTAAAACTGCGTTAGCTTGAAGCTTGGTGCTTGGAGCTTCTAGTATAATATAAATATATCATTGTCAATGCGACAAAATGTCGCATTGACAAAAAGCCCAGCGATTTTTAATCGCTGGGCTTTTTTCTTTTTTATTTAAAATGTAAAGGGTTTAGAATAATATCTATTCTTCCAACCTTTATTCTCTGCGTTGTCTTTTTCAATTTCGACAACTTCATTAAGTTTTTCGGCTACTGTTCTAGCCTTAACACTATCCACCACAATACTATTAATAGAGAAAAAATGTTCTCCATCTTTGTACTGTCTAACTTTTACAATTAAGTTAGTTGTGCAAAAAGCATTTTTATCTTTTGCAAATATACTCATTTAGTAAGCTTTCCAAACATAGTTTTGATTATTAAGAAATATAGATACCGCTCTATGTTTTGTTGTAGCTGTTCTATATCCATCAGCATTTACATCAAAAAATTTGATGTAAGGTGCTGTTTTTTTTGTTGTTGGTTGTAGTTTAAAAAAACAATCACTATCCCATTTTGCAAATCTTGTTGTTGATTGTATTTGGTGTTCATCAACGTCAAAATTTGTATTTTGTGGATAGAATGTAATTTTAAATTTATCTCCATTTTTTATTACTTCTTCTATTTTTTTGGTTTTCATGCTTTCATTATAACAAATTCACATAGTTCTTAGAACATGACAAATTGTCGCACCCCTTATTTTTATTCAATCACAAGTTGTATGCCCTGCGACAAAATGGCTATATACAGACCTATACATATTTAGTATAATTGCACTATGAAAAAAACAAAAGTAACTGAGATAGTACATAAACCATTAGCTGATCAAGTTATTGCACTTATGCAAGGTCAAGTTAATAATCCTAAAAAAAGATGGGACGCACCATTTAATAATTTAAATAGCCGTCCCACTAATGCAAAGACAAAGTTATATTTTAAAGGTGTTAATGCAATGCTAACGACATTTGACACTTATTTTAAAGAATATAAATATTGTCTTTATGCAACTAAAAAACAATGGGCTGATTTGGGCAACGTTCCAAAAGTTGGAGAAAAACCAATACCCATAATTTTTTATAAACCAATGTTCAAAGATTCAAGAATTGTTAAAGATAAAAAAGTTCTAAGTGGAGCGATTTTACTTTATTCTAAATCTTTTAACTTTGCACAAACTGAAGGCACTTACACACCGCCAGTTTTTAAAACTGGTAAACAGTACTCAGTTGATGCAATTGATACGTTTGTTAAATCAACTAAGATTGATCTTAGACATAAAGAACAGGGACGTTGTTTTTATAATCCAACTAAGGATTATATCAACATGACTTCTAAGGTTAATTTTAAAGACACAAAAGAAGCTGATGCAACGGTGCATTATTATTCTACTTTGTTTCATGAACTAACACACTCAACGGGTCATGAATCAAGAACAGGACGAATCAAAAAGAATAAAGATAAGTTCGGTTTACTAAATGAATATGCATTTGAAGAGTTAGTTGCTGAGTTAGGTAGTGTTTTATTTGGTCAACAGTTTGGTATTGAAAAAACAATAAGAGACAATCACGTTCAATACTTGAACAGCTGGATCAAAGCATTAAAGCATGACTATACGTTAGTAGGTGACGCATTAGCACAATCACAGAAAGCGGTTGATTACTTTCAACCAGTTAAACAGTAGTCAATGTGACAAGATGTCGCACCCCCTTCGGGGGTGCAATGTCAATGTGGTAGAGTGACGCAGGTGTGACGATATGTCGCAGTCAATGTGACAAGATGTCGCATGCGACAATATGTCGCAGCCGCGCTGCGCGCGGCGCAGTGGATCTCATAGAGGTACCAACCCCAAGTTGAAATTTTGCGCAGGGCAAGACGGCGCACCCCCTTTTTTTTAAAAGGGGTCCCAAAGTTTTCTCTTTATACATTGATTTAGACTGTCAACCCTGCTAAAAACATGTTAAACATCATACAATGATGCTAAAAAAAAATTAAAAAATTTTTATGAATCTAAATAACGTAGACATAAGTAGGCTGCCTTCAGATGTAAGACGTCAATTCAAACAACTTCAGGTAATGCATGCCGAGAAAAAAATCCAAAATTCTGCCAAAAATGACTTTCTTTCCTTTGTTAAGTGCGTTTGGCCCGAGTTTATTGAAGGGTCCCATCATAGACATGTTGCAAAAAAATTTAATAAATTAGCCACGGGCGAAATAAAACGATTAATTATTAATATGCCTCCACGGCATACAAAATCAGAATTTGCGTCCTATCTGCTACCCGCGTGGATGGTGGGCCGTAATCCAAAATTAAAGATCATTCAAGCAACCCACACGGGAGAACTGGCCATTAAGTTTGGTCGTAAAGCCAAGCACCTTATTGATTCACCTGAATATGAAAAAATTTTTCAAACACGATTACAGGAAGATAGTAAGGCCGCTGGGAGGTGGGAAACAGCACAGGGCGGCGAGTACTTCGCTGCCGGAGTCGGTGGAGCTATTACCGGACGGGGTGCTGATCTATTAATTATTGATGATCCACACTCGGAGCAAGATGCCATGTCCGCGTCTGCTTTGGAAAACGCCTATGAATGGTATACCTCAGGTCCAAGACAACGTCTGCAACCTGGAGCGTCGATCGTGGTGGTAATGACAAGATGGTCTACAAAAGATTTAACAGCGATGTTATTAAAAAATCAAAAAGAAGTAAAAGGTGATCAGTGGGACGTGATCGAGTTTCCAGCAATCATGGACCAAGGAACAGATAAAGAAAGACCTGTGTGGCCTGAGTATTGGGACTTTGAGGAGTTAGAAAAAGTTAAAGCAACTCTACCGGTTTCTAAGTGGAATGCACAATGGATGCAGAACCCTACATCAGAAGAAGGAGCTTTAATCAAACGAGAGTGGTGGCGCAAATGGGAATCCGATAGAATTCCACCTCTTTACCATGTTATACAATCCTATGATACTGCCTTTATGAAGAAAGAAACGGCCGATTACTCGGCTATTACCACCTGGGGTGTTTTTTACCCTACTGAGGATAGTGGAGCTAATTTAATTCTATTGGATTCCCTTAAAGGACGGTATGAATTTCCTGAGCTGAGACGGAAAGCTCTCGAGCAGTATAAATACTGGCAACCTGACTCAGTTTTGATCGAAGCTAAGGCATCAGGACTACCCCTGACCTATGAGCTGAGAAAGATGGATATACCAGTAATGAACTTTACACCGAGCCGTGGAAATGATAAGCATGTAAGAGTAAACTCGGTTGCACCGCTATTTGAGTCAGGAATGATTTGGGCCCCTGAATTTAAATTTGCGGAAGACGTAATCGAGGAATGCGCAGCGTTTCCTTTTGGAGACCACGATGACTTAGTCGATAGTATGACTCAAGCGATTATGCGCTTCAGACAGGGGGGATTTGTTACTCACCCAGAAGACTACGCAGAGCCCAAACGTGAAATTACAAATAGGACTTATTACTAATGGGTTATACAAATTTTCTTATATGGGCTGGAAAACAGGGCTTTAAATATGGTCAGAGATATTTAAACAAAGCCTGGCAGGAAGCAACTAAGGGTGGAAAACAAGTTCTCGAAAGTCAGTTTCCTAAGCTGATTAACAAAGCTAAAGATTATTATAAAAATTTTAAAGGATTTGATCCTAAGGTTGTTTCTAAGACGGATCAATTAAGAAGACAAACCGCGATTAGAGATTTAATGAAAGATAAACCCCGCGGTTATAAGCTATCGGAAGAGCAGATTAGACAGTATATGATTGGACGAAGAACTGCATTAAAATATGATCGAGAAACAGCGCTACAATCATCACCCTGGGATAAAAACCTATGGGGACCCACGAGGGTCACTAGAAGTTCTCCGCCTACAGGTCCGGGTAAAGTGATACCCTTTCCTAAAAAACCACCAGGAAAAGCCGAAGGCGGTATTATGACTGTTTCAGATCCAGGTATGGGCGACGGTCCATTTATGATGGAAGAATTTTTAGAAGCCGTAAAAAAGGGTTTTAAAGGAACTTACGATGACTATATTGATCGGATTGATAGAAGTCCGAGAGATTATTTAGCTGAGGGCGGTTCAACTCAAAAGGACATTGATAAAGGACTCAAAGCGATTGAAAAATTAAAATCGAGTCTGATGCCAGAATCCTATGAAGAATTAATCGAGATTTATAAAGATAAACAAAAAGATTTAAACATTGACATTATGGAAGACGCAGGAGGCCTAGGTGAAATGCTGGGTGAAGGCGGAAGAATCGGAATGATGTATGGCGGTGATCCGGGGTTCGCGTTCTCCTATGGAGGCTCCTGGGCTGACTGGAAAGAGAACCACGCTAGCGAAATGCCGGTAATGGATTATATTAATCAAAAACTTCCTAAAGCAAGAAATCCTTTTTCGGATTCAAGCTATCAGGATGGTGGACCGGTGATTGATAAAGATAAATACAATAAAGCGCTTCAAGCCGGAAAATCTCCAGCTGAAGCTTATAAAGAAGCAATTAAAGATCCTTTAGAAGCACTAGATTTAAAAGCACAGTTTGATGAAATTTTTAAAAAAGCCGAAGGCGGAAGAATTGGTTTAGGAAGTGGAACAAGTCCTAAAATTATTGAGAATAGAAAAAGAAATCTTTACTTCGATTTAGGAAGAGATAATTTTATGAATATGTTTGAATATTTACAAAGTGGGCTTTCTCAAAATGATTATGATGGGAAGTATAAAAAAGGCGGAAGAGTAGGTTTTCAAGAAGGTACAGGAATTATGAGTCAAACGGGTATTCCCTACTATGCGGATAAAGCGGTAGAAGGAATAGTTAATTCAGCTGAAACTTTATCCAAGCTGCCTTTTGCAGCAGGAAAGTTAGGTAGTCAATTACTTCAATCTCCTCCTGATAAAAAAATGTTTACCGATGCCTTAGAAAATATTACTCCCGGTTCATGGTCCAAGAACCTTGGAATATCATCCTTGGCTGAAGCTGAAGGAGCAAAAGTATCCGATAAGCAAAGAGCCATCGGAGACGTTTTAGGACTTGGAACGGAAATAGCGGTTCCCGTAGGCGGAGCGTTCAAGATAGGACAAAAAATAATTGATCAGGCGAGCAAAGCAATGGGTAAATTAAAAAAGGGAAAAACGTTAGATCAAACGATCAATGATAAAATAACGAATTTCGGTCAGAGTCGGAGAGACTTTAATGCAACGGTTGCTGCAAGTGGTTTGCTGGTGGCCTTAAAAGGAATTGGACTGGGAAGTCTTCTTAAAGGAGCAACTAAAGTTAAACCTTCTGATGATGTAGTGATGAGATTAAAAACGACGATTGATGATAGTGATGTAATGGGAGACATTGGGCCTGAGGCAACCGCGAAATGGGCCGGTGCGTTTGATATTGAAAGTTTATCCAAAGCTGCTAGGAAAACTATGGAGAAGCTGATGATCCCAGGTACTAAAGGAACCCCGCGAGACAGAATAGGTTGGTCTCAATACAGAACAGGACATAATGAAGGTATTTTTAGCGATATCCCCACAGATGAGGCATTAGACGTATTAGACACTTTAAAAAAAGCGGGTCATAAAGTAAAATTTGAGCATTTAGATGATACCGGTGGTAGAGGTATAGAGGAGGCTTTAGATGAATATAAAAAACTGTTTGGTAAGAATAGCGATGAATATAAAAAACTATTAGCAAAATTTAAAAAAATGACTGAAAAAGAAAAAGTAAAATACCATAGTGCTATTACGGATGATTATAATCAATCGTGGGATAACAGTGGGAGTGTTGATGAAATTTTAGATCTTATTTATGGCAAAGGAAAAGCTGAAGGCGGATCCGTGGGCTATCCTCCTGTACAACTTAATCCTAAAGAACAACCTCCTATTCAAGGACCTCTCTATGAAACAAATAATCCCAATGAAGCATTCAAAGAAATTCTTCGGAGAAATATTGGAAGTGGAATAGCAGGAGCACCTATTGGTGGAAACTTTGACTTGGGGGTAGGTTATGGTGAGAATAAACCTTTTGATTATGGAATAGGATATAACATGGGGAAAGGTGATTCTGGTTTGTATGCGGACTACGGTATCAGAGACGAGGGTGAAAATATGTATACCGGAGGATATAAAGGCGATAATTTTGATGTTGGAGTGAGAAAAGAAGAAGGTGGTGACCCTACTTTTGGATTTAAATTTAAAAAGAAATTTGCTAAAGGTGGAAAAGCATGGCGACCTAAAAGCGCACCTCAATTAACAACAACGATACCTCCTGAAAGTGGGCCGATGCCTCAGGGCTTGACTTATCTAACTGGAGATGATATAGTTCAAAATATAGGACATAAACATGGCAGAAATTGATAAAACATTACCCAATGTTGTAAAAGAACCTACAGAAATTCCAACACCTGATGTAACTGGCGAAGATACTGAAGTTAATTTAGTTGAAGATCAAGCTACAACAGAAGAAGATATTGAACAAACAGAATTAGCCGATGGGAGTGTAGAAATTAATTTTGACCCACGAACCAAGCTCAATGGACAAGAACCTCAAGGGCATTTTGACAATTTAGCTGAAGCCGTAGACGAAGGCTTTCTTTCTAAACTGGGTTCAGAAATGCAAGCTAATTATACCGATTATAGAAATTCAAGAAAAGAATGGGAACAAACGTATATTAAAGGACTTGATCTTTTAGGATTTAAATATGATGTTAAAACAGAACCTTTTCAAGGAGCCAGTGGTGCAACGCATCCGGTTCTTGCAGAATCCGTAACTCAGTTTCAAGCACAAGCTTATAAAGAACTATTACCCGCCGACGGGCCGGTAAGAACACAAGTGATTGGTCGTAGCGATCCTCAACGTGAACAGCAATCACAACGTGTAAAAGATTTTATGAATTATGAAATTATGTATGATCTTAAAGAATACGAAGCCGAATTTGATCAGATGTTATTTCATTTACCTTTAGCTGGATCAACCTTTAAAAAAGTTTACTATGATTCTTTGAAAAAAAGAGCCGTTTCTAAATTTGTTCAAGCTGAAGATTTAGTCGTGCCTTATTCAGCAACTTCTTTGGATGATACCGAAGCTATTGTTCATGTTGTGAAGATGTCAGAAAATGAACTTAGAAAACAACAAATTTCAGGTTTTTATCGCGATGTCGAATTAAGCAAACCCTCTGTTGTTACAGATAAATTAGAAGAAAAACAAAAATCACTTGGAGGCACAAATAAAGTGGGTCGTCAAGAAGATGTGTACACGCTTTTAGAATGTCATGTTAATTTAGATATAGAAGGATTCGAAGACGTAGATTCCGAAGGGGAACCTACAGGAATAAAGCTTCCTTATGTAGTAACACTCGAAGAAAGTAGTCGAACTGTGTTATCTATCAGAAGGAATTTTGCGCCCAACGATCCAACTCGGAAAAAAATCCAATATTTTGTCCACTTTAAATTTCTGCCAGGACTTGGATTTTATGGTTTTGGATTGATTCACATGATTGGCGGATTGAGCAGAACCGCAACGGTAGCTCTCCGCCAATTATTAGACGCAGGAACCTTATCAAACCTACCCGCAGGTTTTAAATTAAGAGGAGTTAGAGTTAGAGATGACGCAGCTCCTATTCAACCTGGAGAATTCAGAGATGTGGATGCTCCTGGTGGAAGTTTAAAAGATGCATTTCAATTTTTACCATATAAAGAACCATCACAAACGTTATTGCAATTGATGGGAATTGTTGTTCAAGCAGGACAGAGATTCGCGTCCATTGCTGACATGCAGGTCGGGGACGGAAACCAAGGCGCAGCAGTTGGTACGACCGTAGCTCTTTTGGAACGTGGTTCAAGAGTAATGTCAGCAATTCATAAAAGACTTTATGCAGCGCTTAAAAGAGAATTTGGCTTATTAGCGACTGTTTTTGCAACGTATTTACCTCCGGTTTATCCTTATGATGTGGTAGGAGGACAAAGAGAAATTAAAGTTCAGGATTTTGATGAAAGAATTGATATTTTACCGGTTGCAGACCCTAATATCTTCTCTCAAACACAAAGAATTACT
>Ga0209337_1002522_pt1 | contig 13223 bp, 10 predicted proteins | sample LinPmetageLP53_FD_184044 | JGI IMG/M metagenome (GOLD analysis project Ga0209337, IMG submission 184044) | Marine viral communities from the Pacific Ocean - LP-53 (SPAdes) (version 2) | ecosystem: Environmental > Aquatic > Marine > Oceanic | place: Pacific Ocean | collected 2010-02-08
TGACTTTTTAGGTATAAAGTTGTGAATTGGTGTAAACGAACAATTAACATCTAATACGTGGGGCATTACCATTGCTCCATCTGCATCTTCCGTTTTCCGCGTTACGTTTCTTTCTAAATGATTTAATGCTATGTCCCAAGGATAATCTTTTTGCCATTTTAAACTTACAGCTGTAAAAAATCCAGGTGTTCTGTCTATTAAAGAACCAATAGTTAATCTACAAAAATTACCTCTCATTCTTGTACCACTGTAATCGGGGGCTGTTTGTGACACTAAAAAATTTAATTTTCTATATATTGGTACCATTTCATGTCTTGATTGGGCTGCTATTTTAAATGAAAAACTTAATTTTCTGTCAAAACCACCATATGTGTAGAAATTTTCGGCTCTACCATTATATTTAAAACTATTCCAAGTACCTGAGTAGTTGTCTCCAAAATCATCTAAAAATGCTCTAAAAATCATTGTGTCTGCTTGAGAGGGATCATCTCCATCTAAAGCTTCTACTCTAAATCTTATTAAATCTCTTGCATCTGCTTTTTCATAGTCATTATTCTTTTGCCGAAATATGTCTAAAGCATTTATTTTATCTATTGTACTTTCATCATACATGTCGTAAGAATCAGTAGTAGTACCAAATATATTTTTACCTGTTGTTCCTGCTAATCGTTTTCCTGGATTACCCATATTAACACGTTGTTCTCTATAATATGACCTTCCATGATTTGTTTTCTGCTGATAATCTGTAAAAGGTTGTGGATAATTAGTTCCTAGTGCGTCTTTTTTTAGTTTTCGGAAATCTTGAAGATCATTTGGAGATACTTTGTAATTATCCTTTTCAAAATATGTATGGGGACTAAAACTATAACCAGAATCAGGTTCAAGATCTTTAGAATTTAAATCTTCACCAAATTCAGCTGACCTAAGCGCAATCTTTCCTCTAGAATTAAAAAAAGTTTCTGTAGGTTGATTTCCTTGTGGGGTTTTTAATTTTTCAAACAAGGCTACATTACCCATATGTCTTAGGGATAATACATGGTTATATCCTACTAAAGCTTCATGGTAATTATCCTTTTTGTCTTCCTTTGATTGGTATTTAAAAGGACTATATCTTAAATCAAAAAGAGAGTGGGGTTGATATTTAGAAAATGATTTTTCATCTCCAAATATTATTGATGCTGCAGCAGGATTATTTAATTTTGTTTCTGGGTTATATTGATCAGTTATATTAAGTTCATTGAATAATGTTTCTCCTGCTGGTTTTGGGTCTTTGTCAAATAAAGAAAAGGAGGATTGGTCTAACGGATTCTCGCCAGTTGTAAATACATTTGATACCCCATAATTTGAACTATCGCCATACTTTTTGTTAAATTTAACTCCCCCAAGATATCCCGTTTCTATTTCATCCCTAGATATTCCTTTTCCTTCTGTGTCTGTGATATAAGGTGCGTATTTTCTTATTTGTGTTCTTCCTATACCAAATAAAGATCCAGGTCCCCCATTGTAAGCATATAGTGGTTTACCCCCACTATCTCCTAATAAAAAGTTTTTAGCTTTTCTAAGACCTTCTCCTACATTAGAAAAGAATTTACCTAATTTACCTTTTTCTTCTTTAAAAGTTGTTTGTTTTTCTATATGGTCCTCAAATAAATTCCATAATCTGTTATTGTTATCATCTTTAAATAATTTTGAAGCTTGAACATATCCTGTACGTGCAATAGGTGTTCGTCCTTCTCTTTTAATATAAAGTCCCGTTCCAGCAGATACTACTGATGCTAAAGTATTTATACCTACATTGTAAGTTCTTTGATTTGCTCTAGAAATATTTACACCTGGTTCACTTATTTTAGGATTAGTTAATTGTAGACCTACTTGTTTAGTTATAAATGCTAAACCTTTAGGTGAAATTAAAAATCTACCTATTCTTTCTCCATCTGTAATTAATCTTTCAGCGTGTGTTATAGCTCCCCCTCTTATAAGACCATCAGTAAATAGGTTTATTGTTGTTTCTAAACCAGGATTTCCTGATAATATGTCTATCGTAGGACTTGTTATGAAAGGCTCACTACTAAATCCTCCATTTGGTCTGTCGAATGTTGTTCCCTGACCAAATTTAAAAGATTTTTGTCTAAATATTTTGTTGTCAAACACAGAAGTAGATCCTTCATAATTAAAGCCCCCTGACGTTGAGGGGGTATTGTGATTAGGATATGCATCTAAACCACCTTCAAGACCTGATAATAATTCTTTTAAAGCCATGTTTTATTAATCTGGAAAGTTATTTAAATATTGTGATGGCATAATACCATTTAAATCAGCAAATGGGGTTGAAGCTAAAGGTGATGGATTTACACTAGGCCAAATTCCACCTGGTTGTCCTGCCCCATAACTTGCTCCTGGATTTATACCACTTTGATATACACTTGCTAATAAATCTTGTTTTAAAGTGGAAGATATTCCACTATCAAATAATTGTCCAGGATTACCATTTAAGTCTAAAGTAGAGGGTCCTGCTGATGCGTTTGAAACCACTCCTATTGATCCATTTCCGTGTTGGTAATTATATATGTTTAATAGAGAATCTACATGCAATGTTGAATCAGTACCATTAGTAAAATTAGGTCCTTGATTACCATCTAAATCTAAGTTAGCAGGTCCTGCTATTTCAGCTGAATCGCCATGTTGATAACTATATTGTTGTGTTAATGAATCTTCATGTAATGTAGGAACTATACCCTGAAAATCAGGTCCTGGATTACCATCTAAATCTTGAAGTGAGGGGCCTACAAATTCAATTGAATCACCGTGTTGATAACTAGATTGCTGAGTTAATGAGTCTACATGTTTTTGAGATGCTTGTGTTATTGGTAATTGAAATTGTGGTCCTTGATTACCATCTAAATCTTGATAAGGTGAATTCTCAGAAAAACCTGGTACTTGTTGTAAACTATCTATGTGTGTTTGAGATGCTTGTGTTGTTGGTAATTGAAATTGTGGTCCTTGATTACCATCTAAATCTTGATAAGGTGAACTGTTGGGTGCTGGTATATAAGTTTGACCTGTGTTTGTACTTACTGCATTTTGTGTAAGTAAGTCTATCATGTGATCCCCCGTTGGACTTTGAAATGGGGAATTACTAGTTCCATTTAAAGTATTAAAATTAGGATCAGGTAAACCATTTAAATCTTGGTAGGGTGAATTTTGAACTCCACCAGGTACTACTTGTAAACTGTCTATGTGGACTTGTGAAGCTATATCTGTTGGTTGTTGGAATTGTGGTCCTTGGTTGCCATCTAAATCCTGAAATTGGGAATTTTCAGATCCCCCTGGTACTACTTGTAAACTGTTTACATGTACTTGAGAGGCTAAATCTGTAGGGAGTTGAGAAATAGGTCCTATTTGACTGTCCATATTTTCAACTGGGTTGTTTCCTGCTACTAAATCAAATATTGAATTTTTATTTTTTAACCCCATAATTATATTGTTTTATTATACATATTAGTTCAATTTATTCTTTTTTGCTTGGTTTCCATAAAACACACCACCTTGAGAACTACGTGCAGCATATGGATCATAGCTCATTTGTGAATTAACTTGTATAGTTGACATAGCAGCCGCCATTTTATCATAATCTATAGTGGGAGAAGAAGTTGATACAGATCCTGCTGGTGCACTTATTACATCATCACCTTGTTGTAAATTTGTTCCTGCTACTATTGTGTCTTTATTATTTAATGCTATTGATCCTTCTGGGGTAGATAATACTCTTTTACCATACCCACCTGACACAACATCATCTCCTTTACTAAATTTACCTATTAGTCCTGCTGCTATTCCTGCACCTAGTGCTCCCACAGCTAAATTAGCGGGAAAGGGTAGTGAAGTAAACATTTTAAGTATAAATTGTCCTGCTTGTCTTAACATTCCCCCAAGTCCTAATCTATTTCCTGTTTTTTTACTTGTATTAACTAACGTTTCTCCTGCTACTCTTTTAAGACCTAAAAATACAGCTGCCTGGTCGATTAAATTCATTTGTCCACCAGTTACCTTTTGATACGTTTTTACTGCAGCTACTCTTTCTTCCATGAGTAGTTTTGCAAAACTTAATTCATATCCTATTTTTTGAGCAAGATTAATCGCTAATGATGTAGCTTTAATAGTTAATAACCCAGCAGATATAGCAAATACTGTTTTTTCGAGGAGATTCATATTTTTAAAATCAAAAGAAGCCATTTTAGCTATAGTACTTGCTATAGTTCCTACCACCATAAAAACAGGATTTAATATATTTAAAGCACTTCCTAATAAATCTACAAATCCTGCTAAAGGACCACCTACTAAGTCAGCGAATATTGTTTGTATTTTTACTACAACATCTTGAAATTTTTCTGAGGCACTTCTAGCTTCTAATTGTAGTGCTAATTGTTCATTATCATTTGCTCTTGCTTCTTGGGCTAATGCCGCTAAGTCAGCTTTTTTAAGTAATTGGTCAGATAAAGCATCTGTTGACATACCTAAAGAAGCTGCTAATGCATCTTGTTGGAGAACATTCATTTTACTAAAATCACTAAAATCTCCTACATTTTTATTAATTTCTCTAGCTAATGTTTCATAATCACCTGTTAATGCTGCTAATCTTGCTTTTTCTAAGTTAAGTTGTTTACCTGTTAGTAATTCTGCTTGTAATTCTGCTTCTATGGAAGATTCAAATTGGAGTAATGATTTAGAAGTAGCTTCTATGTTTTTTAATTCCATTCCAAATTGCTTAGCAACTGCTACTGCTTTTGCTATTGCTTCTGGATTAGCTTCTAACTGAGCTCTAACTTGACCTGATATTTGACCCGTAGCCTCTAATACTTCTTTAATATTTAATCTAGCTCCTGTTTCTTGTTCTGCTGCTACAACTGCTCCTATAGCATCTTCTTTAATGTCTTTTAAAGGTTTACCTGTTCTTATTGCTGCTGATGCAAACGCTGCTGTTGACTTTGCAGAAAGACCCATTAATTGTTGTAATTGGGTTGCTTGCGTAACTACTTCAGGAAACATCGTAGCTAAAGTTGTAGATGCAGTGCCAAATTCTGCATTAAGAGACATGAATGTTTTTTGAATCTTTGTAGAATTAATGGCCATATTACCACTAGCGGCTGCTATAGAAGTCATTTCACCTCTTAAACTTGCTGCTTCAAGGTATGATAAGCCTAATCCTTTTTGAAACTTATTAATTTGGTCTGAATAATCTAATGCTATTTTTATGTAAGTTAAGGGATCATTAAGGTTTTTCATTAATGATTTACCTGTTTCACTTGCAACAATACCTAAACCTTTTACTTTATTGATATTACCATCTTGGGCTGCTAATCTAGCTCTTGAATTTTTTAAGATATCACCAGTAATTCCTAATTGGTTTCCAAATAATTTATTTATTACACCTAATGATTTGCCCGCAAGCCCTAAAGAGCTGTCTACTTTTTGTGCAAACTGAAGTTCTGTTTGTTTCTTTTTAACAATTTCACTTTGTACATCTAAAGAATCTTTTACTATTTTATTTTCTTTAGTTCTCCCATCAAAAATAGTAGCATTTAATTTACCTTGAAGGGTTATAGATTTATTAAGATCTTTTTGAATGTCTGCTGTAGACCTAAGGCCTTCTTCTTGTTTCCCTATAAAATCTAATGCTTGTGCTGCTACTTGTTTAGTTAAGCTTAATTGGGTTCTTTGTTCTTCATTTATTCTAGAATTTATACCCAATGCTTCTTTAAGAGAATCTACTCTTTCCCTAGCCATAGAGGCTTCTTCTTGAGAAAATTTTGAATCTTTTTTTGCCATAGTATATTATTATTCACATATAAATATAAAAAAAATAAAGGCATCATACGATGCCTCTACTTAAAAGTTAAATGTTGATGAAGGTGAAATGTTAGGTCCTTGAACTTGTTTGCCATCTCCAATTTCTTCGTTTCCTTGTTGTTTTTTTATTTCATCATTTTGTTTTTCTAAAAACTTATTTATTTTTTGTATATGGAATTTTCTCATCCATATGGGCATATTATAAACCTCAGAGTGTACGAAGCCGCCTTTACCGTGGTACACTAGATCATGGATCTGTTGGAATATAATACTTCTATAATTCGACGTCAGGCCAAAAAAAGTTAACACCGATGGGCAAAGCAATATTTTCTACTACTTCTCCATCCCCTAAAGTTAAATTCACATTTAAATCCACATCAGGAGACACATGATTTATATATTTTCTTAACTCTCTTGCATCTCTTGCTAACAACGAATTGTCTACAAATTCTCTAATTGTTTTTGGTGTAATGTCACCATCAACAGATAAAATTGTATGTTTTAAACGTGTTGTATTTTCTGGGTTAGAATTTTTGTTAATTTTTTTAAGACCTTTTAACTCATTTTGGATTTTAGTATCATCTGCTTGGGTTAAAAGTTTAAATGTAATTGATTTTTTAGAAAAAGGTAATGTAAAATCAAATTCATTTTTACCTTCTACAATTAAACTTTCATCTAATTCCTTGTCTTCTAATTCACTAAGATCAACACTTGCATCTTTATCCTGATATTTAAATTCATAATTTGCTCCATATCCTAAAATACGAGCAGCAATAAGAATAGCATTTTTGTCTCCTGTTAGTAAATCATTATAATCAATAGGTGTTACAATAAGTGATTTCAATAATTTGTCAATTACTGTTCCTTTTTGTATGTAATTTTGATTTGTTAAAATGTCTTCTTCTTTAGCAGTCATATACTTAATTTCAACGACTCCTGTTGAAAGTGGTGATTCTTTAGGGTATAATAAACCCTTTGATGGTAATGTAACTTCCTCTGTTGGAAATTGGTGTTTTGTTTCTTCCATAACGTTATTTAATTATTAAAACTAGTTCAGATATACATATATAGAGAAACAAAAAAAGCGCCAAATTAGGCGCTTTCTTTTTATATAATTTATTATTATTAGTAATTTAAGATAGCATAATCCATTCTAATAGTAAGATTAATATTCATTGGTGTGTCTGAAGTCCAATCAGCGTCTCCAAAGTTAGCTTGTTTACAATAAGCTCCTTTTAAAATCCACTCTTCAACTACATCACCCACAGGACCTAAAGCGTTAAATCTAATGTCTTTTTTATAGAAATCAGAATAACCATCTCTACCTGTAACTGACTCATGTGACAAACGAACCCATTCCATTACTGCTTGAGCACCCGATGGTGTTACTGGATCATAAAGATCACATGTAATGTCTTGCCAATCAGCTTTTCCTTTTATTTTTCTTTTCACATTAATGTGATCAAGTGTTACGTCTCCAAAAGAGATATTTGGTCGTCCTACTTTTTTAACTAGGAATGCTGGGATTCCGTCGATGTACATTATAAACCTGTTTTGTAATTTAGGTTCAAATGCTGTAAACATCATTTCGTTTGTATCTAATATTGCCATCTTTTATTGTTATTTTTATTATTCAATTATAAATATAATGCTTTTTAACTTTTTAGTAACCTCCGCCACCACCTGCACCACCTGCACCACCTGCACCACCTGATCCACCACCACCATCAAATGTAGCTCCCGTTGGTTGGATGTTAAAGTCTAAAATTATAAATTCAGCTGTTTTTGTTGGTTGTAAGTAAATAGCTCCTACTAATTGATTTCTATCAACTACATCTGGTGTGTTGTTGCTTTCATCCATTTGAACTCTAAATGCAAACAATCCTTGTCTTTGTTGTACTGATTCTAAATAAGGATTAACAATATTTAAGAATCTGTTTCTTGTTGCTGTTGTGTTTTGTTCAAATACTAAGTATCTTGAAGAACTTGCAATAAATTTCTTAACTGTAAGAAGTAATCTTCTAACATTAATTCTGTCTAACGCTGTTGATCTTTCTTGTAGTGTTTTCTGACCCCATATACAAACTCCTGTTTGTGGGAATGTTGCTATTGGGTTAATTTTATTGTCATATAAAACATCTCTTTCAGCTTGGTTTAATCTAATTTTAGCTTCTAATACATTTCCTAAAATACCTCTGTTTAAACCTGCTGGAGCAAACCATTCAGCTCCAATTGCATCTGAAGCTGCTATAGCTCCTGGTACTATTACTGATGGTGGTACTAATATTGGCTTATTAGCGGCAGTATCAAGCACTTTAACCCATGGGTAATAAACTGCAGCATAGTTGGTGTCTATACCACTTACGTTGCTTACAGCCGTGTTTACTGACGCTCCTACTTCATTTAAATCCATTACAAAAAATGCATCTCCTCTTTCTTCTACCATATCAATACCTGCATTTGTAACTAATGGGTGTAGTGAATGTATTACACCAGGCATAGCTAACATATTAATGTCATATTCATCTTGGTTTGAAAGAATGTCGATTGCTTTCTTATATCCTATGTATCCAGCTTTTGCTGTTGTACTTAAATCAAATCCATATAAGTTAGTAGCTGAAATATTAGCTCCAATTTGTTTTACTATGTGTGGTGCAATACCATCATCACCTCCTTGGAAAGGAATTGTAAATTTAAGTTGGTTTGCTGTTGGTCCTGTTGCTCCTGTTGAATCAATTGAAGCACTTAATGAACCTACAAATAAACCTGAATCTGCGTGGCCTGAAAAATTTTCAACATTAAAATCTCCTGATACGTTAGCTAAATTACTTTCTGGTAGTGGTTGTAAGAAATTTTCATTGTCTGATGATTTGTCTAAGAATTTAAATCCTAAGAAACCTCTACCGTTGTAATCTGTTGTTCCTAATGTTTGAACACCTTCGTATGAAGCTGAAGGGAAAGTTACTGCTGGTGATAAAGCTCCTACCCTTACTGTGTCTCTAACTGCTTTAAATCCTTTAGGTGATAATTTAGGTGAAAGTGCTTTTTCTTCTACAGCATTTGTCACTTCTACTCTAACATAATTTGAAATGTTTGGATAATTTCCAAGTAATTCTACTTTTCCTAATGTGTCATTATATTGTGGATATCTGTCTCCCATTACTCTTGAAATGTAACGTGGAGAATCTGGATCTAATGTTACATTATTATATTGTTCTAAAATAGATGGGCTTTTATCTTTATCACCTGTTTTTCTTAAAGATATAGTGAATTGAGAATATTGTTCAACACCATCAATGTCTCCTGGTTCTTTTACATTTGAAATTGAAACTTTATAATCATGACATAAATGTTTACCATGATCTAATGTGTGGAATTTAAATAATTCTTTTGTTGTTTTATTGGGATGAGTTCCTCCTACAAATTGTGAAGTAATAAATGGTGTGGAAGCATATCCATATCCTTCTGTTTGTCCAATTTCTCCATTGTATACTATATCAGCTGACTGAGTAATTAATACAACTTCTCTGTCTGCATGTAATCCTCCATATCCTGTTAAATCTGTACCCTGAGTCGTTGTTGCAACTGAGGCTGTAGTAGCTGGAAAAGTAGTAGATATGTCTACAATATTGCCCGCTTCTGCTGCAGTAATTGTTACAACATTACTAGCTGCTGTAGCTGTAAATCCTGGTTTAGCTGTAATTGAAGCTGCTGTTAAAGTAGCTAATTCAGCTCCTGAACCTGAAATATTACCAAGTGCGACTACTCCTAATGTTGATATGTCAATTTGAGTTAAAGAACCTGATAAATCAGTAGCAGCTGCTGCTTGTGTTGAAGTATCAAACCCAAAAGTATGTAGAACACCAGCAGATGACTTTAAGTAAAATGAACCTGAAGCTCCTAAAGATGCATCTTGTAAACTTGAAGTAGATATACCTGATCCCGCGGCAAATGTTGGGAAAGTTATTGTTGCTACTTCTTGAGTTGTTGTAGCTGCTATGTCTGTTTGTAAATTCTTAAAGTTAACGTAAGTGTAACCAGGAGTTCCTGCATATACAGTAGCCGATGTTTTACTATTATTAGGATTAGCTCCTAATTGTTTAAAAATATAATCTGTGTTAGCTGGGTTGAAGGAACCATTTAATAGAGTTGATGTTACATTACTTCCACTTAATGTTAAAGCAACAGATGTGTTCACATTTGCTGCTATTCCTGTGTTACCTGTAAGTGTTGTGTTTTTTAAATCAGGAGTAGATAAAGCTTTTGACGGATAAATAGCACCTATAAGTACATTACCTTGGGAACCAGAAACTGCTATAGCTATAATTTCATTTGTTCCATTTGTGTATGTGTAACCTCCTCCGGCTAATACTCTACATACTGTAACAGATCCTGCACTTCTAAGATACTCTCTAACTGTTTGGGGAACATAAGTTTCTGAACTTAATGATCCGAATCTTCTTTCATATTCTGAAAAACTTCTTACTACTGTTGGGACAAATGCGGGTCCTTTAACTGTTGGTCCAACAATTGCTGCTCCTATTGATCCAACTCCTTGTGGTAAAAATGATAGGTCGTTTTCTCTTGTAAATACACCTGGTGAAATTATATTTTCTGCCATCTTTTTATATTATTTTAAAATTATGTTTTTTTTCATGGGTTTGTTCCCATATAAATATGGAAAAAAACTACAAACCAGCCTAAAGTAGGCAATTAAGCTTAATTCCTAATCACCAATAAATATAAAAAAGATTTTTAAAAAATTATTCTAGGGGACTAAAATTTCCTGTTTCAATGTCAAGACTTCCTTTTCCATATTTGTCAGTTAATTCTTTAGCTATTTCCTTTTCTAATTGTTCTAAATTAGTTAGTTGTTCTTGAAGAGATTTGTCTTGTTGTTCTAATTTAATTTGATTTATTTTAAGTTGACCAAATTGAATCATAGTTGTGTTTAAATCTTTTTGAAGATTTTGGATTTTGTCGATTTCTTCAACTGTAAATTTTACTTCAGAATTGGGTGTGTCTTGTTGGGGAGATTGAGGTGTATTTGGTTTATTATCCTCTATTGATTTTGCTACTTCAGAAGGTGAAGGTAATTTTTCTTTTATTGCCATAACTTTTATTATTAATTAATTCGGATATACATATATGTAAGATTTGAAAACATTAATTTCTATCAGTAGTAAATTATAAAGTCATGTCTGATGCCTTAATTTTTTATATCAATGCTAATGTTACTGTTGCTCCAAATACTAAAATTGTATTTGCACCTGGGGTACATTTAATTACTAAATCTTGAGTTAAAGAAGCAGGTATAGCTGTTATAGCTTTTTTTTCATTAAAGTTAGCTATAGTTGCAACAATGGCATTGTCTGCACCTGTTTTGTAATTGAATGATTTTACTGATACTGCATTTGATGTGTTTGCACTTGCATGTACTTCTACATGGGTTACTTTATGTAAAGGAGGTATTTCTACAAAAGCATAAAAATCATCTGCGCCTGAATACCCACGTGCTCCTAATATGTTTGAGGTGTCATCTTCAATAAATACAGGTCTACCTGTGTCATCATTATTTTGAAATTGATTGGGGAATACTTTAATAGTTATTTCTCCCTTTGTTGAAGATGATTGACCTACTACTCTATAAACCGCAGAATTTGATTTATAATATAAATGGCCATTTTTTACATCTACAATAAGATCCTTAGGAGAAAACTCCGTAGAATTGGGAAATGTAGATTTATTTTTTATTTTGTTAGCCACAGTTTTTAGGGTTTATTATAAATATAACTCTATATTTTTTATCTTAAAGCCACTGTTGCTGTTTTTACTACTCTACCATGGGTCATTGTAAACACTAAAGCATATGTTCCTCTATTTTCAGTTACTGTCATTACAACATCCATATTATTAGTGTTGCTTAAATTTTTGTCATAAGTAACCTTAGCTGTGTTAGTAGCAATGTCACTAGCAACAGATGAACTTAATGCCGTAAATGAACCAGATATTGTTGCTGAAGAATATCCAACCTTAGCTGTGTTAGTAGCAATGTCACTAGCAACAGATGAACTTAATGCCGTAAATGAACCAGATATTGTTGCTGAAGAATATCCAACCTTAGCTGTGTTTAAGGCAACAGCATCAAATATTTCATCTGTCATTACTCCCCAATTGTTAGTGTTCGCCGCGGGTAAAGAGGCATTATTACCATCTGATGAGTTAACTGTTAGTGAAGTTCTGTTTGCTGTTACAGATAAATTAGTAGTTGAATTTGAAGTTACTTCTGATCTTAAATAACGATGTATTTCTTTTACATCATCTGTTAGTTCTTGTATTTGATATAACATAGCTGCTTCGCTTTCAAATGCTTCTAACTCTAAATGTTTTCCACTTTCAAATGATTGTGATATTCTTGTTAATTTAGTTTCATCTGTTATTTTATGTCTGTCAACTGGTTTTCTGTCTGCTAATGCCATTTTTATTTATTTTTATTAGTAATAAGTTATAAAGTCATGTCTAATTCCATTACTATAAATATAAATTAATCTAAACTATTTATCTTACCTATGTTTGCTGTTGCTACTGTATTGACTTTTCCTATATTTGCTGCTGCTACTCCTAATACAGTGTGAGTATACCCAGTAGCTAAAGTAAAATCAATACGAGGACGTTGACCTGCACTTGAGGCTTCAAAAAAACGGGCTCCCAAATTAGTTGTACCAGCAGATGAAGGTGTAACATTCAAATAATCATTAGTGTAATCTAAAAAACAAACTATAACAACATCATTATTTTTCATGTCGGCTAATAGATCACTAGTAGCGGTTAAATTATTTTGACTACTTACATTCCATGTTCCTGATGTTGATTCAAATGCTTCACTATAAGTAGTAACATTACTTGCTTGTGAAGCACCATCTGTCCAACCAGGCATAGCATCAAAATCTCCTGTTGACAGTGCTGTTCCTCCATCACCCCCAAATGCATTACTTTTTACAGCAATAACACTACCATCATCCCCCGAAGACCCAACTATTTCAAATCGAGCTGAAGCTACGGTTCCTGTTATTCCTGATGTGTCAAAATACATAAAGGACCTTTCTACTCTAAAGGTAGTTCCGCCACCTCTACCTGAAAACGTATTTACTGCTGTAAAATTAGATGATGCGGCTTCAGCAGTAGCTACTGTCTGCCCTGTGTTAGCATCTCTAGTACCTGCCCAAGTTGAAGTAAAACCTTTGACGCGACCATCATCTGTGTTTGAAAATAATTCAGCCATTAAAATTCTTTTTTAGGCAAATAATAAATATTATTATTATAATAGCTATTAGATGGGGGATTAATCTTAATTTCTTGCCATGTTAAATTAGGTA
>Ga0209337_1002523_pt1 | contig 13220 bp, 17 predicted proteins | sample LinPmetageLP53_FD_184044 | JGI IMG/M metagenome (GOLD analysis project Ga0209337, IMG submission 184044) | Marine viral communities from the Pacific Ocean - LP-53 (SPAdes) (version 2) | ecosystem: Environmental > Aquatic > Marine > Oceanic | place: Pacific Ocean | collected 2010-02-08
GTTAGTTTCTCCTTAACTTAGTTTGTTATTATTAATCCAAGCTATCTTAGTAGGTAATGCAAAAAAATTATTTTTTACGACTACCACCAAAGGTAACTCTAGACTGTCTATCAATATTGATAGGCATGTCCGGGTGTTGCTCCTTCATAAGATCTCGATCAACCGCGTCTGTTCTGTCTTGAGTTATTTTTTGAAAATACTCAGCACGACTTTTCAATATCTCCTCCGGTATCCTTGCCAACACAAGGCCACCAATTCCGATTAAACCAGCATGTCTTCCTTCATGGATAACAGGATAATCGTGTTCGCCCATTTCACTTAAAACGGTTTCTGCTTTCACGAATTCCCAACCTTCTCTAAGTTTTTTAGATACATTACCTGGATCTTCAAAACCATTTGTAGAAGTTCTTATCCATCTGTGTGCATAGCCTTGCGGCGCAGCTGGCGCATCCAAACTGGATGGTGGAGTCCAATCTTTCTTTCTAGAAAGTTTTATTCTAGATTCAGACTCGCGTGAAGTTTTTAGTTTATCATTCATATTAAGATCCTTCCTTCACGTATTTTGCGTATTCCTCTAGCGGCACCCCTAATTTCTTAGCGATAACTACCTGCGATTTGGTGAGTTTCACAGACTTGCGTCCACCTGATCTTCTGCTAACAGAAGCTACGTTTTGGACGGGTGCAGCTTTTGTTGTTTCTTCAGTAGAAGATTCCGCAAATTTCTGAGGGAAATACTCCTTCATACGTTTGTTGATTTGATTATAATAGCCATCACTCTCCGCGTCAATTCCCTCCTGCAAAAGGTCTTCATGTATTCCCATAGCAGCAGAAGTTAATACTCTGTCAGATCCAAACCATTCATTATCAGTAGCCCATTCTTGAGCCCTAGTGCTAATTCTTGGTTGTGGAGCCTCCGTTTGTTCAACAGGTTGCGATTCTATTTGTTTTTTTCTAGACTCTTTATCAGCAAGAGACATCGAAACTTTTTCTTTCTCTACAGCCAATTTAGTAAGCTTATCTTGAGCTTCCATAATTTGATCTGCATCGTTAGAGTCTAATGCTATTCTCAACTCAGCTTTTGCTTTATCTCTTTCTGAATCAACTCTAGCATTATATTCGTTAAGATAATTAGTATCAGTTTCTTCGAATTTCTTCTCAGCACTTTCATATTTATCTTTTAAACCTTTAGCATAATCAACAGCCGCTCTTTCTCTACGTTCTGCTTCTTTAGCTTGAAAAGTTAATTTTTTTATTCTTTTTTGAACTTTGTCAGAATAATCTTGAAGACCTGATTCTTCTTCTTTTTCTTCTACTTGTTCAAACTTAGGTTCAGCTTTTGGTTCTTCTTTTTCTTTAGTTTCCTGTAAAAGTTCCTTAGCAGTTTTATTACCACCACCACTAACATCTACATAACCTAGATCAACTTCTTGTTTTTTTTCAAAAGCTTCAGTGGATACTTCTGGAGCATCTACTGTTATTGTTTCTTCATTAACACCAGATGTATCTATTTCAACTTCTGGATTTGTGTTTTGTTCTGCCATTTAGTCCTCCTAGTAATGGTGCAAAATATCATTCGGGTCATTAATTGTTGCAATGACTTCATCATCATTCAACACTCTTACTTCTCCGCCATCTATTTTGAATCTAGAACCTGCGTACCTACTAAAAATAATCCATTCATTTAGTTTGCACCAAGGTCCGTTTGAGAATTTATCTTTATCATTGTAACAAAGATCTCCCATTTTTAAAACAAGACCACAAACTGTAGTCATTTGTATTGTTTCTTGTGTAGTATCAGATAACCACAAACCACCTTTGGTTTTTTTAGGGCCAGCATATGGCAGCACTAAAATTCTATAACCTGTTGGTGTTGGTAAACTATCTAATGTTGATTTATCGATCGATTTAGGATCTAGGACTGTTTCAATCTCGTCTTTAGCTTTGTAAGCTCCGAGAAGTGCTTCAGTCCGTTTCGGTATCTCCGTGGACTTGTTCATCATCGTACTCCGTTGTTGTCAGCAGGTCTTTAAGATCCTGTTGCAGATCCTCTAAAGATCTGATTTGACCCCTAACATATTGTAGTTTCTCCATAGTGTCAACACTATATATAGCGTGATCCTTTAAACGAGTTAGAGCTTTTTTAACTCTATGTTGTACGAGAGATATTGTATCTATGTCCATTAATTTCTTTTCAATGAAATTTTATTCTTACCTTGTTTCAATAACATAAAACCAAATTCATTTACTATAACTTTTAATATAAGATCCATATTAAATTTAGGGTAATCATCAAAAACAAAAACCGTACCTGCGTGTGATCTTTCACCAAAGAAAACTACTTCTTTGATTACATCAACAGTTTTATGGGGTCCATCAAAATGAACTAAATCGTATTTATTTATTATTTCTTTTTTTTCCCTGTAGATGGGCACACCATCAGAAAACCTTTTCATAAATTCATCATCACCCATCGGAAACAATGTAAAATTTTCATAGTCAATATCTTTAATTAATTGAAGTTTCATACTGTTTGTGTAATCACAAGTATATGAACTAGATTTATCATAGTGTTGATAATCTAAATTACCATATGGATCTATTCCTATGTGCCAATGTTTTTTATCTTTTAATGTTTCTAGTATTGTGGCTGTGCCTTTACCTTGACGAACTCCTATTTCAGCAGTTAACAAGTTGTCCCCTAATGTCTTACACGCTTCTGTTATAATTTCGTATTCAGTGCTGTCGCCTGCTATCATTCAAAAACCATATTTAAAATTAATCTTGATTTATCTTGTTTTGTGGTGACGCCTCTATGTAACCAGTCACTTTTAAATATTTTAGCTTGGCCTTCTACGTCTGGGTAAAATTGATTTAAAATTTCTGTTCCACCATCTGTTGGCATAATACTGTAAACCAAAGAAATATTTTTTTTAGTTTGCATATCAACGTGTCCTACACCTTCTTGTCCTTTAAAATAATAATTCCACCATAATCTTAAAATATTATTATAATTAAATTTAAGTCTTTCAAATACAATATTTGCAATAAGTTTTCCATAAATGTTTAGTGGAGAATTGTTAAAATCTTTATGTCCTTCACTAGCGCTCTTCAACATCATACCCATATGGGGGTAACCGTTTGTGCAAGCTATTTTTACCCTTGAAGAATAGTCTGTATCACCTTCAAAACCAAAATACCAACTATCTTGTAAAGATAGAATATGCATAATATTTTTGTTTTCTTGAGAAGGAAGTATATTATTTACTAAAATTGGTTTTTTTGAACTATTTAACTGTTCAATCAATTTATCCATAAATCATAATTTGAATTGTTGGAGTATTTGTAATTTTTCCTCAGCTTCTGCAATTTTTGCAACTAACTTATCAAGTTCATCTATGTGTTGTGGGTGCTCACCAATCGCTACAGGTTTTTCTAGGTATATTTGAATAGTTGCGTCAGCTTCCGATATCTGAGCTTGATATCTATCTTCTAGAGCTTGTAGTAATGTTGATCTTAGACTCATAGCGAATCTATATATTATTTAGGATTTTTGTAAACTAAAAAACGCCTTCGAATTTGCCACCTTTTATAGCGCAACCCATACCTCTAGTTTTAGCTTCTCCACCGTGCTTCATAGTTGGTACGTCTCTGTTGATCATTTGATTTTCTCTCGCATCTTCAAATGTTTCAACAACAGCAGGGTTACCTCTCGGTTCCGTAGGTAAAGAACCTATAGGTCTTCTTTGTGTGTTTCTTCTTCTTCTAGGTCTTCGGGGTTTAGTATCTATGAGTATCTCTCTTCTTCTTCTTCTTCCCTGTTTATCTATGTAAGTTATTACTTTAGTTTTATTTTCCATTATATTTTACCCTGTGCTTTTAATTTCTTTATATCACCTTTTGTGGGACCTGTTAACCCCTTAGGTTTTTTTGAAAATATTACTGTATTTGGTTTTACTGAATTGATATCAGGTGATACTTTAGTTAGATTCCAAGGTCTAAATAGTTTTTTAATCCATTTCCACATCTTATGTCCTTACGTTAGTTGGTTTTGGTCCTGTGTTACCTGCTGCTCTTTTTCGTTTGACAGCACTCGCCCGTTGCGACTTTGACATCGCTGTGGCTTTTGCAAGTGGGACGCATTTTGGATAAGCTCTCTTCGCATCTGCCCTTTGTTTTGAACGGCCACAAGGTGCGAATGAACCATCTGATCGTTTGCTTCCAATATCTACCCATTTTTGTTTGAACCATTTTGTTAGTCCCCCTTCTTTCATTTTTTTTGCAGATCCTGACGGCACACAATTAGGAACCATTTTGTTTCCCTTTTTCTTCATGCCTGCTTGGACATAGCCCTCCCAACAAGTACCTCGCTTATACATTATTTTACGCCTTGAAAGTTAAGTCCTCTTATAGCTACACCACCTCCTCTTACTAATTTAACTGTGCTTAAACTTTTTGCTTGTCCTGCGTGTAGCTTAGATGCTTTTTTTAAACCTTTAATAACTTTATTAATTTTGATACTAGCCTTTTTCATTTCTTGCATATGTGAAGATGTGTTTAGTGGACCACCTTTAGAAAATTTCTTAGTAAAAGTTATTTTACCACCTTTGGTAGTTTGTTTATTAAATTTATTTTTTGATTTTCCAAAGTTACCTTCAATAGTTATATTGCTTGATTTTCCAACTTTAATATTTTTACCATAAGTTATATTTTTTGATTTAGTTTTTAATGAATTACCACCAGAGGATTGTGTATTTTTATTTTTGCTAACCCCAAAATTACCATATTTAGAATAAATATCTACACCAACTCCTTGATCATCAATTTTTGTTTTACCACTTTGTGTTGTTTGTTTAATTAAGTACGGAGCTACGTCTACACCTTTTTTAGCTTTGATAACTTTTATTTCAGCACCCTTAGAAGCTTTCTTAGGTCCCCAATCTTTTCTTTTAGTTCCTGAAGGATCTTTTATTTTACCTGCACATATTTTTGATGCATACGCGTTAGCGTAAGCTGATGGATAAACTTTAAATTTTCTTTTTGCAGCTGATTTGCCTCTAGCACATAACTTTGTCATATTTTTTGCATTCCTGGATTAGTTGATAATATATTTTTATTTGCTCTAGGTCTAGCTATTGAATCTTTACTTCTTTTACGAAGTTGAGCTATCGCAGATTCTTTCAATGCTCTTTCTTTTCTTAATTTTTGTAAATCTCTTTCTAGGTTCATTTTTTATCCTTATTCATTCCGCCTCTGAAGATCTGAGTTCCCTTAATTCCATAAATACTCGCCACGACAAGTATCCATAAATTTGTGAACCATGAAGGGAGTTGAGAGAACATGTCGAAAAACAATTTTACCTTGTCCATCGCTCCTGGGTCGTCACTTATGACAGCCCAACTCAGAACTGCTATTGGCGCTGACAAAATTATCAAAACTGCCTCGTCCTTCCAATCTGAATTTCTTGATTCTAGAAGTTTACCTTGGTAAGCTTCTTCTCCCTGAGCCATCTTTCTTGCGTGCATCATTTGTGCGTCCGCCATAAGCATCTTTGTCTCTTGACGCTTCTTGAAGATGTGCGTACCTGCTTGTGCCGCTAATTTTATTGCGCTTAACCACATTGTATTTCTCCTGTCTTCTTATACTCATGAATTCTATCATTTTATCTATAATTAAGAAAGCCCTGTAGCCTGTTTGTCTCCATCTCCAGGTTTGTTTGTGGTGTGCTTGACGTTTTTTACAAAGAACAACATTAGCTCCAAACATATCTGCAAATTTTTGTAGTGTATCCTTGTCGGACATCTCAATATTGCATGCAAATATTTTTGTTCGGTCTTTTCCTTTGGACCAAATGCCAAAGCTACCTTCTCCATCAAATATACCAGCTAAAAAAATTAATTTAGACTGTACCGGGAGACTTTCGTACGAGTTTTTTGGTGTATTTTTTGACACTTTTAAACTTCTTTTCAGTTAGCCCTTGTGGGTTAAATCCTTTTTTAGGTGGTGGCCCGTAACGTACGCCTCCACTTAAACCCTTTTCATTATTTCTTCTCAAGTTTTTCCCTCGCTATCTCTAAACGTTCATCTGATTGTGAATCTTGTTGTGCAAGTCTATCATAATCAAACTCTAACCTCTGTGCTGCTCTTTGATTGTCTTGATCAGCTCTAAATTTAGTTTCTTCAGCTTTTCTTTGAAGATCCATAGCTCTTAAATCAATTTCTTGTTGTTTAATTTTAATTAAAGGGTCTTCTTTGTTCTGTGAAGCATTTTCAGTTTGAACTAACTCTTGAGTTATCTGTGCTGCAATCTTGGCAACCTCTGCTTCAAACATTATTTCAAATTGTTGCGGGTCTTGTTGAGCCATCTGTGCCATTTCAGGATTTTCCATCACCATTTGTTTAACTTGTGCTTTAGCTTTGAATGAAATGTGATCAGAAATATGTGATTGTAGTAATGCGTACACCTGTGGATTGATTTGAACCATTCTTGATGCCATAAAAGCCATGTGAGCAGCAATGTGTGCATCATGATCTTGAAATTCAAACGCAGTTAGTAACTTCATTTGAAGTGCACGTGCATTTTCTTTCGCAGGATCCAAAGGTTCCGGTTGTTTTGGTGGTTGTTTTAAAATTTGATCTATAGTTTTTGTTCCAAGTGCTTCGTAAACACGTCTATAAGCTTCGTGTAGGTTATGCATTCCTGGATTTGACTGTGCAATTTGTAATTGTGCCTGTGCAAGAGTTACTCTTTGAGCCATAGACATAATATTTGGGTCTGCAACAGGTAAAATATCTACTTTGTTATCAAAATCCGTTTGTTTAATATTTCTTGGACCACCGTAAACGTCATAAGGATACTCTGGTGGTAAGAACTCACCGCAAAGTCTAGCTAAAATTTTAAATTCAAGCCTCATTGCGTAGTAACAACGTTTGTGGACACCACTCATTACACGTGATCCTCTTTCCATCAAAGCCATTGTAGTACCAACTGCTCTATTTTGAGTATCGTTACCAACACCAGTGTCTGTGATAGCTGCAAATTTTTGTCCTGCTTGAACAACAAAGCCCATTAGATTGTAAAGGGTAGGACTTGGTTCTGTAAATGGTAAATTAAAAAACTGATCTCTGATATTTCCACCAGGTGCATCTACATCTCTAAACTCTCCTGGCTGAATTGGTTGATCATCATCTCTAACTCTAATACCTCTAGACTTAAATCCTGCCGGTAAATTTTTTAAAGTACCTGCATCGATTAATTGTCTTAAGGCTTGTGTTGCAGCTTGTGATAAGCCACCAATCATATGAGTTAAACCAAAACCATAAAAACCTAATCCTGGTAAAAATTTGTAATGTACAAAATATTCTATTCTTGAATAACTAGGATCAGCAGGTTTGTAGTTTCTGTAAATAGATAAAACTTCTCCACTACCTTCATCAATAGTCACAATGTATGGAATTTTAATTTTTTTAGCTTTGTCATCAAAATCTTCGTAATCATCTAAATTTAAATCCACATGCATTTCTAGAATTGTATTCAAATAATCTGAACCGGTGCCTTTGATACCTTCTAGTTCATTTAATTTTTTCTGTACTGAATCGGGTTCTGTAGTGCTGTCAATTAATTCTATGTCTCTATAAAATCCTGCAGCTTGTTTCTTAATAACTTCGTTTTGTGTCATTTTAATAACATGAGTTATTCTTTCACAATCTTTTAAATCGGATGCGTAGTAGGGAACTACTAAATCTTCTGCTGGTATAAATTTAGATACAGGTCTATCTAATAATTCATCGTAATAAATTTTCTTAAATGTAGATCCAGATAGCGGTAGATAAAATAACATCTGATCCATATCAGTCGTGTAATCTTCCATCTCCTCCATTAGCAGGTAATTCATGTAATCTTTAACTCTATCTGCTTGTTGTTCGGTAGCCGGTGTTTGTAAGCCTATAACTTGTGTTCTTACTGGCCCATCAGAGGGCACTAATTCTTTGTATGCTTGTGCTTGGAACTGTGTAACTGATTCAGCTAACAATGGATGCGTGACACCGGAGGCTCCTTTGAAAGGTCTTGATACTTCTTGGTGTCTAGTCCCCAATAAATCTAAACCTTTGATATATGCGTCTTCCCATTCTTTTCTAGATGTCTTATCTTTTTTGTATTCTTCGATAAGCTCCATGGCCATTTCTTTAAGCTCTCGCTCATCCATGTCTTCTGCAAGATTAGCATTAAAATCGTCTTGAGGTCTTTCCTCTACAACTTCTTCTTCGCCTTCAACTTGTACATCTACTGGAAGACCATCTGGTTGTTCAGTTACTTCTTCTGCTAATTCCTCTGTTACTTTTTCTACTGCCATGATTAATTGTACCTTATTGGTTTAAACATATCCACCACAAGTCCGCCTTTGGACTTATACGTTTTTTGTGTATTTCTCATTAGTGGAACCACTTTAATCGCATATGCATCAAAATACAAGCGTGGATCACCTTCTGGGATATTTTTAAATCCTTTAAGAGGTGAATCTACAGCCTCGCTGTGGTAACTGCTTTTAATTTCTTTGCCTTTTAATGGGTGATCTGATGGGTATTTAAATTTATCATCGCTAACTTTTTTATAAATTTTAGTTGGATCTGATAAGGATATTTTTGTTGGCCCTGCTTTTGATCCGTAGAATCTCGCATTCTTACCCATGACATCTGGAAGTACCGCTTTACCTTTTTTACCAATACCTTTACCATTTGCGTAACCATAAAATCTTTCGTTACCTGCTTTGTACCCTTGTCTAAAACTTACCTTGTCAAACGGGGCAACGGCTACGTAATCAACATTCTCACGCGCAGCTTTTTGCATTAAATATTTAATTGCATGGTCTCCGTATGAATCTGCTTCAACCATAGGAAAATAATCTTTGGTAGTGCTAGCTTCAAATCTATCTCTTTGAGAAGTTAATCTTTGTAATTTTGTATTAATATCTTTCATAGATGCACTGATTGCATTTACTCTACCAAACTCATTTCTTGAAAGTGCCTCATCTAAATCCTTAAGCATCTTACCCCGTTGACTTACAAGCAAATTTAATTCTATCTCCGCATTGAATGGATTAAGTCTGGCCTCTCCCGACAATTGTTGGGCTTTAGTCAAAGACTTTGCAATACTTTGGTTTACATCCGATTGTATTTCATTAATCATAAATACTTTTTTACCATCAGGTGTGAACCTTGTATCATATCTAATATGATAAATATTATTAGTGTCACCAATTACATCTGTGAAGTGACCACCTTTATTTCTAAGGTTTGAGTTAGTTACGATATCTTCAGGAAGAGTAAATACAGTTTCTCTGTAATCCTTACCACCTTGTAATGTGTAATTAGATTCAGTTCCGTATTTAGTTTTTGTAGCCTGCATGGGTCCTGCTTTGTTATTGATATCACCAATAACTTTATTTAAAACTTTTCTTTCTTCCATAGGTAAATCGGGAGTAGTTCTTTTTAATGAATCATTAATAGCACGTAATGCTGATTTAGTTGGGACACCTCCGTCTGCATCTAAATAATATTGCATGTCATCTAAACTTTGTTTTATTTCTTCGTTACCTTTGTATTTTACTTGTAAATCTCTAACAGTATTTTTTGCGTTCTTACTAGCTACATCAAAAGCTTCTTGTGCACCTTTGTTAACACCAAGCTCTATTGGTTTTAATCTATTAATAGGATTTAATTTGATCATTGCTCCTACTTCATTTGCATCAAGCTTTAGACCAAATTTCTTTGCTGCATATAACAGGCCACCTGTAAGATCTCCTGCCTCATTGAATACTGCTAAATTAGAATCGAATAATTCTTCTTTGGATACATTAACTTCTTTACCGGCAAAGGGGCCTGAGTCGTATTTAAATCTTTTCTGTTCTCTAACAGTCTTAGTTGCAGGTTTGCCAAATATTTTAAAGTTTACTTTTCTAGTAGATGTTAAATGGTCTAGCCACTCATCTGCAGTGTACTTAGATCTACCCATTCTCATAGCCCAGTCATATGTTGATGAACCAAAAGCAGGTGCCATGTCATCACCCATCTGTAGGGGTTTTGTTTTTTTAAGAACTACTGGTGGGTTTTTTAATTCTTGAGTAACTAATTCTTTAGCCTGCGCCTGTGAGGGTTTAGGTGTGTAAGTTATTTGATTTGTCTGTTGTCCGGTGGTCGGTGTTGCTGAAGGCTTTTTCGCCTTAAGTAATTCCTTACCAGCTCTAAGTAATGCCTTTAGGGACATTGTCCCTCCTATGTAATTTTAGTAGGTTTGTTTCTACCTAGTTTGCATTTTACTTTTACTGATGTTCCGTGTTTGTAACCCATAGGCTTTTGCATCATTCCGCCACCCATCTTACCTTTAACCAATGATCTGGCTTTTTCAATATCTCTGTCAGTAAGTCTCGTACCTTTGTTCTTAAAAGCTTTTCCTTTAGCATAAGTTAACATTTGTTTTTGAGTAGAAGTTAAATCAGTAGAATCCTTTAAAGTTTTAAGTACATCTTGAGTTGTTTTAAAAGCTTTATATCTTGAACTACCCATGTCAGCACCACCACCTTTAGTGTAACCCATAGGTCTTTGCATCATGCCACCGCCCATTTTTTTCTTAACATCTTTTTTCTTATTCATTTTAGATTCTAAATATTTTTTTGCACCAATTCCTGCAGTAACGACACCTAAAGCTATTTTACCAATTCTAGTTGCACTTACTGCTTTCGCAGCACCAGCTAATTCTTTTCTTCTTTTCATAAATTCAGAAGCAGACTCTCCAGGTTTAAAACCTTTTGCTTTTCTCATCTCTGTCATTGACTTAAATTTTTTCTTACCTTTACCAATTTTTGATCCAGGTTTCACTGAATTAATTACAGGAAGATCTAAACCACTTCCTCTTTTGTATTTCATCATCTTACCGTACTTAGCTTTCATAACTTTACCAGGTTTAATAGATTCATCTTGAAGACCCATGCCCCTGCCTTTTGCTTTCTCAGCTCTTAGAACAGCGAAATCTTTTGCATCAATTTTATTTGGTGGTGGAGCTTTAGCTGCAATTGCTGCTTGGCCTGAAGACATTCCTCCGCCTTTTAATTCTACTTTGATAACCTTGCCTCTATCATTTTTTTTATATGTAAATTCTCTTTTACCACCACTATAATATTTTTCTATTTGTGCAGTAGTTCTAGCAGTAGAACCGCCCTCTTCTTTTGAAGTTTGAGTTTGACCTTGTCTAAGTTTAGTTCTTGGCATAGTTACTCCTAGTAATATTTATACTCTTTTTCTAATTTCATTGGAGGATCGTCCCAGTCATCTGAATACGTAGAAACAAATCCACCTTGTCGATATCTTAACACAGCTTGGGTCATAGAATCAACATAGTCATCATATTGTCCGTTAGGAAACGCTGCACACTCCTCAATTACTTCCTGTGCCCAGTGTTCGTCTAAAGGTGCCCACACCATACCAGATTCAAATACAGGTGCACAGCTATTTATTCTAGTATGCTTGTCTCGTCCTCTAGCAGGAACATAATCAACTACAGGAATTCCTGCCCTACGGAGTTCATGTATTAGTGGAGTACCACTAGCTTTAGCTTCAATGATCACGGTTTCCGGTTCCCAGTAATGGTATTGCTCTAGAGCTACATTCTTAAGATCTGGGAAATCATACCTACCCTTTTGAGCATCTAATAAAATTATACATTTCTCATAACCTTCTACAGGTTCAAAAACACCCCAGGTGGTAATAGCAGAATAGTCCGCACTTTCTTTTTTAGAAAAGGCAGTATCATAACTTTGAATGACGTGAATTAATTTTGGTAAAGTTTCTTTATCATAATTTTGCCACCACTCCCTTTTAATAATTGCACCCTCCTCTGAAGTAGGGTCTTGCATATATTGAGCGTTCCAGTTTTTAGTGGAGATGGAAGCTTTGACAGAGTCTAAATCTTCTTTGTTCCAATACTCAGGCCACACAGGTTTATCATCAGGCATGATTGCAGGAAAAGAAATTAATTTCCATTGATCTGCTTTATTGCCACTTTGAGCTTTAAGTAATCTTCCTGTTAGATCGTCAGTAGCCCAACGAGTCATAACAACTAATATTCTTCCTCCAGGTTGTAGACGTTGTCTGGGTCCTGAACTGTACCATTCATAAGCACGTTCCATTGCTGTGTCCGACATAGAGTCTTGCTCTGTATGTGGATCATCAATGATAAGCAAATCGGCCCCTCGACCTGTGATAGATCCGCCAACTCCCGCTGCAAAGTACTCACCGCCATGGTTAGTCTCCCACCTGCCTTTTGCTTTACTGTCTTCTCGAAGTGTAACACTTCCAAAAATTTCTTTATACTCCCTAGTGTTCATTAAGTTACGAACCTTACTTCCAAACCTAGATGCAAGTTCAGCGTTGTGGGAAACCTGCATAATTTTTTTCTTTGGGTACTTACCAATATACCAAGCAGGAAATAAATAAGATGCAAATTCAGATTTAGTATGACGTGGTGGCATATTGATTACGAGCCTCTTTGCATCTCCATCTGCAATGTCTTCAAAAGCTTGTGCAATAAGTTGGTGGTGACCGTATTTCTTAGGGTCTGTTGCTTTACGATAAATAAAATCTTGCCAAACAGATTCAGCAAATACCAAAAAATTATCTTGGCATAGTTTAATCCACTCTAATTGTTTTTTAAGGATGATATCTTTTAATTCTTCTTCAGATAAATTTTCTATTTTCATAATATATACCCCCTACCTGTATGGTACCTAAAAAAAATATACCCCCTGGGGGTATGGTACCTACTAAAAACAAAGGGTCCTTTCTATATAGTACTTGATTTACAAAAAAATATCAAGATTTCCATCCCGTTTGGAACTGTAGTGTATGAATGTAACCTACTTAGTAAAGCCTTTCGCCCCCGAAAACCCACGCCTAGAACGTGAAACCCTGAATAGTAAATTTTAAAAACGATTTTGAGATTGAGTATGAGCCTTGCTATGCAAGGTATGAGATAGATACAGCAATGGCGAGGTGTGTACCTCGCCATTGGTTGTGTGTTAGTTATTCGTTAGGGTGTAAGGTCTGCACAAGTGTGCTGAACTTTTTAAGTATGCTATTCTTGAACTCATCAACAACTGCATTGCCCACGTTTTCAAGGATATGTTTTTCACACTCGCCCATTAACAACTGAAACATGATTTCATAATTCA
>Ga0209337_1002524_pt1 | contig 13218 bp, 10 predicted proteins | sample LinPmetageLP53_FD_184044 | JGI IMG/M metagenome (GOLD analysis project Ga0209337, IMG submission 184044) | Marine viral communities from the Pacific Ocean - LP-53 (SPAdes) (version 2) | ecosystem: Environmental > Aquatic > Marine > Oceanic | place: Pacific Ocean | collected 2010-02-08
AGAGTTCAAGCTTGAGCCTGGCATCATATTAGATAGAGCACGACCAGCGGTAAACTTGCGCAAGGCTCGGTCATCGTCTTGACGACCAATAAAATCTTGAATGCCTTGCTCGTCTAAAGAAACCTGGTCACCTAAAAGCCCAAGCTCTTCAAGACGCATCTGGTCTCGAGTATCGTAACCTTTATTGGACAAAGCATTTTGAGCAGCACTAGAGCGAATGCCCGTTCCTTGGTCTTGCTTCATTGATTTACTGGTAGGTCGCCCACCTCGGAGTTTGTCAAGACCAGTGTTTACAACACCTCCGACAATTTTTCCGGGAATCCCAGCGATTCGAGCGGCATCTCCCATACCCTGAATGACTTTTCCAAACTTTGACATCTCTTCTCCTAGATTAAATGCTTCTTGCCAATGATGTAGATCCAATGACCGGGATAACCGATGATTGTTTCGTCTGCACCCCAAGCGCTAGGCAACGTAGTATCAGATATTTTCCAGCGAATATCGAGTGCTTGTTCTAAACCCTGTGTTGCCGACGCTCCGCCAGCAATGTTTGATCTGGCATCTGTGACATTTGTTCCGCTGCCTACAAACACCGGCTTGCCCTGAGGAGTGTAACCTAATCCTCCAGTACCTACTAAGGGAACACTTACAAGATCCCAACTTGAGCCAGGGGTGTTGCCTGTAAAGAAACGATTGCCCGTAATAGGCGCTGCTCCTCCCACAGGATTCCATGTTGCTGTAGCTACTTGCTGCATAGCATAAAGATCAGATCGAATTCCTGTCATCATTCCAACGCCAACCTGGTTAGTAAACGTAGTTGATGTTGGCCTTAATCTTGAGCCGGCGGGTTCTGACGGGGAATAGTTCACAGCAGCAAGAACATGATGAATTACTATTGGGTAGTGGATAGGAACAAGAACGCGATCGAAAGTATTAAAGGCACCTGCTGAGCTATAAGGCAGTGTCTGCCAGCTATTGTAAATATCATTGTTATCAGCACCCGCTCCAGGAACGTCCCGCTTAACATGCAATGGCGCAAACAAAGGCACAGCTATTACTTCATAGCCAGCATCTGTCAGAATAGATTCACTGTAGTGAATACTTCCATCTTGTTTGTAACCGCCCTTAAGGCGGTTACGAACAAAAGTATCCACCAGAGAAAACGCAGTATTAACACCGGAAGCCCCGTCAGCTAAGATCGTTGAGTTGCTTGCGGGTAAGACAGGCGCTTGTGCAGCAGGGGTAAATGCTCCGTTGTGAGCCGTCGGAAGATTCTGAACGCTTGCTGCGCCTCGATCTCTTTGCCTTAGTTTTGTTTTAAACTTCATGCTGACAGTAAAAGAATACATTCCTCTGCCTGCATGTGTTGGGACAATCTCTGCAATGTACGCTTTGTCATGGCGCATTTGAACGTTGATCCCTGTCTGGACAAAAGGATTAGCAGTTCTAAATGTATCAGTTAAAGCAAGGTCAGGGATCGTAAGCTTAAATACTTCGTCATCAAACTCATTGGTAAGAGAAGTTGAAAGATCAGACCCGCTAATATGCAAAGAAAAAGAAGAAGGAAGACCATAGTTAATAGTGCCTTCTGGTGAGCTTGCCGCAAGACCCTGGTAGCCTGTAATGTGGGCTGATTCGCAGCGAGTGTCTTGACCGACAGAAATCTCTACAAGCTCATAGTTTTCAATCTCTTCACTATCTGAAGTAAACTGGTCTTGAAGAGCAGGCAGGATAAACAACGACGTTGCAGTTGTTGAGCGGCCTAAGCTGGCCGATGCGTTAGACGCAAAGGGGCTAATGTATGGAAAGTTTAATGTAATCCTAAACGTCCCATCTTCATTTTTTAAGTTATCAGTTGAGACACCCGTGCCTGTAAGCAGAGTCATCGTCTGAGCTACAGGTGTGTAGATGTGCTCAATTAAAAGCTTAATGCCCCTAGTAAGCCTTTTAAAAACATTAGGCACGGACAGTCCTTTCGAGCATCGTCAGTGTCAGACTAGGACGCGTTGTCTCAAAGGGGTAATCTCCCCAAGGTTTATTAGCAGCAGATGCGCTTGGCCCATCCGCCCTAAGAATCAAATAGAAACGAAACCTGGTTTTTGGGGGAACCGGAAGTCCCATGTCTCGATCAATTAAAGCTAAAGTTTTTGTGTTGTCTTCGTATGTGACAATGCCACTAGGTACTATATCAGGAAAAGAAGTGCCTGTTGCTACTGGGCACTGAAGAGCTTCTGCCGCAGAGAATTGGTGCCGATGATAAAGGACTTGGTTCTGATCTTGTTTTTCAAACACAAACGGATTGTCTGCTGTAATCTGAAGCTGAATATCGTTTACAAAATAACCAGCTTGCTCTTGGCCAGGTGCTGTTCCTCCGTCGTATTTAAAGTCATTAGTGTATTCAGAGTTTCCGTTTTCTAAAAACATAGAAACACCATCAATAATAACTGGATCATTTCCTGTCTGAAGCGTTGCGCACCAGGCGTACTGAAGGGGCGTGCTTATCCAGTTGTTCGCATAAGCAGCCTGCCAGTAAAGCCTGTTCCCTTTTAGGCGAAAAGGGTTGTTGCCTGGGTCGCTACCGGCTGGAGCATTGGAATTATAAACAGGCAGGGCCGGGGCCTTCCTGTGTCCACTAACCCCGGCTCCGCCTAGGGCGCTTAGCCTTGCAACTTCGGCTGCGGTAAATGGGCTAAAGCTTAAAACCATTTGAGTTTGCATCCAGCGACTTTCAAGGTCGCCATCCGGGATGTCGTTGCTCCACTCTTCGATCTGCCGGAGCGCTTTTTCTAATCGGTTGCCATCAATGGTTGTGCCATCAGAAAATTGCTGATCCGTTAGTCGCCGTAATGAACTCATTAGACCTCGCCGCCTATTTTGGTCACGGTCAACCCGTGGTTGTGCGTTGTTAGGTTCGTGCCACCAATAATATAAACCCCAGGCAAAGGACCAGTAGGAGCAGCAGCTGCGGCGTTAGCGTTTTGGACAACAGTACCTGCCCCATTCATCACGCCCGCAGATTGATTGGACCTAAAACAGCACCCTTGAAACGTAGCACTACTTCCTGATTCAACCAAAACAAAACACTTAGTAGTAGCGGGAGCAGGAGCTTCAATAGGAGCATTGTATCTCCTTTGGAAAATACAGTTATTAAAAACAACCCTCGAGTTATTCGAGACAACAACTAAACTATTAAGATTAGACGGGTCGTCTTCCTGGACAAAGTAAAGCGAGTTAATAAAAGCGTCTGCTTTAATTAAAGCCTGTCTGGTTATCCTGGCCCTGGCAGCCCCCCAAAGGGCTGCCATGGGCTTGTTAACTACAAGACCTTGGTGCGTGCCAGAAGAAACAAAGTAATCATTTCCAAAAGGCTGGTCTTCATCAAACGCTCCGCCAGGAGCAACCCTAACTACACCCTCTCCGGCAAGTTCCCGGATCATGTTGTTTTGGTTTTCTCTGTCTAGTTGATCTGTTGTCTTTTCGTCTTGAGCAACACTAGAGTAAACAAGTCTTGTCATCGTCCTCGTCGCCTCCTGCTGCCACCAGGACGGAATACCCCTTTAAGACTTGTAATAGCCAAGCTTTCTGCTCGGTTCCTCATAAAACCAAAGACCATATAACTAATACGCTGACCCTTAACACTGTCTGAAATGGCGATCGTGTCATCTTGGCTGTCATCAATTAGGTAATTGCCATCACTAGGGGTGCCATTTGATCCCCACTTTGCCTTATTGTTAAATGTCTTTGTCGCCATGGCCCCAGAGTTATCCTTAAGCCTTGAGCGGATGGTAAGCTTGTCTACTACTTTTGTTAGGTTGCCTGCGTAATCTATGATCTGGCTTGCGTATTCTTTATAGTCTGATCCCAAGATCAGATTGTAAACACCCCATAGCCAGCCAGGACTGAGCTTTGTTGCAGCAGAGCCGGTGCTTCTTACGTTAGCGTAAACACCCCTAGCTCTTAGCTGATTGCCGTTTGCTGCCTCTTCTTTGCTTTTGTATGCCCAGTCTACACCCTGAGCTTTTGCATCGTTATTGTGCGATGAGTCGCTTCGGATAAAGTTCTGAAACCAAACCAGGCTCTCTACATTAGTAAAAGTCGAGGGGGCAGAGTCCTTAACCGTTGCATCTAAGACTGCAATACCAAACCCGGAAACCGATTCGGTTGTAGTCAGGGGCTTCATCGAAACATAAGCTAATACATTGTGGTGAAAGCCTTTAGCGACACTTAGGTTTGGATGAGTAGTCCAGGTATTAGCAACCGAAACACCGTCAAAACGAAGATGTACCCGATCATAAGTGACCCCGCTGCCAGTAGCGCCAGCAGCGTTCTCGGTCCTAGCAATAGTAACGCCAGGAGACGAGTCCACTCTTTCGCTTGGGTACCTTGGGGCAATTGCTCCTCCGGCAGTTTCTTCAGTACTCCAACGCGCTCGGTCAAATTTAAATATAATGTCATAATAAACAAGGTTCCCAAGAGCTTGGTAATCATTAGAAAGAACAATTGGAATCCAATACCTTGGACCGGTAGCTGTTTCTTCTTTGATTGGTTCTTTTAAAATAAACCGAATAGGCGTTTTGCTCGTATCTAAAAGCGAAAGCATATACTTGCCAGCGCCTAATCTAAGATCTTCATCTTCTGTTGAGCGATCTAAAGCGCCACCCCTTCCAAGCCGAGTAAGAACATAATTACTTCCCGCTGAGGGAGATGCCAACCCAACGTGCGATGAAGCATAGGCCAGTGAGTTGTCTGCAATTGTCTCTTGGTTTGCACCAAAGACACAGTAGAAATCATCATCCGAAGCAAGGACGTAAGGGTTAATTAGATTCTGAGTTTTACCTACGGTCGGAGCGCCCGCCCCTGTAAGACTAATGTTTGATTCTGTTGGCCACCAAGACCAAAGCCCGCTGTAGCTCCAGCAGCCATTTGCCTTAGGAGAAGAAAACAAAAGCGCTTGTTTTTTGTGGCTATATGCAATGCTTACATTTTTAGAATCGAATTGGATTTCCATGCTTGGCGGATTAGTAGCAGAAATGTCTACAAAGCCAGCAGCGCTTTCATAGTAACTGGTCATTGGGCTGGTCATAATACCATTGCCGCTCCAGAAACTGTTAATGCTTTCAGATAGCTCTGATACCGAAGTGCCATCTTGCGAAGTAAAGACTCCGCTATTTGAAACCCAAGCAATGCTTTGCTCGTAACGGCAAATCGCTTGAGGGCCTACACACCCAACGTTTGCGCTGATCTTTACCGGGGGGCGACCCTTAGAAACAATCACGCCCTCGCTTGGAGAATAGAAAAACATTTCAGACCTAGTAAAAATAACTAGGTTGCCTCTTAACTCTACCATTGCCGTAATGGGGTTTGAGGATGAAATGCCTTGGGTATTAATTCCAATGACGTTTCCGGGAGAGCCCGCATCAGAAAACCAAACAACGTTACCCTGAGCGTAAGCAAGCCGCCCCCTAAAAGGGGCGGCTACTTGCAACCCTGAAAGAGTAGCGTTGTCTGCATACCGATAGCTTTCTTCGTGCGTACCGTTAAAGAAGTTAACCCGGGTTACAAGTGTGCCCTCTGATCTCCAGGGCTGAGTGTTTACAGAAACAGATACTTGCTGATTCATTAAGCTTGAAAAATCAGCAGGCCGATAAACAAAAACGCCAGCTTCGCTAGAGCCAAAGTAAACCTTGTTATCTTGAGATGAAAACCACCACTGATCTTCAGTGTTGCCATGCAAAAACTTTGAGCCCCTGGCTTCTCCAGAGTAGTTACCATGCCAATCAGAAGGTGTGCTTGGCGCAAGGTTGCCCCCCAGGTTGCCGCCATAACCCTTTTGATTCGCAAGCTCCGCCGTCATCGAGTAAAGAATCTCTTCCCAGGAACGACGAGTCGTTAAATCAAAGACCCTTACAAAGTAAAACTTACTCCAGCTTGGTTTGTAGTTAGGAGTGTTTGTTACTCCCGTTCCAAACAAGTTGTCAGCAGTTCCTCTGCCGCAAAACAAAGAGACAACCTGCTCGTTTCCAAACGGTGTTTTGATGTAATGAGAACCAAGGTGCTCTTCAAAACCAAACTTAATGTTTGTTGTCGTAAAGCCAGCAGAGCTACTATCGCCTTTAATGTTCATGCCCAGGGTAGTATCAAGCTCAGCTTCAACGCCCCAGCCAGGCCGCACGTTAAGCGACTTGTTTACCATCCAGGTATTCTGAGTCCAGGTAACGCGCTTAGAACCGTCTTGCTCAACACCGGAAGTAAGAAGCTCGATCTCTGTTCCGTTTGTAGCCATGCTATCCCCAAGATTCGTAATAGTCGTTAACGTACCTGGATGCCTGGTGGCTTCTTCCGCTCTGAAGGAAGTTGTTTAGCGCTGCTTCTTTTTGCGCAATCTCCCTAAGGAGTTGCGCATTATCCGCCCCATCTCGAATAGCGTAACGACGATATGCATATAAGGCGATCATGTCGTGAAAGCTATCTAGATCATCAATGTAGGCTGCGGCACCAGTTGGATTAAAGACCGTATTATGAAACGGGATGTATTCTAATCGGAATGATCCGCTTGTAAGACCGCTAAAGTTAATGATGCTGCCTTGCAGTACATACTGAAACAACTGGGATGTAGCGATCGACGGGGCTGATTGAAGATACTCAATCAGATCATTGTTTGTCGTTGTGTTGATCCGAGCAATATTAATTAACCGAGAAAGCTTTTTGCCGGCAACTGCTCCTTGCCCGAGAATGTTAGCTGTTTCTAGGTTGTATTGATTCGTTGTTAAATCAAACAAGTGTTCAATATTGTAGATGTAAGGATTAACATCCGAAACTTTATCTCTAAGATCGTTATAACCCTGAGCAAGATAAAGCTTTACCTGGTCGTCAGTTAAGAAGGTGCTGTCTGTCTCATCAGCATAGGACTTAAATAGATTGGCAACATCTAAAGTGTTCATCCTGTTCCGCCCATTCTAACATTGCTAAGCCCGGCTTCTGGGTTGCCTTCATCAAGCAGGCTCCGGCGCTGTTGCATGTCCATAGAAGCTTGGCCCATTTGGCTAGCACCTAAGCCACTAGTCATTGAAGCCATGCCGGCTACTGCCTCATCGGGCTGCTTTTCGACCCGAGGAAAGACCGTGCGAGTAAATTCCATTTCTTGAAATTCTTCATCGGGCTTACCAAAAGAAGCAATTGAAACATAAACATCTCGGATATAGTCTTGTCGCTCTGGCGGCATTTGGTAGTATTCTTCTCTACGCATAAAGCTACCAAAGACTTCGCTAAATGCCTCAAGGTCATCAGTAGGAAAGACCTCAATAGCTGCACCAACAAGCACAGCATTAAGCATGTCGTGAGCGTGGCTAAACCCGGCCATGCGTTTAGTAACTCGAGCATTGCCCGTCTTGTAATCAAGAGCCTTAAGCGCTTCAGTTTTATCCAGCAACCCAAGCTTAGTCATTTCAAGGATGCGCTGATCTCGGTCGGGCTTCTCGTCACGGAACAAAGTTCCTGCCTCGAGGTAGACCTCAGGGCTATCTACAAGGTCAGTATTCTGTAGCGCCTTATGAACAATGCGCCCAGTTTCATCCATCATCCTAATCATCTTAGGTTTGTCGTAAAACTTTTTGCACATTTCAAGAATTGCTACAGATACTTCTCTAATAGCTTGTTCGATATTTGATTGAGTTACCTGCAACTGCTGAGAATCTTTATTGGCAAGTGACTGAATAGCTGCGCCGGATTCGATACCAATAGCTCGTTTACCAAGAGTTGTACTATGCACGCCTGCAACATCCAGCATCTCGGCCGACAATTGCTTGATGTTATCGAGAATATAATTAGGCAAAGGAGCAGCAGCAATTTGCTGGGGCGGAGGTCCAGACGTTGCATTGTACATAACCTTTTCGCCCGGCCGGCTATCAGACAAAGCATCTCGAGAAACCCCAGAGGATTTAGGCACAAGCCATTTGGGATTACCCATAAGCTCAGCGTTGTGCATGACTTGGGTTCTTGCTTTGTTGTACATCATCTGAAGCTCAAGCAAAGGCTCAACCATGCCTAGCCCCCACAAACGGCCAGGGACATTCGTATAGCGAACAAACGTCAAAGGACTTTGCTTGGTTGGCCAGCAGCATTTGTATAGCCACTTAGTACCCAACAGCATTCCCATTTCGCCATTGCTTGTGTAGACCTCAAAGATCTCAAGCCGGTCTTTTAACTCAGCGCCGTTGTTGCCTGCTGCCCGCTGATAAAGACTGTCATAAGTGTTGTCAGGCGCTGAACCTGATTTTTCAATGTAGTCAGCCTGATCTGGGTAAGCTGCTTTAAGATCTTCTTTTGTTACAATGTGCCGAAGAGATACCCACTTTGCCTCGCTAGGTGTCGTCGTGCCTTCTTCAAACAAAAGATCATAAGGGCTAACTGCCCGAGTACGAACCCTGTCATCGTCAGGATCATAGAAGGTATGGAATGCGCTGTTGCCTGTAAGCAGTAGCCATTCAAGGACCTCGGTAATCGTGTCCTTCATGTGTTCGTTATGCCAGTAATAACGAAGCATAGTTTCGGAAGCTTCTGCTTTTTCAATGTCATCTGTTGATGGGCTCGAAGGCATAACGGCAATACTTGGATAAGCAATGCTTAGTCGAGCAAGGATGTTCCGATAGATATTTAAAATAATGTTAACTGTTACCCGGTTCTTTCGACGGTCTTCGGGCGCAGTGATGTAATTCTTTAAGTTCTTATTCCAGCGCAGATGCTGCTTTCCCTGCAAGAATAAAGAACAAAGGTCCCAGACCTTTGTGTAGCTTTGCCGGTAGCGCTTACTGTCTTCAATCTTCTTTGCCATAATGCTGGCTTTAGGAATATCAGGTGCGCCTTCTTTTTTCTCGAAAGGAATAGCATCAATCATCATAGTGCCTTTGTTGCTTTTTTAGCTATTTTCTTTGCCGCTTTTTTAGCTGCTTCGGCTGCTGCTTCTCTTGCAGATTTAAGGCTATCTGCTGAAGCAAGAATTTCTTGCCCGCTTGTTTGTTTTCCTGATGCTCCGCCCATAAAGCCACCGCCTAAGCCGCCTATAATTCCACCAGCAACAGGAGCGGCTGCTGCTAAAGCCGGGCCAACAACAGGAACAGCCGCAAGCATTGGCGCAAGTTTAGTACCTGCTGTAGCGCCGGTCATCGCACCAGAAACAGCACCGCCGGCTGCCGCTGTCATGTCTGGCTCATCTTTGCGCTTAATAGGCATTTGCCGATTGATAAGCGAAGCTTGTCCAAAAGAATGAGGGCGCATATTTTCTTCCTCGCGCACCCCCCCTCTTAAGAGGGGGGGGCGCTTGAAGGGACACTAGCTTGGGAACGTAATGTTCGTCAGGATAGCGTTTCGGTTCGGCTCTTTGCAAACCAAGTTGTAGTACCAGCGCACGAAGCCTTCCCAGGCATCTTGGCTCGTAAGACGACTCAGCACACTTCCGTCGAGATCGGCCATGCCGAAGCTCTGAAGCTCTGCAATAGTCCAGGTCTTCGTCTTCAAGAAGATGATAACACCCTTGCCACAATGGCGGCTCATCTTCACCGGAATACCATTAAAGGCATAACCACTGAAGCCGGGATCACCCGTGCTAACACTGCCAACTGCATCCTTCTTGATTGATCCGGGATTAGTCCAGACCAGAAGGTCAGCATACTTCTGGCGAAGTCCAGGATGCACATACATGCAATCAGGATCATCACCACCAAGCACCATGATCTCATCAAGAACCGTTTGCATACGGCCAAAGTTGAGATCGCCATTGCCACCAACAGCGGCGACGTTAATCGACTCAACCGTTGAGCGAAGGCTTGGGTTAATGCTCGTGCCGCCGCCGGAAGCGAGAGCAAGCTGATTAATGCTGCGATCCACCGTGAAGTGGGCAGACAAACCAAGGTTGGCATAAACACCAAGCGCTTCGTTGCTGACCTCGTTAAGCACCGGGTCATCTACCGCAGCCATGGGCGTAAACGCACCAGGACCAGCAGCCAAAGCACCGCAGCCAATAACCTTAATCATTGCAGGGTGGCGAGTGCCATCAAGCAACTGCCACTGGCAGCGGGCAGCGCCAGAAGCCGTGGTCAAGGTAATCGAATCGTCAGCACCTACATTACCATCACAAGTAACAAAAGGCGCAGCAACACGAGGGAAAGCGTTGGTGTGAATAAGCGACTCGTAAGTCGCCATGCTGATCACATCAACATTCAGCACGTTGCCAACAACACCACCCTTTGCGGTGTTAACCGCAAGAGCTTGGTAGGTGCGAAGCACGTCTTTGTTGCCACTAAAACCAGCGGTCAAAGCCGCTGCGGCAACCTGTTGCACGCGATGGCGAACAAAGCCAACGCAGCCACCGCCGGTAAACATACCTTGGTTGGCTTGCAGCTTGGTGTCCGTAACCAGACCGTCCATTTCGGTTTGAACGTAAGTTGCAAACGAATTGGCCGTGGTTTTGGCGGTAGCAATAGCCGGACCGGTAAGGGAGAATCGACCGTAAAGGTACTTGGCCTTCACGTTCAAGTTCACATGGCCCTGCTTGCCAGCATCAGGAAGCTGTCCAGCTTCAGCACGATAACCCGTGCCGTCATTGCGGCTAACATGCACTGGAATCACAACCTGGCGTCCCTGCCAGTCCAGCGTAGATTTTTGGAAAAGTTGCACCATTTCAAGCTGGTTGTTTAAGCTTTCAATGATGGGTCCGAGATAAAACTCTTTTAGGATCGCATCAAGATCCGAAATTGTAACAGCCATAATTGCCATTAGCTCCTAAGATTTAAGATAAGCGAGCATCGCTTCTCTAGCTTCATCAGTGTTCTTTGGTTGCCACTCTTCATTGCTAGAATTAGATGCCGCTGTCTGTTTTCGTTGTGGTCGAGGTGGGGCGTCAGCCTTTCCCCCGGATTCCTGTAAATATTTTGCAATGGCAGCTTCTTCAATACCAGCAACAAACTCGGTATAGTGGGCAGCCGCATCACGCGCAGAAATATTGCCATTTTGAGCGATAGTCTCCCAAAGATACTCTTCGGGAACATCAGGATACTCAGATTGAGCAGAAGTGATCTCTCGTTCTAGTTCCATTGAAGCAAATTTAACTTGGATCTCTCGGTTTTGATTTTCGAGAAGTTTAAATTTTTGCGACCAGCCATCGGGATCAGCTTCTTCACCCTCTCCTTCAAAATCATTGAAGTAGTAGCTGTCATCAGGAACCTCTGGCTGCTTTTGCTGTGAGTGCTTTGCATTTAATTGCGATTGCAATTCTTCAAGGGCCGTTTCTCGAGCTTGGAGTTCTTCCTGTAGCTCTCGTCTCCGGTCATTGATCTGCTTAAAGCGCTCGTAAGGAACTCTGTGGCCTTCTTCGGCCTCATATTCCTCTTCCCCTGCAAACTCAGCCTCTCCTTCTTCCTCTTCGTGTTCCTCTGTTGCGATTTCCTCTTCAGATTCGTTTTCCGGTTCCGACACCTCGTTTACGGATTCAGACTCTTCGTCTTTTTGAAACTCTCTACCCTCTAACATCGCAACAATGCTTTCGTGCCGCTCTTCGGCATTCATCTCTGTCATCTCTTTTCCTTTCTACGAGGCGTAACGTGCCAAGAACCGATTTATAAGAGACTATCTAACGCACTAAAAACATCTTCGCTGCTATCTTTAGCAAACTCCGACCTCTTAGCACTTCCCCATATTCTTCCAGTCCGCATTTCCCACTCAAGAATCTCTCGAGTCGTCTTCGGCCTGTAAGATTTCTTAACTTCTTCTTCTATCTCACCTACTTGGTCAAGGCCCATTAATGCAAGGCCTGTTGCCATAACGATATCATCGTGCTGACCAGACGCAGCCTCAACTTTGCCTCTACCATTGTATTGCAACCGGTTCGCTTCAGAGCGAAACCGGGGGCAAATTGCATTACACCACTCTCGAGTAATGTACTCGTAAAGCCTGTTAAACAACATCGGCCTAGATTTTGCCGTCGTCATAAAACCAAGGCGATTTTGCCAGGTATTGGTTACTTTATCGAAGCTCGTTGTGCGGTACATAAAGGGGTAGCCTTGTTCCCGAAGGAAGTCCTGTACACTTAGGCCATAACTGTTGGTTTCGACTACGAGCAAAGCGTTATAGCGGCGAGCAAACTCAAGAACCTTGCGAGAAAACATACTCGGAGGAATTCTTTCATAGTAACTCGCAGCCATTTTAATGTTTTTCTTATCCGTAACATCAAGAATCATAACCGCACTGTAATCGCCGCCAGGACTACCAGTCGCTGTATCGACCCCCATAGTGTAAACACCAAACTTACTAGGCTTAGCGTACTCAATATAGCCATCTTTAGCGTTATTAACCTGGAAATGATTAGGGAAAAACGGAGCGCCAGTAGCAATAAAAGCGTCATCAGAGGACGCAGGATACTCCTGATTAAAGATGTTCCAGTTGTTTGCGCAAGCTGTCCGCAGCGTGCTAATCATCCAGTTAAACTGAGTCTGGTTAAGCTTATTCTTGTAGCTGTATTCTAGCTCATCTTCTGTCGGATCAGTAAACTTTGGCTTTGGCAGTGTGTACGCTGTGTCCATCTTCCAGCTTAGGAAGATTTTAGTATAGCCTACCTCTTTGCTCCACATGTCATAGGCTTCATTCATTCCATTGGCTGTAGATTCCAGGACAACCTTTGCATCCTTTGTTCGGGCACCGAACAAAGATGCAATGGTTTTCTCCATGTTGCCCCAGAACGCATACTCGGACGCATGGATTAGGTTGTATGTGCCGCCACGAAAGCTCTGAGAGCTAGCCGAGCCAACTCGGATGCTGCTACCCGTAATGAATTTCAATTCATTTTCTCGGGCACGAGTTGTCTCTAGCTTTAAAAAATCTGGTAGCTTGTCGTAAAACATCCGATAGATCTCAAAGATCTTCTTCACTGCCTCGTCAGTATGAGCCACCACAGCGGTACGAGTATACGGCTTAAACAGCGTATACCAAAAGAAGTACGCAGCGATCGCCGTCGTGCTGCCAAGCTGGCGAGCCTTAAGCAGCATCAGGTGGCTGCTGTCATCAAACCCAGCAATGATTTCTTTTTGTGCTGAGTTTAATTTAAGCGGCTGAAGTTGAGACTCTTTGGTAATAATCTTCAGGTGGTTTTCACTGAAGTACTCAAAGCTTTGCGCGCAGCGCAAAATTTCGTTTTTAACGTCCGTCATTCAGTAGCTCTAAAACTAATTT